>WUUC01096818.1_pt1 | contig 42533 bp, 30 predicted proteins | sample 6278441 | NCBI WGS metagenome assembly WUUC01 (sample SAMN13675441, study PRJNA597444) | soil metagenome | isolation source: soil | place: USA: Washington | collected 2017-10
CCAGCACATCCTTGCGAACGGCAGATTTTGAGTCTGCTGCGTCTACCAATTCCGCCACCCGGGCAAGAAAGTTAGGGGTGCAATATTACGTTTTTCCAGTTAATTGCCTGCGAATACGGTTCAAATATTTTTTTTTGAAATAATATTCTTTTACCTGCAACAGTTCTTCGCTGGTAGTAACACCTTCCTGGTAATGCTCCACAATTTTTTTAACAGGTTCATAAATCTCGTTTTGTAAGTGATCAAGGGAGGATCTCAAATTTATTCCACCCGCTTCGTCACTGATCTCTGCCAATTGTTCATTGATCTCCATCATTTCCATAAGAAACGCCGGAGGCAACAAATATTTTTCTTCCTCCTCTAATAGCCCTTTTGTTTGCAACACATACTTTATCGTTTCATCAGGATCCTGGAAAGTTTTCCAGGCCTTATTTAAAGTAGCGGACATATCAAGAGATTCAGCTTGTTTGTCCAACCCTTGTGTTGCAAAATAATCAGGGTGATATTTCCTGCTTAGCGCAATGAATTTTTTATGCAGCGAAAGTTTATCAGGTTTTAACTGCACAGGAATATCAAAGAGTTCGAAATAATTCATTTGTCGCGTGGCGATATTTAAAATTACATTTGCGTTTCTTTTAAAGGCTGCTGATGTCAACTACGTCTCAACCCGAATGATAAAACATCATGTTATCGTTGTGTTCCTGATCCGTGGAGCAAATGCTGAAAACAAAACCGGCCAAAAGAATGATTGCAAATGTACGACTATGACCATGATTGGACTTATTAAAGAAGGGAAAATACCGGCTGATAACCGGGTAGCATTGACGCCAGCGCAATGTAAATGGATCCATAAAAATGCACCGCATGTAAGAGTTGTGGCACAGTCTTCGGACGGCCGGTGTTTTACTGATAAAGAGTATACACTGGCAGGCGTGGAAGTAAAAGAAGATATCAGCGACTGCGATATTTTGCTGGGCATTAAAGAAGTGCCGGTTGATCAGCTGATCGGTAATAAAACCTACCTTTTTTTTTCCCATACAAAAAAGAAGCAGTCCTATAATCAGCAATTGATGCGGGCTATACTCGATAAAAAGATCCGGTTGATCGACTACGAATGCCTGGAGCATGATGATGGCCAGCGGATCATTGGGTTTGGTTTTTTTGCAGGTGTAGTCGGCGCACATAACGGCATCATGGCTTACGGAAACAGGACAGGATTGTATAACCTCGAAAGAGTGTATAAGCAAAGAAGTTTCCGCGAACTGATCCATAATTATTTTGGTTTGAAATTGCCGAATGTCAAGATCGTGGTCGCCGGTTCGGGTCGTGTGGCGCATGGATTACTCGAGATCATGAATCTGATGGGGATACACGAAGTAGAACCGGAAGACTACCTGGTACGGCGGTTCTCTTACCCGGTGTATACTCAATTGAAAGGTGCGGAGCTGTATGTTAATAAAACGACAGGGAAGTATAGTCGTATCGATTTTCACGAACACCCGGAAGAATACGCCTGTAAGTTTTTGCCTTATGCGGCACAAACGGATATTTTACTAAATGGCATCTATTGGGATAAGACGGTGCCGCGGTTGTTTGAAAAAGAAGATGTAAAAACCGACGATTTTATTATCCGCACCATTGCAGATGTTACCGACGATATTAATGGTTCTATACCGATCAATGCAGGCGATCAGACAATAGAAAATCCTATTTACGGAATAGATCGGAAATCATTGGAAAAGACAGAACCGTATCTTCCTGATTCGATTGATATAATGGCTGTAGGTAATTTGCCCAATGAATTGCCCCGCGATGCGTCAAGGTTTTTTGGCGAGCAACTGATCAAATATGTGTTGGATGATCTTATTAAAGGCGGCTCGCCGATCATTGAGCGAGCAACGATGACCAAAGAGGGCAGGCTGACAAAACCCTATTCCTATTTGAAGGAGTACGCCGGTGAGATGTGAGACGTTCTTCATTCCCCGCAATGATAGACTTGATGTTTACAGTTTAAGTTAGTATAAAGGAAGCGGGCCTGTTACAGGTACAGGTAAAAATTTTTTAGAAGGTTGGTGAATTCCATTGTGTATTCTTTCTTGGGGTTGGTGATAGCTATTTCGCTGGCAACCACACGTTGTTTTTTTTCTGGCCTATGTACTCCTGATAACATCACCCTGAAATAATCGTGTTGTGTGGATTGTTTTACAAATGTTTTGTGTGAAATGGTAAGATCGTTTTTTGTAATAACAGCTTCTGTTTCTTCGTTTCTTTTATAAGGTAATAGTAAGTAGAAACGTCCGCGGGGTTTAAGGTTTCGCTGAATGATTGTTAATACATCATCAATCAGCAGGCTTTCATCATGATGAGCTTTGTTTTTTTGACTGTTGCCTGATCGTAATTCTTTTTCATAAAACGGTGGATTGCTGATGATGATATCATATTGCCGCGATCCATCCATAGCCTTCGCATCGCAATGAACCGGATGTATACGATCCGGCCAGGGAGAGGCCGCGATGTTTTCATTTGCCTGTTCAAAAGTGTCTTGGTCTATCTCAATAGCATCAATATATGTATCATGATTAGCCTGTGCCAGCATCAGTGCCAGCAAACCTGTGCCGGTGCCAATATCCATTACGCTGGTAAATCCGCCCTCCTGTACTTCCCGTGACTCCAGGCTTACTGCTCGTACTTTTTCTGCTGTCCATGCTCCAAACAAACAGGCATCCGTGGTCACCTTCATTGCACAGCGGTCCTGGTGAATAGTAAATTGTTTGAATTTAAAATAATTGTTAGCCACCGTAAGTTATTGATCGAGCGATTCACTGAATAGAAGTTTATTACCAAAAGGATCGGTTAACTCCATAATCTTCGCATTCCACGGCGCTATTTCTATGCAGGGTTTATAATAGCGGTAATCCTTTGCAGTAAGCTGCTTGTGCAACTCATCGATACCTGTTGTCCTGATAAATACCTTTGATCCGGGTGTGCAGTCGCCATAGTGCTCCGTCAGGTGAAATACAATATCATTCAACGATACCTGCATATACAGGGGAAAGTTTTCATCAAAGCGATGTTCCCAGTCAATTGAGAAGCCAAGCCAGTCAATATAAAACTCCCTGGCTTTTGCAATATCAAATATTCTTAATACCGGTACGACCTGCGAAGGTGTTTGTTTCATAAATTATTTTAATAACTAATAGCTGCTGGCATCGCATCTTTATTTTCTTACCATTCCGCTCTTGCAGAAGCACTAACCGAAAGGTCAGCAAACTGTCCTTCCAAAAATTTATAATAACCCGTAACGGCGATCATCGCCGCATTGTCGGTGCAATATTCAAAAGCAGGAATAAATGTGTTCCACCCATTTTTTTCACCGGTTTCTTTAAAAGCTTTACGTAAGCCGCTGTTGGCTGATACGCCGCCTGCCAGGCACAGCTCCGTGACACCGGTTTCAGCAACCGCTTTTTTTAGTTTGTTTATTAAAATAGAAACGATGCGGTGTTGTATCGAAGCGCAAATATCAGCAAGATTATCACCAATGAATTGTTGCTTATCTTGTTCAGTGGCCCTGAATTCCTCTTTGTATATAAGACTGGTACCAGCATTTTGTAAAAAATAAAGGATAGATGTTTTCAGACCGCTGAAACTAAAATTAAGACCGGCTATCTGCGGTTCGGGGAACTTGAATTTTTCACCATCGCCGCTTTGTGCATATTTATCGATCAAAGGTCCGCCGGGGTAGGGAAGTCCCATCAGCTTTGCCGATTTATCGAAAGCTTCGCCTGCAGCATCATCGATGGTTTCGCCAATTACCTTCATTTGTGTCGGTGATTCGCATAATACAATTTGGGTGTGCCCACCGCTAACTGTCAGGCAGAGAAAAGGAAACTTTGGTTTAGGATCATCAATAAGATTTGCGAGTACATGGGCCTGCATATGATGCACAGCTATCAGCGGTTTACAAAGGGCAAGCGATAATGATTTTGCAAATTGCGAACCTACGAGCAAAGAACCTATCAGGCCGGGTGATTGTGTAAATGCGATGGCATCAATGTCTTCAAGCAGGCAGTTTGCCCCTTGCAGTGCTGTATCAACCACCGGTACGATATTTTGCATATGCGCCCTGCTGGCTAGTTCGGGTACTACGCCGCCATATTGTTCATGTATCTTTTGCGTGGCGATGATATTTGACAATATTTTACCGTCGCGGCAAACAGAAGCAGACGTTTCATCGCAGGAAGATTCAATAGCAAATATCGTTATCCCGTTTTTAGACGGGGAGTCATAGGAGTATTCAGGGTAATTACCAGGTGATGCCATTACGCGAAAATAAATCATTTGAATACCAGCAAATCAAAAGACTGCTTACTCCGTTCCAGGGATCGGGGCCTATTTACTTCTTATCGCCACTACAGGGTCCATTCTTGCGGCCTGTCTTGCCGGAATAAAACCGGCCAGTATGCCAACGATAATGCAGATAACGATGGCCATAACCATGTTATTGGTAGAAATATAAACGGGAAAGTCGAGCACACTGCTCAATATTTGAGTGAGAATAAAAACAAGCGTCAACCCGATAAGCCCCCCGATGATGCAAAGAAAAGCAGACTCAAGTAAGAACTCTGTCAATATGATATAGCTCTTCGCCCCAATTGCTTTTTTCAATCCTATCTGGCTGGTTCTTTCACGCACCGATACAAACATAATATTGGCAACGCCAAACATGCCTACTATCAGTGACAGGGCCGCAATTGCCCAACCTCCAATGTTAAGACTCACAAATGCAACACTTATTGATTCGGTCAGATCGTTAATATCATTCAATGAAAAGTCGTTTTCTTTGGTCGGGCTCAATTTGTGAATCGCTCTCATGGTTCCCATAAGATCATCCTTTAATGCTTTGCTGCTGAGATTATCCTGCCCTTGTACCATGATGATCGGGTCCGCTCTTAATTCATTCATGATCGTTCGTGCATACTTATACGAAATGATTATGCTCTGGTCAAACTCCCATCCGCCGATCATCTGTTTACCTTGCTTTTTGATCACACCAATGATCTGCACCTTTTTCCCGCGTATCGTCACTTCTTTGTCGATCGCCAGCTCAGGCGAACCAAATAATTTTTCTGCTATTTCATAACCCACTACGATCACATTAGCGCCGCGGTCAAATTCGGCATCGAGGATATAACGGCCATAAACTATTTCAAGAGGTTGTATGCCATCAAAGTCTTCGCTAATACCATAAAAGTTTACGTTGGATAATACACTCCCCTTGTACTCAATATTATCCTGCACCTGCATGCGAAAGGCTGTATATTTTGCGGAAGGCGTTCTTTCTTTTATTTGTTTTACCTCTTCAAACTTCGGCGAAGGCCGGTTCACATATTTCCACCAGGGGTAATCGTTGCCGCCTGCTGTATATTCCCATTTATCAATGTAAATGGTATTGTTGCCAAGTGAATTGACCTCATTCTTGATGTTTTGCTCAAGGCTGTTAACCGTTGCCAGCACGCCGATGATGCAAAAAATGCCGATCGTGATACCGAACAATGAAAGGAAAGTACGGAGCTTATTTTTCCAAAGCTCCAGCATAGCCATTTTAAAACTGCTGCTGATAATCTCTAATGTCCGGCGTATCATGGTTCAAATTTACAGGATAGAATCTCAGCCGGGAAAGATTTTATTTAAATGGCTTAGAGCTTCCTTCGGGCACAGCATAGCTATCACTTCTTTTGATTTCTTTTTACAGATTTTTGCTTATCTCCCGGGCTTCTAATACTCCATGTTTTCTCCAAATCTCTTTCCCCTTTTTGTAAATAATGAAAGTCGGAAATACTTCTATGTTTAAAAGCTTGCATATTTCTGTTTGCTGACCACCATCTATTTTTATCAATAGAAACCTGTCCTTACTGTTTGCCGAAAGGCTGTCAATTATCGGCGCCATCTTCTTGCAGGGCGGGCACCACTGAGCACCGATATTTACAAGCACTGTTTTATCTTTTGGGAGACTGTTCTGGTACTCAGCCAGCGATATTTGTGTAACATTTATGGTTTTTTCCAATTGCTTTCCGGCTTTTTTCCAGCCATTAACACCACTGGCTAAATTATACGCTGTAAAACCATTTTGATTGAGCCAGGAAGTAGCAGCACTGCTTCTCGGGCCACCGAGGCAGTAGGTATAAACAGGCTTTGATTTATCCAAGGCGGTCACCCTTTCTTTAAACTCAGTTTCGTTGTTCCAGTTGGCTAAAAAGGAATTTTTTATATGGCCGGTCTCGTATTCTTCCGCCGTACGTACGTCAAGGACCTGGACACCGGAGTTTGCAATGGCCTTTTCAAATTCATCGGCGGATAAATTGACTTGTTGTGCATCAATTTCGCAGGGTAGTATAAAAGAAACGAACGCAAGGAAGGACAGACTCATTTGTAACTTCTTCATGATATGTTTTGATAAGGTAGCTTGTTAGAAATCGTGTAAAAATAGCGTATCCACGCCGTTTCTGTGAGCCAAATGGAACGGTAATTTCGCTGTCTAAACCTTACCTTTGCCACCCAAAAGAATTAACCAAAGTATAAACAGATTAATATACCCCTTTAGGGGATAGGGGCATGAAATATCACAACGAAATACAACGACGCAGAACGTTCGCTATTATTAGTCACCCCGATGCCGGAAAAACAACCCTCACGGAAAAGTTCCTGTTGTTTGGCGGCGCCATACAGGTAGCAGGTGCGGTAAAAAGCAATAAGATCAAGAAACATGCTACCAGCGATTTCATGGAGATAGAACGGCAAAGAGGGATATCGGTGGCTACTTCCGTAATGAGTTTTGAATATGATGGTACGTTGATCAACCTGCTGGATACGCCGGGGCACAAAGACTTTGCAGAGGATACTTACCGCACATTGACTGCGGTAGACAGTGTTATCCTGGTAGTGGATAGCGTTAATGGAGTAGAAGAGCAGACTAGACGCCTGATGGAAGTATGTCGTATGCGTGATACGCCGGTGATTGTTTTTATCAATAAAATGGATCGCGATGGTAAGAACCGCTTCGACCTGTTAGAAGAAATTGAAAAGGAACTGTCCATCAGCCTTCACCCGATGACATGGCCCATCAACAGCGGTAAAGAATTCAAAGGCGTTTACGATCTCCATGATAAAGGGTTGTTGCTTTTTGCCGCTAATACAAAGGCAACAGACAGCATCTCGATCTCCGACTTAAATGAGGCCGTACTTGATGATAAATTAGGTGAAAAAGATGCTGCGCAGTTACGAGAAGACGTGGAGCTTGTGGATGGTGTGCATGGTGAGCTAAATGTAAATGATTACCTGGCAGGAAGAGTTGCGCCGGTTTTCTTTGGCAGCGCTATAAATAATTTTGGTGTGAAGGAAATGCTTGATACGTTCATCACCATTGCTCCGACACCAAGAAGCCGGGAAACAACGGCAAGGGTTGTGGATGTGGAAGAAGACAAATTGAGCGGTTTTATTTTCAAGATACACGCCAATCTTGATCCCAAGCATCGCGACAGGATTGCATTTTTGCGGGTATGTTCCGGAAAATTTGAAAGAAATAAATACTTCCACCATGTCAGGTTGGATAAGGACGTTCGCTTCAGCAACCCGTATAGTTTCATGGCAAGAGATAAAAGCGTTATTGAAGATGCTTATCCAGGCGACGTGGTAGGTTTGTTTGACACCGGTAATTTTAAGATCGGCGATACGCTTACAGAAGGCGAAGATTTCTATTTTACAGGCATTCCTTCTTTCTCGCCTGAACTATTTAAGGAGGTAGTGAATAAAGATCCGATGAAAACGAAACAACTTGAAAAAGGTTTAATGCAACTGACGGACGAAGGTGTTGCGCAATTATTTACACAGTTCGGCGGCAACCGCAAAATCATTGGTTGCGTAGGTGAACTACAGTTTGAAGTGATCCAGTATCGTTTATTGCATGAGTACGGTGCATCGGTAATCTTTAATTCCCTGCCTTTTTATAAGGCATGCTGGTTAACCAGTAACGACACCAGGAAAATCCAGGATTTTGCAAGATTCAAGCAGTCGAATATCGCTGAGGATAAGGACGGTCATATGGTTTACCTGGCGCAAAGCGAATGGTTTCTTAACACCGAGATAAGCAATAACCCCGATATCACGTTTCATTTTACATCAGAGATACATAAGGAGACCGTATGATCCTATTTGAAACAGAAAGATTATTTGTTCGCCAATATACAAAGGAAGATGATGATAATTTCTTTTTGCTAAATGGTGATGAAGTGATCATGAGATACATACGACCGCCAAAGGCAAGAGCAGAAGCCAACTTGTTTTTATCACAGATCATGGACAAATACGGGGAAAATCCTGCAGCCGGGCGTTGGGCAGCCGGTGATAAGTACACCGGAGAATTTGTGGGATCATTTGCGTTTATCCCGGTCGAACGGTCCGCGGGCCAAATGCAGTTGGGATATGCGTTGTTAAAAGAAAACTGGGGAAAAGGTTATGCCACGGAATTAACGATGGGCGGCCTTAAGTATGTTTTTACTAAAACAGCATTATCCGAAGTTTTTGCTGTTACCGAAAGGGAAAATACGGCTTCACAAAAAGTTTTATTGAAAGCAGGCTTTAATATCCACAGCAAGTATACAGAAGGATTGAAAGAACTATTTCAATATGTTTTTTTAAAGACTGATTTTCAACCTTAGAATTTCGCAGAGATGCCCGTATAGTTATGCGGTGTTATTGTCTTCAATTCTTTTTTTATTTCCTTACTGATCTTTAAGCCGTCAACAAATTGATGGATCGCTTTTTTATCAATTTTATTATTGCCTCTTGTCAGGTCCTTTAATGCCTCGTAGGGTTGAGGGTAGTTTTCACGGCGTAATATTGTTTGAATAGCTTCCGCGACTACTGCCCAGTTGTTTTCCAGGTCCTCATGTATTTTTGCATCGTTGATCAATAATTTGTCGAGTCCTTTTTCAATAGATCTAAAGGCAATGAAGGTATGGGCAAAGGGAACGCCGATATTACGGAGCACCGTTGAGTCCGTAAGGTCTCTTTGTAATCTTGAAACAGGTAGCTTCGATGAAAGATGTTCAAAGATTGCATTTGCCAGTCCCAAATTTCCTTCGGCATTCTCAAAATCGATAGGGTTTACTTTATGCGGCATCGCGGAAGAACCGACTTCTCCTTTCTTTGTTTTTTGTTTGAAATATTCCATGGAAACATAGGTCCATACATCGCGGGAGAAATCGATCAAAATATTATTGATCCTTTTCATACAATCGAAATGGGCCGATAAATTATCGTAGTGTTCGATCTGCGTGGTAAACTGCTGGCGGTACAATCCCAAATGATCAGTGAATTCATTGCCAAATTTTACCCAGTCAGTTTTTGGAAATGCAACATGATGCGCATTGAAGTTTCCGGTGGCACCGCCAAATTTTGCACTGAAGGGCACCGTTATGAATTGTTCGATCTGCGCCTGGATCCTTTCTGCAAACACCATAATTTCTTTACCCAGCTTTGTCGGGCTCGCCGGTTGTCCGTGGGTATGTGCAAGCATGGGTATGTCTTTCCATTGCTGTGCCAGTAATTTTAATTGAGTATTCAGGTTTAGCAGCCCGGGCAAATATTCATATTCGATAGCATGTTTCCAAAGCAACGGGATCGCTGTATTATTGATGTCCTGCGAAGTAAGACCGAAGTGTATCCATTCCTTTGCAGCCTTTCCCTCGTTTTTTTCCAATTCATTTTTCAGGAAGTATTCTACCGCTTTTACATCGTGGTTGGTGATATATTCAATTTGTTTTATTTCCTGTGCGTCTTCAGGACCAAAATCTTCGGCGAGTTTATTCAGATACTTTATCGTCTTACCCGGGAGCTTAAAAAACTTTTTTCTTTCAAGGAACAGCAGGTATTCTATTTCTATAAGCACCCTGTATTTCATGAGGGCATATTCTGAAAAATATTCATCCAGGTGTTGTACTTGTTTCCTGTATCGTCCATCGATGGCGGAAATAGCGGTAAGTGCTGATAATTCCATGAAAAAATTTAAGGTTTTTGTTTTTGATTTGCAGTTAAGAGAGATTACGAGCCATAAACGACAAACAAGTTGGTATATCTTTGGGGCAAAGATAAAGAACACAAATTGTAGAAATGGAAGATAATAATCCCCCTTTTGGCACCAGGGGTATTCGTGTAGGCATTGTCAATTATCTCAATACAAAACCACTTATATATGGTTTGGAAAGAGAGCCGGTAAGCAAAATGATTGAACTGGTTGGGGCTTATCCGGCAAAGTTGGCGCAGATGCTGATCAATGGCGAGATAGATATTGGATTGATACCCGTGGCTGTTATTCCTCAACTGCCAGCTTATTGTATCAATGGCAATTACTGTATTGGCACCGAAGGCGAAGTGGCGTCTGTATGTTTATTTAGTGAAGTGCCGATACAGGAGATAAAGAAAGTTTACCTTGATTATCAAAGCCGCTCTTCCGTTGCGTTATTGAAATGGCTGATGAAAGAATCATGGGGCATCAATCCGGAAATTATTCCGGCTAAAGACGAATCTTACCGCGAACAAATAAAAGGAACAACAGCGGGACTTGTTATCGGCGACAGGGCTTTGGCACAGCGGAAAATTTCTACATTCATTTATGACCTGGGTAGCGAATGGCGATCTATTACGGGGCTGCCCTTTGTATTTGCGGCCTGGGTAAGCACGAAGCAGCTTCCGGCGTATTTCGTTGAAATTTTTGATAAAGCGAACGCAATGGGTATGGAGCATATTGATGAGATCATACAACAAACGCCATTTGATGTTTATGATCTAAAAAAATACTATACGCTACACCTTAGCTACCAGTTAGATGAGCGGAAAAAACAAGGGATGGAAAAATTTCTCGGTTTAATTAATAAGGATAATCATTAGACGCTTTCGACTGTCTGCGACAATATTGCTTCCAATTATTAAAAGCGGGGTATTTATATTATTTTTAGCCGCAATAGCTGACACCACCTTTTCGATGCTATCCGTAATATGAACCATCTGCTGACTGTTTTTTTCCGAACCATATTTTATATTGGTCTATGCTTTCTTTTTTTGCTTTCACAAAGTGCATCTTCTCAATTGTGTGATAACTGGCTTTCATTACCCGCACAAGGGTCCAAAGTTACTATTGGTGATGCAGACGTTACCGGTAATAAGCTTACCGTAGAAGCTATGTTTAACAGGAGCCCACCTTTAAACAATGGAGTTTATTATGGTCATCTTGTGTCTAAGCATACGGACCAGGCAAATGTAAATTATGCATTGCTTCCTAATGGGTGTGAGATCACTACCAATAGCAGCGGGTACAAAGCAATTTTCCAGGACTGCGTTCCTGAACTTGGCAAAACTTATCATGTTGCCATGGTTTATGATGGTGCCACATTAAAATTTTACCGAAATGGTTTTTTAATGAGCCAGGTTGCTTGCACCGGAAATCTTATAAACAACAACCTGCTGACAACAATTGGCCAGGTTGCACGTGGAGACGACCCGTTTAATAATCAATTTTTGGGATATACAAATGAAGTCCGGATCTGGAAAGTAGCGAGAACCCAAGCCCAGATAACAGCATATATGAACGGCACTTTGCCAAACCCTGCCGCCCAGGTGGGGCTTGTTGCTTACCACAGTTTTAATAACCTTGATAATAAACAAGGAAATGCCGCATTTAATGGGACTATAAACGGAAACGCTGCTATTGGTAAACCAAACCCTGCGTGTGCCTTTGTTCCATCTGCTTGTAATACTGTTACTGAGGTTACACCGGGTTTTATCATTCCGGATACTGTTTGTGTTAACACACCTGTTACTATTTCTAATATTTCGTTGAATGCAACAAGTTATTATTGGAATTTTTGTGTGGCAGACATTAACCAGGCGCCGGTGGGAACTAATCTTGGCAATATCGGGGGATTGCTTTCCCAACCAGTATTTATGGATTATACTGCTTACAATGGTAGTTATTATGGGTTTTCGATCAATCATTATCCGGGAAAATTGATCAGATTGAATTTCGGGAATAGCTTGCTGAATACACCCACTGCAACCGATCTTGGCAACTTTGGTGGAATTATTCCCCCGGGCTATGGAGCAGAAGGCATTCAAATTATCCAGAATGAAGGAAAATGGTATGCTATTATTGTCGGAGGTTATACACCATCGGGTAGTACTCCACGAATTTTAAAAATCGACTTTGGAACCAATCTATTGAATGCAACACCGCTTGCAACGAATTGGGGCAATATCGGCAACATGTTACAGCCTCTCGACCTGCATGTGTTCAGAGAGAATAGTAACTGGTATGGATTGACTATAAATGCTGAAAACAATACAGTAACAAGATTTAATTTTACAAATAGTTTTGATAACATACCAACGGCAAATAATTTAGGGAATTTCGGTATGTTGGATTATCCAACTGGCATCTATGCTATTAATGACAATGGTTTCTGGAGAGTTTTTATTACAAACAATGGAAGCAACAGCAGGCTTGTGAGATTAGATTTCGGCAGTTCTTTGCTTAATGCACCAACGGCGACTAATCTTGGAAGCATTGGGAATACAGATGGGCTTAGGGATCTAACGATTATCAAATATTGTGACCAGGTAGCTGGGTTTGCGGTAAATGCAATAACTAATACGCTGTACCGGTTAAATTTTCCAACCCTCACAAGTACTCCAACGGTTACTAATCTTGGTAATATAGGTAATCTTAGTACGCCGCATTCCATCTCAAAACTATTTCGTGTGAATGATGATTTGCATAGTTTTATTACGAATGTTGGAAATAACACCATTACGAGGCTGAGGTTTTCAGGTTGTACTAATTCCAATCCTGCAAACTCTGCATTACAGAATCCACCATCGGTTACTTACAATACACCTGGTACTTACAATATAAACCTTACAATTGATGACGGTCTGCCGACGCAGTCTTCGGTTTGTAAGCAGGTAGTAGTAAAGAATTGTGACATTGTCGTTGATCCTCCCCCAACTCCTGGATGTGGTGGATTTCAATTCGCTCTGGGTGGACAAGCATACGACAGAGCCTTTGATGTAGTAGCGACAACGAATAATGAATTTTATGTGGCGGGAGTTAGTAGGAGCTTTTCATCCAGCGATGATATTCTGGTCTCACGGTTGACAGCGGACGGTTCAGTTCTCTGGTCCAAAACCTTTGGCAATAATCGGGTAGAATTAGTCAGGAAAATCACAGCCACTACAGACGGCGGTTTGTTGATTGCCGGGCAAACAAAATCGTTTGGCAATACGAACGGTGACATATTATGCATGAAGGTAAATAGTACAGGAGTATTGGTATGGTCGAAGGTCCTTGGTGTTGGCTCACCCAATGGCGATTTAGGAATGGAAATTATTGAAACAAGCGATGGTGGCTATGCTGTTTCAGGAATTTTAAATGTAAACGGTACAGTAGCAGATGCGGTAGTGATAAAGCTGAATAATGCAGCCAATGTGGTATGGAGTAAACGGTTTGACAGGGGTGACGGTGAAAATGGGGTGGGTATATTTCAAAAAGGAGACACACTTATTGTAAGCATTGATCTTCAAAATACGATATATCATTATGAAACCATAATGATGAAATTAAAATTGGCTGATGGGACTTTCATCATGTCCAAAAAGCTGACGCCGGCTGCGCGGGGATTATATAACCCATACATATTAAAAGATCCGTTACAGCCTGGTTATATTGTTTCGCTTCATACGATTGATAATAGCAGCTATGCCAATATGCGACATACGATCCTTAATCTTGACGAGGATTTCAATATCAGGAAAAGCAGGCTCATTTCAATTAATCCTGTCACGAATGACTTTTATACTGGTATCGCTGTTTTGCCCGATGGCAGTTTTATAGGTACCTCAACGAACCAGGCAAATGGAGATGGAGTTATCTACCGTATAAACGATGATAATTCGGGAGTTTTTGTAAAAAGATTTAATGCTGCAACGGCCAGGCGCCTGTATCGTGTAGCGGTGTCAGGCCAGCAATTGATGGCTGTAGGCGGAGCAATAGAAAACGGACAAGAAGATTTTTTTATTACAAGTTTCGATATCAATGGTGGCCTGGGGGCTACTTGCGATGTTGAGGATATTGCACTGACTATTCAGCAACCGGTTTATTCAGTTTCAGCGTTTACCTGGCCGGATATTACGGATGTAAACTTCCCGTCATCATCCGCTATCCTGAATACCATCAATGCACCTCTCCAAAATAAAGACCTGTGTCCTGTATCCAGGCCTGATTTTTCTATTAAAAGGGATCCGTGCAATCCAAAAACAATTCAAATTGAAACAAATCTTATCAATATCCAAAACTATGAATGGGATTTTGGTGATGGTCAGACGAATACGGGTGATGCTAACCCCATTGTTACGTATGCGAATTTCGGCACCTATACAATTAAATTAATAACAGGCAACATGGCCGGGTGTATCGACAGTATTGTAAAACAAATTTCTGTAGACGTTATCCATGACAACCTGATAATAACAAACGATACAACTATTTGTTATGGGACTGCTAAACAATTGACCACCACTTCAAGTTTGAATTTTTGCTGGTCACCTGTTACCTATCTTGATAACCCCAATTCGCCTAATCCCATTACTTCCGCCAGGGAAGACATTACGTACTTTTTCACCGCTGAAGTAACAGGTACCAATCTTATAACAAATGGAAGCTTTTCGCAGGGTAATACAGGGTTTACATCCGGTTATAATTTTACCAACTCAAATACAACGGAAGGACAGTATTTCGTTGGTCCGAATCCACGAGCCTGGAATACGGAGCTTAGTGCCTGCAAAGATCATACAAGCGGTAATGGCAATATGATGCTGGTAAACGGTTCACCTACAGCGGACGTAAATGTATGGAAGCAAATCATTACGGTAATGCCGAACACCAACTATGCCTTTTCCACCTGGATACAAGCTCTCTGGCCTCCCAATCCGGCTCAATTACAATTTTCTATTAATGGAAAAGATGCCGGTTCATTAATAACCGCCAGCATTCCCACTTGTACATGGACACAGTTTTATACTACTTGGAATTCAGGGAATAATACAACCGCTGTTATCGCAATTGTAAATAAAAATACATTGGTGCAGGGCAATGATTTTGCATTGGATGATATCTCTTTTGCACCCGTATTTATAAAAAGGGATTCCGTGATAATTAAAGTGGAGAAACCGCTTGTTCAAACAAATAATGATACAAGCTTTTGTCCCGGTAGTTCAATCCAGCTAAATACTACAGGAGCGCAAAATTATTCATGGTCACCCGCAACAAGTTTATCAAACGCAGGTATAGCTAATCCCCTGGCATCGCCGGTAGTTTCGACAGAGTACATTGTTACCGGTACAACGATCAATGGATGTGCGGCCAAAGACACTGTAAACGTCAATATTTATCCCAGGCCTGTTATTGTATTATCTGATGATACAACGATTTGTAAAAATGCACTGGCGCAGTTATCCGTAACAGGCGGTGCTGGTTACAGTTGGTCGCCCACAGCTACATTAAATGATCCTCTCATTGCGAACCCTTTTGCTTCGCCTCTCATTAGCACGATGTATTATGTTACGGTTACAGATGCTAATACCTGCGAACACATAGATTCTGTACAGGTAACTATAAGACCTGATGCTGTTTTTTCTATCAACGATCCCGTACCCGTATGTCGTTTTGATTCTGTACAACTAAGTGCTTCCGGTGGCGATATCTATACATGGGAACCGGCCAACGGATTAAATAATACGGGCATTTCAAATCCATGGGTTTCTCCTTCGGTAAATACGGAATATAAAGTCACCATAACCGAAACCATCTGCAATCAATCGGAAATGTTGTCAGCTACTGTTATTGTTAAACCTCTACCCAATGTAAATGCGGTTAAGTCTAACGATATTGATTGCCGGAACGATCAAAGTCAACTGACGGCCACTGGGGCCGATCAATATTTATGGGCGCCGTCGGCAACTTTAAGCAACCCGGTAATCAATAACCCGGTTGCAACACCTGCTACCGCCACGCAATATATTGTTACGGGAACTGCCGTTAATGGTTGTAGTGCAAAAGATACAATTGATGTGAATGTTATTCCAAAGGCCACAATTGTTGTTTCCCCGGATGCACTCATTTGCAGGAATGCCCCAACCTCCTTGTTTGCTGGTGGCGGAGCAAGTTATAGTTGGTTTCCGGCAGCTACGCTAAACAATAACCTTATCGCCAACCCGGTTGCATCCCCGGATACCAGTACTATTTACTATGTTACAATAACTGATGCAAATAATTGCGAGTACCTGGACTCTGTGAAAGTAGATGTGAGACAAGATCCTGTATTCTCGGTCAGTGATCCGGGAAAAGTATGCTTGTTTGATTCTGCCCGGTTAAGTGCTGCTGGTGGCGATCTGTATGCCTGGGAGCCTGCTGAGGGGTTAAACAATACAAATAGTGCGAATCCATGGGTCAAACCTTCAATTACTACGGAATACAAGGTCACTATAACTGAAACCACTTGTAATCAATCAGCCACTTTGTTAACTAAACTCACGGTTAATCCATTGCCGGCAATCACTGCTTCTAAGTCGAATGATATTGATTGCAGTAACGACCGGAGCCAATTGAATGCGGCTGGTGCCGATGAATACAATTGGACACCGGCTACAACTTTGAGTAATTCCGGTATTCGCAATCCTATAGCCACACCGTTATCTACAACCGGGTATATAGTAAAAGGGACAGATGCGGCTGGTTGTACGGGATATGATACGATCACCGTAAAAGTTGACAATATAAACAAAGGCGGCTACCTCATGCCAAATGCCTTTACACCCAATAATGATGGGCTAAACGATTGCTTCAAAGTAAAATACTGGGGAGTGATTAATGATCTTGAATTCAGCATTTACAATCGTTGGGGCGAAAGAATATTCTTTACAAGGGATGCCGCACAATGCTGGAATGGAACCTATAAAGGCGTACAACAGGACGGCGGGGTGTATGTGTATATGATTAGAGCAAAAACAACCTGCGAAGCTGAGGTTGTTAGAAAGGGAACTTTTGTCCTCGTCAGGTAACAATACCGGGTTATTGATGACGTGTAAAGATGTTATTTTTTCCTCAACCACAAATTGCCGCCCGCATTTTTATAAGTTAACGGCATATCTTTAAATGCTTGCTTATGATGCTTATGAATGTATTCCGAAAAAAGGTTTATCTCAAAGTCAGTGTTATACATCAGGAAAGCTTTTAGCAGATAATCTTCGTTCCAATTGCGACCTTCCAAAACCCATTCTTTTGGATATTCAAAAGGATAAAAAACATCGTGAAAATGTATCAGAACTCCTGGTTGGAGTATCGGCAAAATTTCAAAAATAATGTAATTCACATCACTACCAGTCTTGGCAACGTGTGAACTATCCACGAATAAAATGTCCCCTGTTTCTAATTTTTCAAAATGATCAGGTGTAACCGATTGGACATTTTTTTGAATTATTCTACAGGATAGCTTATCTCTTTCCTTCATAATAGAATGCAACCGGTCCGGATATGGTTCAATGAAGGTCAAATTGATCCGGTTGTCGAAAAAAAGCTCATTCGTGTCGAGCATGACGGCAGAAGAAAAGCCGGATCCAATCTCGATAACTTTTTTGGGTCTAAAGTGCCGTAACGTCGAATAAAGAATGATGCCATCTGTATACGAATAATAGTCGTTTTCAAATTGATACCTTATGTTGGTCTGCTTTATTGATTTAAAGGGTATCTCTTCATAATATTTTGTAAAACTATCTATCAATTTGATTTGCTCTTCCGTCCGCAAATCAATTCCATTTATACTATCTATTTTAGCATTGTTCCAAATTTCAGCCTGTCTGCGTTTTATATCATCAACTGATACAATGGGGGAGTAATAATGCCCCGATGGGAAACAGGTGTTTTTTTTAAAGGTTGAATACTCCCGGAAGGTTAACTTATTTATTAAATGACTTAGTTTATTCCTTAGTTTCATATTGTTGTTTTGTTTCACTACCCAGCACCAAAATCGCGTTATTATAATTAGCAAATCATAATCCTGTATTTTCCTCTGAGCCGGTTTTTGATCATTCGGAAAATATTCTGCCACGATATCCTTGACTCGGTGTATAGTACTTGGTTGTTTGTAATAAGTTGCTTCATGGAATTAAGATATAGATCCGGATGCTTATTTATTATATAGCCAATTAATAATTCCCGGTTTGGAGAAGTATCATTTTTTAGCGTAGACTTTTCAGTTTGCCGGTAAAAAAAAAGCGGCTCGGGAATAACATGAACCAAATAACCGGCGGCAGTCATTCTCAAATAGAACTCCCAGTCTTCATACCCCAATTTCATTTCTTCATCGTATCCACCAATTTCATTCCAGCATGACGTTCTTATCATCGCACAGGCAGGACATTGATTGGAAAAAAGAAAATTATATATTGTTCCGCCGCGTACTTTGAATAGACCGGATCTTTTGCCGAACATTTTTATATAGCTTGTAACTACGGCTACTTTTTCGTTGGCATTTAATACCTTCAAAGCCCGTTCAAAAAAATCCGGATGAAAATAATCGTCGGCGTCAAGAGTGACAATTATAGCCCCTTTCGCGTGTTTGACGCCATAATTTCTGGCTGAAGACATCCGCCCATTCTCTTTGTGTAGTATAGCAATCGTTTTGTCTTGTTCCAGGCCATTCAATACATCAATCGTGTACGGATCGTTTGACCCGTCATTAACGATAATGGTTTCATAGTGTTTATATGTTTGTTGTTTTAGTTTCGCGATTGTTTCATACAAAAATTGTCCGTCATTGTAACAAGGAATTACAACACTTATTAATTCGGAATCTTTCATTTTTTTATTTTTTATAGCAAAAAATGTTTAACTGGACATCGTATATTTCCCCGGTTTTTTGTTGAAGAAAGGGTTGATTTAGTAAGTCTGCAGCATTTTTTATATATACCCGGAAACCTGATTTATCAAAAATATTCAACATGTTTGTAAGTTTATAGGTTTCACCTGCAGTTCCGTGGTATTCAATAAACATAAAATTTATCCGTGATAAATGTTGTTCGCAGTCTTTTATTACTTCGTATTCTGCACCTTCTATATCCATTTTTAAAAAGTCTATTGAATCTTCATTCTGCAGCAAAGTGGCCAGCCTCAAAGATTCGACAAGAATTCCTTTTTGTGTTTCGGTTTTGTCTGCAACTCTGCTGCCCTCGGATCCTTTTTCTTCAAATACAACTCCATCATCATTAACCCAAACGGCTTTCTGGTGAAGAGATATGTTCTCCAGGTTATTTTGCTCAATATTTGTCTTTAGCAAGCTGAAATTTTCTCTATCTGGTTCAAACGCCAGAACTTTTGCACCAGGAAACAATGATTTGAAGTATAAGATACTGATACCTATATTGGAGCCACAATCAATAATTAAGGGAAACCTGTTGTTAGTTTGGAAGTTATAGATCCCTTTGACAAATATTTCTTCGTAGGTATGTAAAATTTCATACGGTCTTTTATAGGTTACGGTGAAGCCGGACAGGGATGTTTTTTTTTCTGAAAAATTGTCAAGATGCTTGAGTATTTTTTTTTTAAAAAATGAGATAGGACGGTGAACAGGTTTCTGCGAATTGGCCATAAATCTTTTGCCAATACCTTTAGCTATATTTACCGCTAATTTTATAATGGTCATATTCGAAGATAAATAAAATATGAGTTTGCCTCCCAAAATCAGTATTTGCATTCCGGCATATAACCAGGCAGCGTTTGTTGAAAGGCTATTGATTTCTATTCTTTCCCAGGATTACAGAAACGTGGAAGTTATTATCTCTGATGATTCTTCTAATGAAGATGTAAAACGGATCGCTGAAAAGTATGACGATCAACTGACCCTGAACTATTATCACCACAAACCCGCATTAAAAACACCTGCTAATTGGAATTTTCCGCTTGATAAGGCTTCGGGTGATTATTATATGCTTGTGCACCAGGACGATTGGTTTCATACCACCAAAGCATTAAGCACTTATATTAATGCGTTTCAGCAGAATCCAGGCGTAGGTTTTGTTTTTGCAAGAAATACAGCAGTAACAGAAGATGGATATGAGATTATATTGCAGGGTATTCCGTCTTTGCTGCATACATTGGAAAGAAAGTATAATCATTTGCTTCTTTTTAATGTAATCGGCCCGCCAAGCAATACAATGCTTCGCAGGGATATTGATATCAGGTATGATGAAGAGTTTATTTGGTTGGTAGATGTTGATTATTATGTTCGCATGTTAAAAAAAGGGAAGAAGCCTTTTTATTTGGATGCGCATTTAGTCAGCATCGGGCTACACCAGGACCAGGCCACTAATTTTTGTCACAGTCATCCTGAAATAATCATCAAAGAAAATATGCTTTATGCAAATAAGTTTGACCGAAGTATTTTTAAAGATATTCAGATATATGATTATTATTGGCGTTTTCTAAGAAATTACCGGATAAAAAGTGAGAGGGACATTATAATTACAGGAGTATTACCTGAAAGAATTTCTCCAGTTATTATCGCCATGTTGAAATGGGAGCGAAACATCCCGATGTGGATGCTTAAAATAGGCGTATGCTCCAAGATATTGATGCTTATGAATTATTTATTTGTAGGTAGACGCTATTACAGATAATAAACCCAGAACAAATAATTGTGAGCCTTTCCATTATTATTGTCAACTTTAATTCAGCCAATCTTATTGTAAATTGTTTGCAGACGGTCCTGCGCACCCAATCTTTTTCAAATGTTGAAATTATCATAGTAGATAATTTTTCTCAGGACAACAGCGAACTTATTATCGCAGACAACTTTCCGCAGATAAAATGGCTGCAGATGGGATACAATGCTGGTTTCGCAAGGGCCAATAATGCTGGAATTGGTGTTGCACAGGGAAATGTTGTGCTCTTGCTCAATCCTGATACTCTAAATGAAGAGAATGCAATTGCGGAATGTTTTAAACGTTTTGTTATTTCTGGGAATGTTGCTTGTAGTGTTCAGTTATTAAACGCCGACCGTACACCACAAATTTCCGGCAACTATTTCATAACAGGAGGCCTCAACCAGCTAATGGCTTTACCGTATACTGGTCGTTTTATCCGCTGGCTGGGTTATACCTTTAAAGTAAAACCCACCAATGTTCCCGACGCGAAAGGAACGGTTGAAGTGGATTGGGTAAATGGTGCATTTATTATGGTGAAAAAAGAGGCGATTGAGAAAGCAGGTATGCTCGACGAAGATTTCTTCCTTTATTTCGAGGAGATTGAATGGTGTAGCAGGTTAAAAAAAATAGGGAAGCTTTGTATTTATGGAGATTTGCACGTCGTTCATTTACAGGGAAGCACTGCTAACGAGGCATTTCGATCTGCCGGGCAGGGGTATTATAACTTATATGATCGCAAGGGTCTGCAAATAATGATCTCCGGAATGGTCCGCATAAGAAAGCAGTTTGGGGTGGCCTGGTTTATATTTCATCTTCTTTTTTATTTGTTTACCATCCCTGTTTTTTTTGTTAGTGTATTAATAACTTCCCCTTTTCAACTAAGAACCTCTTATTCATTCAGGCAAGTTGGTGGCTATGTCAAAAACTTTATGAAAATGGTTTCGTTGAGTCCGGCAATAATCCGGAACCGGCCTTACTTCTATAAATTTTTGTAGAAAAGACCTGGTGCCTTTATTATCGTACAAACACTTTTTTTTGCAAAAATCCCGTTAGCGTAAACCATTGCGATAAAAAGATATACCGCCCTTTTATTTCTTTGCCCCGCAAAGTATAAATAAAATATAATACCACGGAAGCACTGGTTTTAAAGATTAGTTGAAAAAATTTTTGCACTACGGCCGGCGTTCCTTTCTCCGACCGGACACGGATCTTTTCCTCATTGCCGGATTTTAAAAACAGTTTTTTAAAGTTAGTAAACGATAGCCGGTCATTGTCAATGTTATGATAAAGCATGGCTTCCGGCAGGTAATATATTTTATCTGAAAATTTAGTGACCTGGTGAAAAATATATTTATCATCACTGCGGAACGTAAGCTTGTTATTAAATCCTCCTGCCTTTTTTAGTATGTCTTTAGTATAAGTCATATTGCAGCCGGCCGGGTATTTCATTGTTTGATCAAAACGTTTCGGCAACGGGCCATAATCCATCAACCCGACAAAACCATTCAGGTACTTGCTCATCCATCGGGGCTCATGACTTTCTGAATACTTTGGAATGACTTTGCCCCCAATGCCCACAATAGATTTGTCCCCCTGCATAAAACTTAAAATATTTTCAAGAAATGCAGGTGTCGCTTCAGCATCGTCATCAATGTAAGTAATGATAGGAGCTTTTGCCTCCTGGATGCCGCGGTTCCGCGCAAAGGACAAACCTTTATTCGGTTCAGCCACATACCGGGCATTCAACTGGGGATGTGAAGCGATAAAATCCTTTGCGATTTTCGCTGTATTGTCAGTGCTGTTATTATCAACAACGATTATTTCAAATGCATCCGCCGGCAGGGTTTGTCTGGCAAGACAATTCAGCGCCTCCCCAATAAACTTATCGCGGTTGTAAGTGCAAATAACAACGGATATAGCAGGTTCTCTTTTCGTTTGCATCGCTGATGAATAAAATGCCGGGATGGCTAAGAAACTTGTTTAAAAATAAAAATCAGAACACGGATAACACGGATTTGAAACTTGGCCGACTGAGTCATTCCCGTCCGTACCGGCACAGGCGGGCAGGCTGGGATTTTATCTGTGCCAATCCGTATGATCAGTGTCATCCGTGTTCCATCCGATAGCTATCGGATCCGTGAATATTAAACAGCTTCTGAGATCAAATTGCTTTTGTACCATTTTTTTTATTCGCTTCTCTCCAGGTCATAAAGAAGCCGCCAAATACCAAAATAAGCACGGCCCATGAACCCAGGTAAGAGATCGTCAAACTTTTTTTAAAGATCGCCGGTTCAAAAACAAATTTGATGCTATGTTTCCCTGCAGGTATGGATAATCCACGGAGAACATAGTCCGCTTTGACGTAGTCGGCTTTTTTACCATCTATATAGGCATTCCATCCGTCTGCATAGTACACTTCACTGAATACGGCGAATTGAGCAGCACTGCTGTTTGAAGTATATTCCATGGCATCATTGTCGAATTTTGTAAGCGATATCGAAGAAGTCGAATCCCATTGCGGTTGCGTGACTGCTGCTGAAAAAGATTGTTGTACAATAGCTGTATCTTTTAAATTAGTCGTACCAATTGATTGTATTTCTTCCACATCATCCTTTACAATCTTTACATGCTTAACAAACCAGCAGTTGCCATAAGCCTCCGGGTTGGGGATCAGCATCTGCTGACCATTTTGCGGATTTTGTGTGATGATATATTTTGCATTCAGCATATTCAGTACCTGTGGATTCGGGCTGCTATACAAATATCTTTCAATAATATCCTGGTAGATCCTCAATTTAGCCGGGTGATACCCCCCGATAGCTTTGTGAAAGGCAGACACACGGAAATCACTCGCACTAAATCTATCGCCCCCGGAATTATATACGCGGTAAGAAAGAGCTTTATCCGCTAAGATTTGTTCATCGATTGCACTTTTTGTAAAATTTTGCGCTTGTATTTCATCTTTTGGTACATAAGCTTCTTCTCCCAGGTATTTTTTGCCCGTGACAAAAAGATCAATAAACGTTACAGCGGCAAGAACAATTGTGATCACTATTGGCTTCAATGTATTTTTCATGTATAGCCATAAGAGTCCGAAAATGAGTGCTGCGTATGCAATCGTCCGTAACAACTGCCCACCAAATATTCCGCTGCGGTCTTCTTTCATTCCGTTAATAGCTAGTCTCGCAATCTCATCATCGGCACCCATACTTTTTAACCGTTGGGTGCTATAAGCGTCCTGCGGTGAACCATAATCCATACCCACGTAAAGAATGGCTAATAGGGCCGTCAAACCTCCAAGCGTATAAAGTATTTTTTTAAAATTGGTTTTCAGGAATTCGCGACTATTTGCCGAAAATATTAGTTGTTGTGCGGTAACTACCGCCATAATGGGTAATGTCAGTTGCAGCATTACAAGTGACATAGATGGTGCCCTGAACTTATTATACATGGGCAGATTTTCAAAAAGGAAAATATTAAAACCTGGAAAAAATTTACCCCATGACATAAGTATGGATAGTAATGACGCTGCCAGCAATCCCCAACGCAACGGATGCTTTACTACTACGAAACCAATTAAAGCAAGGATGCAAATAATAGCGCCGATATAGGCCGGACCGCTGGTACTTTCAAGACCTCCCCAGTACCGGGGTAAACTGCCGGCTACCTGGACAGCGGTATTTTCTGGAAGACCTTTACCAGTTAATTTTTCTATCACGTTAGAATTTTCCGGAAGAGGATTAGCACTGCTGCCTCCGAATGCATTTGGCATCAAAACGACAAGCGGTTCGGCTTTACTAAAACTATATTGAAAGGCATACGACGTATCAAGACCGGCGGTTTTTTCAGCTACTACATTCTCGCCTTCAATAGAAATGTTTTTTCCACCCCTTATCGTATGTTTGGCATAGTCAGAAGCAATAAGAAAAGAAAAAGCACAGGTGGCTATTCCGGCCAATGCCGCTACCGCCGTAACCCCCATAGCAACCGCTATATGTTTCCATTCTTTATTCTTTATCCAATGCACGAAATAGCCAACAGTTACGATGCCCGCTACCAAAAAGAAATAATAATTGATCTGCGGGTGGTTGGCGCCTATCTCGAGCACAGTCCCAAGTGCTGTAACTGCCAGCCCCAGCCAGTATTTTTTATCGTAAATAAGAAGAAGGCCGGCTAACAAGAAAGGCATGTAGGCTATTGCCATCATCTTTGTCATATGCCCGGCACTCAGGATAACAGGATTATAGGTCGAGAAAGCAAAGGCAAGAGCGCCAAATATCCCGATAGCCGGTCGCAAGCCGAGTGATAAACAAAGAATATAAAAACAAAGGCAGGCAATAAAGAAATAGTGAATAGGGTCCGGTAGTCCCAGTGAAAAAACTTTGTTCAGATCCGGCAGGGCGCTTTTCCCTTCCATCGCTATCTGGTAGTTAGGCATACCACTAAAAAGATTGGTATTCCATAATGGAAAATGGCCATGGCTCTCTTTGTAGTCGAAAGCATTCTGGGCAACTCCTTTCCATCCCAGTACGTCGTGCTGGTTTAATACATTACCATCCAGCACCGGCTTGCAAAACAAAACGGAAACAATAAAAAAAATAAGCAACGCAATTACATGGGGAACCAGTTTCTTTACCAGGTTGTTTTTCATTCAATTTATTTTAGGAGAAAGCCTGGAACAGATCTCCGGCATTTCACTTTCAAGCTGACAAAATAATGCTATTTTAGACGAAAATCGCTTATGCGCTGGCTATTATTTTTGTCGAGGTTGGCATTTATCTGCGGTGTCTTTTTGCTGCTGTCCTTCTCGCTGCTGATAAGGGATTGGGCGCAGGATGATGCGATTACTTCTACGCTTATTACTATTGGTTACATTATGGGGTTGGTGGTTTTACCTGTTGTTAACTTAAGTTACCTGGTGGTGCTTTTTGTGAAAAGGAGAATAACTATTTACGTCCCTTTGTGGCTTGTAATCTCTAACATCCTGTTTCTTTTTATCCTTATATTCTATATTTTTTATCTGAATGATCCATACTATCATCAAAAATAAGCCCACCCGGTTATTCATTATATTAGGAGGGTTTTTTATCGCCAACGCATTGATAGCTGAAATAATCGGCGTCAAGATATTTTCATTGGAAAAAACCCTGGGCTTTGCGCCCTTGAATATTCATTTGTTGGGCAATGATCTTTCTATCAACCTCACTGCGGGTGTATTGCTTTGGCCGGTAGTATTTATTATGACGGATATCATCAATGAGTACTACGGGATGAAAGGAGTAAAGTTCCTTTCCTGGCTGACGGCTGGCTTGATTGTATTTGCTTTCCTTATTTTCTTTGGCGCTATGCAATTGACACCGGCAGATTTTTTTATTACCAGTAAGCAGGGGAGCGGGGTTCCGGATATGGCTAAGGCATACAATAGTGTATTGGGGCAGGGTGGGTTTATTATTATTGGTTCCCTGACGGCTTTTATACTGGGCCAGTTGATTGATGTATTTGTTTTTCATAAAATAAAAAAAGCAACGGGTGAAAAGCGGATATGGCTGCGTGCAACCGGTTCTACATTGGTATCCCAGTTTATCGACAGTTTCGTGGTATTGTTTATTGCATTTTATATCGGCACAAGGGTGAATAGAACAGGAAATGATTTTGTATGGCCTTTTAATTTATTTATTGCTGTAGGCATCGTCAACTATTTCTATAAATTCATAGTAGCTATTTTACTGACGCCTGTCATTTACCTTATTCATAACCGGATAGAAAAGTACCTGGGACATGAACAGGCTGCAGAAATGAAACGGGCGGCAATGAGGGATTGATTATATTTTCTTTTACCAGTAAAGCAGGAGTGCTTGCGTTTAATACCTTTGATTTCTTCAGTATTAAAAAAAGTCAACCAAGTTAGAAGAAATTTTTTTGAAAAAATTTACTTTTTGTCTTTATACAAAAAGTAACAAAAAAATCAAGGCAAAACAGCCAGTCTCTTTAGTATTCGTGACACTGCTTGTTTTACCGGTTAGCACACTCTGAAGAATTTGATCCCTTGTGATTTGCTTTCAAATTATCATGTAGCTTAGCTCTTAACAACTGCAGTCGGTTAAAGCACTGTTTTACGCTATTTGAGCTTAGTTTTACGATCAAAAAATGGGTCTCAGGACCATTTTTTTATTCCTGCCGGGTCAAAAATGTACAGCCGCTGATGACCTTTTTTCTTCCTTAGCGATATTATGGTTCAAAACCCCACATGTTTTAACCACACTAAACTACCAAAAATGAAAAGGTCTATTCTGTTCGTTGGGCTTTTTGCCGCCATCGTACTTACAAGTTGTAAAAAAGGCGGTACCGAAACTCCACCACCTCCACCACCTCCGCCGCCACCTGAAACCCAAAAAGATATCGCCAACGTTGATAATGCCGTCAAAAATCTAATGACAACTTTCAATATTCCCGGCGCATCATTAGCCGTATCGGAAAATGGTAAACTGGTGTATGTAAAAGGTTATGGTGTTTCCGATAAAACAAGCAATGAACCTGTAACCCCTGCCAACCAGTTTCGCCTGGCCAGCGTATCCAAAACTTTTACCGGCGCGGCCATTATGAAGCTGGTGCAGGAAGGATCATTCTCTCTCGATGATAAAGTTTTTGGAACAGGAGCCCTTCTTGGAACAGAGTACGGCACACCTCCTTATAACGCTAACCTCAGCAACATAACTGTTAGACATTTGTTGACGAATACATCCGGCTCCTGGGGCAGCGCTACCGGTGGTGATGTAATAGACCAGAATCCCGGTTACACCGCGAAACAGTTTTTAGATTGGGTGCTTAACACCCGGTCAAATCCGAAAACGCCGGGGAGCACTTATGACTATTCAAATGTGGGCTTCTGGATTGCCGGAAGAATAATTGAAAAGAAATCGGGGAAATCTTATATCAGCTATATAAAAGAAAACCTGCTCGCAACGACAGGAGCTGATCAAACAGATATAGCCGGTAAAACAGAAGCCGAAAGAAAAGCAAAAGAAGTGAAATATTATGGACAGGGTAAAGATGTACCTTATGTTTACAACATCGCTTTTCCGAGAAGAGATGCTGACGGGGGATTGATTGCTACCGCTTCCGACCTCCTCCGGCTGATCAACGCGGTGGATGGTTTTGCAACACGGCCCGATATTCTGAATACAGCATCCGTCACTGCCTTTACTACCTATCCTTCCTTTTCCACGTATGCCAATGGGATAGCTATCTGGCCAGCGCAACAGGTATGGTATAACTATGGCAGCCTTCCAGGTACCCGCACTGGTTTTATGCGTCATAATAACGGCACCTGCGCCGCATTACTGCTCAATTCAAGAGTGGACCCAACCACGGCAAATGAAACTCCGTTTGTACAGGCGATGCAAAATGTGATACTCGACCTTGTTAAAAATGCCACTCATCCCTGGCAGAGTCTGGATCAGTTCTGAGTTTTTTATAGAATGTCTGAAGGGGCAGCCTGCAGGTTGCCCCCTTTTATCCATACTTACCACATGAAGCAAAATATCGTAACTTAATGTATGAAAAACAGCCTGGCAGGCGGTCACACATGCTGTTAGCGGTGCTTTAACTTCCTCTTTACTAAATAATAGGTTACCTTTGCCATTCAATGGGCATTATTAATCATACAATTTTCAATTCATATACTAATAGCAATGCTATCGGTACTGTATGGTCTATGCCCCTATACAAAAAAGCTTTTGCCTGCTTCTGCAATAAGCTTTACTTCTTCTCCAATTTCAAAGACTTCAATACGTTAGCCCCGGCCTAAATCTTTAATAGGTTACGGGGTGTAGCCTATTAAATTTTCAATTTTTCATTGATAAAATTTATTCTTATGTCCGCAAATCAAAAACAGGTTTCGGCCAGGGGGATGATCCTATTGCTCATTAGCCTGATCAATATCATCGTGCTGAGATCTGCCTATATATCGGGTGGTAAAGGCTATTGGCTTTTGTTAATTACCCTCCCATTACTTTTTATTGCCTTGTATAATATAAAACAACGCAAACATGCTTTGCTGAAAAATTATCCGTTGATCGGTTATCTCCGTTACTGGCTTGAAGCTATCAGGCCCGAGATGCGCCAGTATTTTTTTGAATCGGATCTCGATGGCAAACCTTTCAATCGTCGTCAAAGATCTATCGTTTACCAGCGGTCGAAGAATGAAAAGCAAACCGTCGCCTTTGGTATGCAGGCCGATCCTGCTGCTGTCGGTAATGAGTGGGCGGCGCATTCCATGTATCCTGTCAGGCTGAAACAAAAAGATCTGCGGGTATTGATCGGTAACAGTCAGTGCCGGCAGCCTTATGACAGCAGCATTTATAATATCGGCGCTATGAGTTATGGCGCCTTAAGTAAAACGGCTATCCAGGCTTTGAATGAAGGCGCCAGGCTGGGTGGCTTTGCACACAATACCGGTGAAGGTGGTGTTAGTGAGTATCATTTAAAAGGTGGGGATCTTATCTGGCAGATCGGTACAGGTTATTTTGGTTGCAGGGATGAACAGGGGAATTTTAGCGAAAAGGAATTTATAAAAAATGCATTGCGGCCGGAAGTAAAAATGATTGAGTTAAAAATTTCCCAGGGAGCCAAGCCGGGACATGGGGGTATTTTGCCAGCCGCAAAAAATACACCGGAGATCGCATTGATAAGAGGGGTAGTGGCAGGTACAACAGTTGCTTCGCCACCTGCTCATACTGCCTTTACAAATGCCACTCAGATGATAAATTTCCTGGGCAGGTTACGTGTACTGTCAGGGGGCAAGCCTGTTGGCTTTAAAATATGTATCGGTGATAAAAAAGAATTCATAGATATCTGTCAGGCAATAACAACACTGAACATATTACCTGATTTTATTTCTGTTGATGGTTCAGAAGGTGGTACAGGCGCTGCACCATTGGAATTTACGGATAACCTGGGTATGCCTTTGCATGAAGCGCTTGCCTTTGTTACAAAAGCATTGAGCGCCTATGACTTAAAAAAAGAAATAAGAATTATTGCTGCGGGTAAAATTGTAACCGGCTTCGATATTTTGAAAGTGCTGGCATTGGGTGCCGATGCCTGTTATAGTTCGAGGGGAATGATGTTCGCATTGGGATGTATACAGGCATTGCAATGCGATAGTGGTAAATGCCCTGTAGGTATTGCTACCCAGGATCCAAAATTGTACCGGGCGCTGGATATAACCGATAAGTATGTTCGGATCGCCAGTTTTCATAAAAACACCATTAAAGCCACCATGGAGATCATGGAAGCTTGCGGATTTGAAAACACCGGCAGCATTGCAGCGAATAAATTCTATAAAAAAATAGATGCTACCAAAACAAAAAGTTTTGAAGATATCTATTTGAAGGATAACGACCCTTTATTACCAAGATGGAAAAATCAATCGTTTGTTTTAAACTAAATCAATATGACAACAACAAAAACACCAACAAGAAACAAGGTCATCCTGTTGCAGGAAGACTACGATCTTTTAAATGCATATTTTCAAAGCGGAAGGCCTATGCCCGTAGTCAATGAAAAACAGAGTTTTAAAAGTTTGAGCGAAGAGCTGAGCAAAGCCACCGTTTTGGCTAAAAATAAATTTCCCGCGGATGTTATCCGTTTAAACTCTACAGCTATTATCAAGGATACAGCTACTAACCGTGTGATAACCGTTACGATTGTAATGCCGGAGAATGCCGATGTTAAAAAAAACAAAGTATCGGTGCTGGCGCCGGTTGGTACAGCCCTTATTGGATTTAAAAAAGGTCAGCAGGTGACCTGGCAGGTACCAGCCGGAGTAAAGGATTTTGTAATTATGGAAGTGTACAATTCGTCCTCGGTTGGGAATGAATTACCGCATTGACTTACGCATTTTGTAAATTTGCAACGCAATCCCCTGCATATGAAAAAACTTAGTTTGCTTGCTTTCGGGACAATAAGTATGTTAACCTTGAACGCTCAGCCGCCGCAGGATAGAAATTTGGTGATGGACGAGAACGTACAGGATCACGGAGCCGTTATGATACCCGTTCCCTCACCGGAAATACATACGTATTCGTCTCTGCCAGCGAATGGGCTCGTTACTGTGCAGTTGAATAACAGGCCATTATTTTCAACGCAGATGAAAAGTAATAAACTGCATGGTAACTGGCAAAGTTGGTATCAAACCGGTATATCCTGCGATTCCGGAACGCTTGTAAAGGGATTGCCTCATGGTGTGTGGAAACATTGGGACGCCAGCGGACGGCTAAAATCGTTGCGCACATACAACGCAGATAAATACCAAAGGATAAGTAATGATATGACCAGGTTTCATCCTAAAAGAATTTCATTCCCCCTGGTTGTACTGTATCAAAAAAATAAGCAGGCTGCTTTAAAACACTTGAGTGTCGCTTATTCATTTGAAAATACAGGCAGGAAAGAACCGCGTTTATCCCTACATGATTTAGTAGCACGAAATATTACCGGACAAAGGAGTTACAGGCCCGTTTTTGATCATGCCCTTCATCATGGATTATTTATGAACTTCTTCGCTGGCGGTATTGCAAAAGATTCCGGCATTTATAAAAATGGATTGCGCCAGGGTATGTGGTTGCATAGAGACAGTACAAAACAATTGACATACAAAGGCGCTTATGCCAATGGTCTGAAAATAAAAGAATGGAAAACTTATGACGCGGACGGTAAATTACGGGAATTCGTTTTTTACAGTTCCAGAGGCAAGGTAAAATGGCGAAAACAGTTCCAATAAAAAAGCCGGGCAAATGCCCGGCATGATGGTGGTTGGACGGTTATAGCTAATTTTTTTTAGAAAAATTCAATCGCTAAATATAGCTTCATCCCCTTATCCTGCAAATACCCCCGAATGGGTATTTTTTGTCTTTACTAACTTACTTTTAATAATGTAAGGGCGATTATTCCTTTTTGTTTTCCGGAAGGTATAATTTTTAAGTAAGGTATGGTTGTTGTAAAAAAAATGCAAAGGTCTTACGGGTTCCCCTTGTTAGTCTGACCAATAAAAAAATAATATGGAAAAAAAAGAGCTTATAGATTTTAAGGACGCAACAATTGCGGAGATAAATACTACCATGGAAAAGGCCTGGCAGGCTTTCCATATTTACCGGAAGTTTTCGCTGAAACAACGGGCTGCATTTATGCGGGCTATTGCCGGCGAACTGGAAATGGCCGGCGACGCACTGGTAGAGATAGCGATGAATGAAACGAACTTGCCGGAGGGACGACTCAAAAGCGAAAGGGCCCGTACAATATTCCAACTAAAATCCTATGCTGATGCCTGCGAAAAAGGTGATTGGTTGGAGGCGAGGATTGATACAGGTCTGCCGGGAAGAACACCTCCAAAACCTGATCTCCGAAAGATGTTGGTGCCACTGGGACCTGTAGTGGTTTTTGGAGCAAGTAATTTTCCATTTGCATACTCCACAGCAGGGGGCGATACGGCTTGCGCTTTAGCGGCAGGCTGCCCGGTAATAGTAAAAGCACACCCGGCCCATGCGCAAACGAGTGAGCTGGTAGCGGAAGCTGTTTTAACAGCGGCCTCAAAGTTAAATATGCCTGAGGGGATCTTCGCACATCTGCACGGTACCGATTTTGAAATAGGAAAGGCTTTAATCGGTCATCCCTATACAAAAGCCGTCAGCTTTACCGGCTCTTATATTGGCGGCAAGCAATTGTTCGATTGGGCCAATCAGCGCCCCAGGCCCATTCCTGTTTTCGCAGAAATGGGAAGCGTTAATCCCGTCTTTATTTTACCCGGCAAATTGGAAGAATCGGCTGCTGAAATTGCAAAGATGTATGCATCATCGGTCACACTTGGAGTAGGCCAGTTTTGTACCAACCCCGGATTGATCATTGGCATAGAGGGTGAAAGCTTGCACGCATTCATCTACAAATTGGGCGAATCAATCAAAGAGGTTTCACCGGCATTGATGCTGCATCCTGGTATTTTTAAAAGTTATGTTGAAAAAAGAGGAAACGCTTTGGCGCAGGAAGGTGTGGAAACGATCGCCGTATCGGCTAAGGATCCGCATCTCAATGAAGCTGCCTCGACGATCGCGTCTGTGACCGGCGAAGCGTTTTTAGGTAATCCCGTTTTGCACCAGGAAGTATTTGGTCCCTATTCGCTGGTCGTTCGTTGTAAGGATCTGGCAGAGATGCGGGAGATAACAGCGCAATTGGAAGGCCAGTTAACCGCCACACTGATGGCTACCTCCGCAGAGATCGACAGCAATCGCGAACTTGTTGAAGAAGTGCAGGACATCTGTGGCAGACTTATTTTGAACAATGTGCCTACAGGCGTAGAAGTCTGCCTGAGTATGCAGCACGGCGGACCGTTTCCTGCTACTACAGATTCGCGATTTACTTCGGTAGGCGCTGACGGCATCAAACGGTTTGCACGCCCGGTTTGTTACCAGGATTGGAAGAATGAATATCTGCCGGATGAACTAAAAAACGAGAACCCGCTGAATATCTGGAGAACAGTCAATAATGAACCGTCGAAAGAAAAAATAATCAACTAAATGAGTGGGGGGATGCTTTGACGTAACAACGAAGCTGTTTGCTGTTACTATACACCTACCAGCGAAACCTGGTCTTCCCGTTTATGCCTTAATACCAGCCAACCTGTAACCACAATGGAAATAATGAAATAAGCCACTAATATATACTTTAAATAAGTGTAATAAGTAGCGGAACCGAACCAATCGTTCTGATCGTAGAGGAAGGCAAGGCCAAGCCCGCCGCGGAAAACTTCCCAAACAATAGCTGTTGAATTTCTATCCATTAGATCGGTAAGAGCATAGACACTGAGAAAAATAAAACCACCGTACCAGAAAATAAAATACTTATCCAGGCTATTGATCAGCGAAATATTGCCAAACAGGTAGCTCACAAAAAAAAGGATAATAAGCATTTGAATCCAGCTCCACGCATTTAAAGCACGAGAGCTCCGTGTATCGTACTTATCAAAATGATAAACGTCTTCAATTTTGTATACCGGATATTTTTCCGCAACATCGCGGGGACGATAGCCGGCGGGTTTGAACCATAGCGTAAATTTTTCTTTCCGGTTAGTTGTTCTCCATGCATCTTTCGCCAGCAGCCATACGTGTTGAAAATTTATTTTTATAGGGTTCCAGGTTCTTACCGGCCTGGTGATCCCGTATACGGGTGGAACGCCGGGTAGTTCTTCCTGGAACGTTCCAAACCATTTATCCCAAAATATAAATATTTGACCGTAGTTCTTATCGATGTATTCAGGATTGATAGCATGATGGACCCTGTGGTGGGAAGGTGTAACGATGATCTTTTCCAGGAATCCCATCTTGTTGATGTGTTGTGTATGATACCAGAACTGGGCGAATAAATGTAACGGAGCTACCACGCCAATCACTTGTGGCGGCACTCCAAGTAAGGCGGCAGGTAACAGAAAAATGGCAAATGTTTTTACAATTGCAGAAATGCTTTGCCGTAATGCACAAGCCAGATTAAATTCTTCACTGCTGTGGTGTATAATGTGCCCATTCCAAAAAAAGTTTGTTACATGCTGTAGCCGGTGAACCCAATAGCCGGCAAAGTCCAGTGCTATAAATGCAATGATATAAACGAGGATTGTATTAGGAACACTTACAAAAGCCAGGTGCGTAAGGAAAAACGGGTACGACAGGATAATAAAATAGAGACCGATAACATCCTTTGTCACATTAGTCACGCCGCTGCTGAGACTGCTTATCATATCAGGATTGCGTACAGTGTCTTTACCTTTGCGCCAGCCATACCATTTTTCAAATAATACCAAAGCCAGGAACGCTGGCATCGCAATAAGTAATATTCGTCCATAGGTTTCCATATGCAAACAATAGGGCACTAATTTACAAAAAGGTTTTGGTAACGTTAAAAAAGCCCGGTACGGGTCATTTGCTCATGAGTTTTGAACGATTTCGTTAAAAATTTGTTGGATGGACCGTACTATCGTTGCCAACTTCTTATTTTTATATTTCATATGGACTGTATATCTACCCGTCTGCCTTACCGACAAACTGGAGTTTTCTCCCCGATAGCATTAGACTATATTGACCAGTCTGAGGCCCTTGCCGCATTCTTTGCACATCCCCCAACATTACACGGAATTGAAAAAGCAATAGACGCAAGAAAAGATTTTTCAACCAACCGGGCCACCCTGGTTGCTGAATTAAGGAAGCAGTATGATATGGTCAACAGATCGGCGGCTGTTGAAAAGAATATTGAGGCCTTATTATCGCCGGCGACATTTACGATTACCACGGCGCACCAGAATAATATTTTCACAGGTCCCTTATACTTTATTTATAAAATTTTGCATGCCATTAAACTCGCAGGTCATTTAAACAAATCATTGCCACAATACAACTTTGTACCGGTTTATTATATCGGTTCCGAAGATGCGGACCTTGAAGAGTTAAATCATATTAATCTCAACGGCGTAAAAACAGTTTGGAATACAAAGCAAACGGGTGCTGTAGGCCGGATGAAAGTCGATAAAGATTTTTTAAAGTTAATCGACGCTATAGAAGGTCAGTTGGCCGTTTTACCCAACGGGGCGGAAGTCGTCGGGCTGGTAAAGGATTGCTACAGGTTAGGTGATGAGATCCAACTGGCCACGTTTAAGATCGTTAACGCATTGTTCGCTGAATATGGGCTGATTGTTTTACTTCCTGACAATGCTTCATTGAAACAGCAGATGCTAACTGTTTTCCAGGAAGATCTGCAGAGCCAAACAGCATCAGCCATTGTTGAAAAAACATCCGCAAGACTTGGAAAGTTGTACAAGGTTCAGGCGCATCCGAGGGATATTAATTTGTTTTACCTGAAAGGAGATATCAGGGAAAGGATCGAACTGCGGGATCAAAGATACAGGGTACTTAATTCAGACTTGTCTTTTTCGGTAGAAGAGATGATGACCGAATTACAAGAACATCCGGAGCGTTTCAGTCCGAATGTTATTCTTCGCGGGCTTTACCAGGAGACGATCTTACCTAATATTGTTTTTATCGGTGGCGGCGGCGAACTGGCTTATTGGCTCGAATTAAAAGATCTGTTTACACATTACAATACACCCTATCCGGTACAGGTATTGCGAAATTCTTTTTTAATCGTGGAAAAAAAATGGCAGCAAAAAATAAGCAAGCTCGGATTCACTGTCGCCGATATTTTTTTAACCGAACAAAAATTATTAAACAAGCTAGTGTCACGGGAAACTGATAAAAAATTACAACTTAATGGCACCCTGTCTGCAACGGAACAACTTTACGAAAACATTAAGCAACAAGCGGTATCTATTGATAAGACTTTGGAAAAACACGTAGACGCTCTCAAGGCGACAACGTTGCACCGTTTGCGTGAATTGGAAAAGAAAATGCTTCGGGCTGAGAAAAGAAAGTTTGTTGATCAGCAACGCCAGATCATAGCGATCAAAGAAAAACTCTTTCCGGCAAATGGCTTGCAGGAGCGTACAGATAATATGCTGTACTATTATGCAAATTGGGGACAGGATTTTATCCGTCAATTATATGATCAATCGTTGTCACTGGAGCAGGAATTTGTCGTCCTGCAGCTTGGTGATTAGATTACTTACTGCTGTTTTTTTTCTGATCAATATATTGCCAGGCCGTCCTTATCATTTCTTCGTATTGCTTTGACTTTCCATGTTCGGTCTCGCAATTGAGATAACAAATATTTTTCTCCCCGGCATATACACTTAATGAGCCGTCTTGCTGTACACGCAAATTATCCTGCCAGATTATATTGTACTTTTCTGCTGAAAGTTGCTCGTAAAGAAGGCTGTCTGTTGTTAAAAAGAAGTCATCCGGATCCTGGTCCTCGTTTGCATAGACCTGTCTTGCATCTGTTTCATATTCGTTGCCTTCAAGAAAGCTGTTTACAGAAAGGTTGCCGTCTGTATTATTATGCAAGGCAATAATACAATATGAATCCTGAGGTAGAATACTGATAATACGGCTTGCAAATTTTTCAACTTCGTTCACCGCCATTTCGCTTATATTCATAAAACCCGCGAGTGTTTTCCGGATACCATTCCTTGAAAAGATTCGGTTGGGGTCAAAAGTATAACCACGGCGATTGAGGTTAAATCCGATATTCCTTTTCTTATCGTTTTCAAGTGCTATTAAAATTCCTCCTCTTATTTCCAGTAATTTTTGTGCTGCGTTCACGGAAGTTGTTTCATTGGCGTGAAGGTTGATGAAAACAATATCTCTTCTGCTTCCATATTTATAAATGTTTATCCGGATCCGGTTATCGCCCAACTTGTGGGTAACGTGGGCAAGTTTAGGAATCAATTTTTCCTGCGCCAGTAAAGTAAAAATGGAGAAGCTTCCTGCAAAGAGTAAAAGGATGTTTTTCATCAATCAACAAGTGAAATAAAGTTTGCGCCACGAACGTTCCGTTCCGAATTTAATAGTAGATAATTTAATATGCGTTTTTTTCTCCCTTCGCCATATTGAATGCGGTCATCAGGATAATTCGGGTATCCAGCCACAAGCTCCAATTTTCAAGGTACCAGAGATCATATTCCACGCGGTTATTTATATCCTGCATATGTTTAATCTCACCGCGATAGCCGTGGATCTGCGCCCAACCCGTTATGCCGGGCTTTAAAAAATGGCGGACCATGTATTTGTTTAACAGTTTAGAGTAGTCATCGGTATGTTTCAGCATATGTGGCCTCGGCCCAACGATACTCATATCGCTCATCAATACATTAAAAAACTGTGGCATCTCATCCAGGTTCGATTTTCTCAGGAAGCTGCCCAGTTTTGTAATACGGGTATCATTCTTTGTTGCTTGTTTTTCATTCGACTCCCTGTTAACTTTCATGCTTCTGAACTTGATGCAATTAAAAGTTTTTCCATTCTTGCCACTTCGTTGTTGAACAAAGAAAACGGGTCCCCGGGAGTCCAGCCAAATCAGCAGAGCCACAATGGGTACAAGCCATGAAAGTATCAGTACCGTTACAAGCGAACTTATAGCGAGATCATAAAGTCGCTTTTTGATCCTGTTACCTACATCATCCAAAGGTTCTTTTCGCAACGATAGCACCGGGATATCTTTTAGATATTCAAGGTGTACAGGTTTGCGGATAAAATGATTGAAATCAGGAACGATCCGGAACCTGATGCAGGCCTGATCCGCTTCACTAATCAATTTATAAATTCCCGGTTGTTGTTCTGGAGCTATGGTGGAAAATATTTCGGTTACCTCGTATTGTTTAGATGCAGTTATTGCATCGCCAATTCGGCCGACGATGGGGTAAATGGAAAGTTCGCTTACATTTTCATCTTCTTCGCAAAAGCCTACGATCTCTGTTTTTATAGGTTCCTGTTCAAGGTAGGAAGCTAATTTTTTAGCTCTTTCATTATAACCTATGATCATTATCTTTCTAACAATATGTTCTTTGCTTTGAAAAAAATGTTGCATGGCCAGGTGGAGAAACCTATTGATCAGGAGACTAATTGCAAACGAAGAGAGTATACTGATGAGAAATAATCTTGATACCTGTGATTCCTTATTAAAGAACAGATAAACCATTTCAAGTGCAAGCAGGTATGCATAAGCTGTTACTGTACGTCTCGAAAATTTTTCAAATGAGTAAATGTATGTGTCCTGGTATATCCTGGTAGCCCAACTGGATGCCACCCACGCAGCATTCGAAAAAAACCATAAATAAGTGTACTGTACCTTATTTAATACTATGACATCTTTGAAAACGTATTGACATATTATAAATACCAAATTCAAAACGAGCAGATCCAGTATTACAAAACTGATGCGAAGTAAGGTAGCGAGACGTTGGTTCATGATAGCTTTTTAAGTATATACCCTATTTTTAAAAAATGAATATGTTCGTCATAAAAATATTTTAGCTATGCGGGGGCCAGCTATGTTATCGTAAAAATATAAATCTTTTTTAGTTTTTACTTTCTCTTCTGAGATTCTACTTAGATAAAATACAGTGTCAATTGAAATGATATGCTTTAGTTGCCATTGTTGATTTAAAATAAGAATCGAAAGTTGGAATAGAATAAATACCACGTATACTTTCCTCAATAAACTACCTTTTATTCACATTTCCGCATGGGGGCTTCTTTTGGCAAAGAAATTGAACAATCTTGAACATGATTTGTTACGAAACAAATTAATATGAAAATCCGGTTGGTAAAGAAAGTTTACCAATTTTAGTTTAATCCAATATCTAAAGTCAATCCCTATGAAGCTATTTTTACCCGTTGGTAGATTTCTTCTGCTACTAACTACCGTAACCCTGGTATGCCTTGGTACCGTATATTCCCAGGGCACATCGCCACTAACTTTTACAACTATTCCATATAGTGATCCTGAGTTCCTGAGGCCTGGCGCAGGGGCTGAGCAATGGAATGATCAAAACCTGATCAACATACCCGTCGAAGGAACAAACACCCGTCGTATGGATATGTATTGGCGATTCAATTGGAACCATTTTGAAACAACGCAGGGAAATTATACGTGGACCTATTTTGATAATATAATCAATCAGGCCATTAACAACGGCCAGAAATTTGGCTTTGGGATCATGAGTTGTTACCCTGATGGTGCAGGCTATACTGGAGTGCAATCGTATGACGGTGGAAACTCTTCTTATCCCCAGTATCTCCATAATATGATGCAATCGGAAAGTGTGAAGGATTGGAAAACTACGGGATCAGGTCAAACTACAGGAAGCGGATCCTGGGTGCCTAACTGGAACAGTCCTTCTTATCATGCGAGGCTGCTCGCGTTACACCAGGCGCTGAATGCGCACCTGGAAACAGCATCGTATAATGGAGTCAGGTACAAGGACGTAATTAATTACATCGATATCAGAGGTTATGGCGCATGGGGAGAATGGCACAGTGCAGGCATCATCAATACAATGGATCAATACCCGGCTGGTACAAGAGCCACAGCTGCGGCTTTGAAAACGATAATAGATGCACACGTGCAAGGGTTTCCAAATTTTCCACTGGTTACTATGATGAGTACGTTCGACGCAAACTATCTTAACAACACGTATAACCCTGCAGAAGTCGCTTATCATGCGCTTACCGTGAGGAATAATTGGGGCTTACTCGGATGGAGAAGAGATAACTGGGGTGCAACAGACAACTATGTAAGAGCTTATACAGATCAAAATACCCGTTCGTTCAATGGCATGGTATTTAGCGGCCCTATTATGGAAAGATGGAAATATGCTCCTGTAATCGGTGAACCGCCAGGCTGGGGAGCTTCTGTAAACGGATGTATGTATGATGATCTCGAAGCACAAGTAAGGCGTTATCACGCTGTTTCTTTCGGCAACGGTAATTATGTCTATCCCCAAAGTTTCAGCGATTGTATGAAAAGTAACGTGAGGGCTGCTTCAAAAGCTGCCGGATATCGCCACGTGGTTGAAGGGGGTAGTATGAGCACCTCCATCACAACAGGATCTCCTTTTCCAATTACCTTAAATTGGAAGAACGTTGGAATTACTCCTACCTATGATAATTGGGATATTGTTTTTGAGTTAAAGAATTCAGGCGGAGCTACTGTGTGGTCAGGTACATCAGCACTTAAATTAAAGCTATTCCTGCCACAAACAAACGCAACTCCCCAGACCGATAATTTCACGGTGCCTACTTCCGTACCGGCAGGTACTTATACACTGAATTTAGTGGTGAAGGATCCTACCGGTTTCCGCCAGCCGCTTCCGCTTGCAATAACCGGGAGAAAGGCTGATGGCAGTTACACCTTGAGAAGTGTTAGCGTTACCCCGGGCAATGGACAAACCAATAATCCGCCCACTGCAAATGCAGGCGCAAACAAGACAATAACGCTCCCGGTCAGTTCAACAACTCTGAGCGGCAGCGGTTCTACTGACGCCGATGGATCAATAGCAAGTTATCAATGGCAACAGGTAAGCGGACCGACAACGTCCGTATTGTCTGCAACGACCACTGCAGCTATTACAGTGAGCAGCCTCCAGGCAGGCGTGTATACATATCGTTTAACTGTAACTGATGATGACAACGCGACTGCCGCTACCACGGTGACAGTTACAGTAAATAATGCAACTGCCAACCAGCCACCTGTGGCTAATGCCGGTGCAAACAAAGCCGTAACACTGCCGGCGAATTCCACAACCTTAAGTGGAGTAACTTCTTCCGATGCCGATGGAACGATAACAACTCACCTGTGGCAGCAGGTGAACGGTCCTTCTGCTTCTACATTATCCGCTACAAATACAGCAAACATCACTGTAAGTAATTTACAGGTTGGTGTATACACGTATCGTTTGACAGTAACCGATAATGATGATGATACAGATGAGGCAACAGTGACTGTCACCGTTAACGCAGCACCTGTCAACCAGGCGCCGGATGCAAACGCAGGAGCTAACCGCAGTATCACATTACCGGCAAGTTCGGCTACTTTAAATGGTAGTGGATCTTCGGATGCTGATGGAACGATCGCAACTTATCTTTGGCAACAGACGGCCGGTCCTTCTGCTTCTGTACTATCGGCTACTAATACCGCGAACATCACGGTGAGCAACTTGCAGGCTGGTGTCTATACTTACCGCTTAAGAGTAAGCGATAACGATGGTGCTACAGATGAGGCCACAGTAACGGTTACCGTTAACGCCCCTGCCAACCAGGCACCGGAAGCAAACGCCGGCGCTAACCGCAGAATTACATTGCCGGTAAGTTCAGCTACTTTAAACGGTAGTGGATCTTCGGATGCTGATGGAACAATAGCAATTTATTTTTGGGAACAAACGGCCGGTCCTTCTTCTTCAGTACTATCGGCTACCAATACAGCCAACATTACTGTAAGCAATTTGCAGGCTGGTGTATATACCTATCGTTTGACGGTGACTGATAATGACGATGCTACCGCAACAGATGTGGTTACAGTAACTGTGAATGCTGCGCCAGCCAACCAGGCACCTGAAGCCAACGCCGGAGCTAATCGCACGATCACCTTACCAACAGCCTCAACCACTTTAAATGGCAGCGGGTCTTCAGACGGCGATGGAACAATAGCGTCTTACCTTTGGGAACAAACGGCCGGCCCTTCTGCTTCTGTACTATCGGCTATTAATACGGCTAACATCACGGTTAGCAACTTACAGGCTGGTGTTTATAGTTACCGCTTAACAGTGACCGATAATGACAATGTTACGGCCACAGATATGGTAACTGTTACGGTCAATAATGCGGCGGCCAACCAGGTGCCCAACGCAAACGCAGGTGCTAACCGTACGATCACTTTACCAGTAAGGTCTTCTGCATTAAATGGCAGTGGGTCTTCAGACGCGGATGGTACCGTAGCGGGCTATTTGTGGGAACAAACCGGTGGCCCTTCGGCTTCTACGTTATCTGCTACGAATACAGCAAGTATTACTGTGGGCGATTTAGTAGCTGGTATCTATACTTATCGCTTAACTGTTACTGACAATGATGGTGCAATAGCGACCGACATTGTCCGGGTCACCGTAAACGCAGCGGTGAACGAGGCACCTGTCGCAAATGCAGGAGCAAACCGTACGATTACTTTACCAACAAATTCGATTAATTTAAATGGCAGTGCATCTGCAGATGCCGATGGCACAATAGCGAGTTATTTGTGGCAGCAGG
>WUUC01010803.1_pt1 | contig 42504 bp, 58 predicted proteins | sample 6278441 | NCBI WGS metagenome assembly WUUC01 (sample SAMN13675441, study PRJNA597444) | soil metagenome | isolation source: soil | place: USA: Washington | collected 2017-10
ACACGCCGGGGCCGGGCCCCACCCGGGCGGCTGTGACGTGCCCGGGCCGGGGTGGTGGTTGTCGTCCTCGCCCGGCCACGCCGGCTGCCCGAGGGCGGTCAGGAGGACGGCGGTGGTGAGGGCGGCCGCGACGGTGAACACCGCCCACCGGGCCGGGGACGCCACGTCGCCGCCCGGGTCAAGCTGTTGGTCCATGCCCGGCCCAACGACAGCGTCGGCGGCCGGTGGCGGCCTACCGGTGCGTTGACGGGTCGTTGCGGAGCCGGACCGCGTGGAGGGTCGGCAGGACGGCGGCCATGTCCCGCCCGGCGTGGACCAGGCCGTCTTCGCTGACGAGTTGGATGCGGCCAGGTCGGGTGCGGTGCCGGGTGACGAAGTAGAACACGGGCCGTTTCGGGTCCCGGGTGGATACCAGCAGGTCGCCGGGGGTCAACCGGATCATCTGTTCGTGGGTGAGCCGGGTCATCGGGGCCTCCCCCGGGTCAGGTGCCGGCGGCGGCAGTGTCGGTGCGGACGGGAAGGTCCCGGACGCGGCGGATCGGGGACGCCAGGACGATGAACCACGGCCCGAGCAACGCCACACAGGTGATCCACATGGCGGTGTGGACACCGACAGCGGTGGCGAGCCACCCGCCGGTGAGGGCGCCGGCGGGGATGGCGCCGTAGCCGAGCATGGACATGGTCGCACCGGACCGGGCGAGCATGTTGTCCGGGACGTAGGCCTGCCGGAAGCTGCGGGAGATGACCGACCCGGCGGCGACACCGGTGAACACGACCGCCAGGCCGAGCGGGAACAGGACGAGTCGCCACCCGGGCGTGGCTGCGGGGAGGAGCAGCGCGGCGGGGATGGTGACACCGCCGAACCACAGCAGGGCCCGCGCTGTGCCGAAGCGGCGGCCGGCCGGCGCGGCGAGCGCGGCCCCGGCGAGGCCACCGATGCCCATGCCGGCGAGGAGGATCCCGACACCGGCGGCGGGGACACCGACGGTACGCACGAGGAACACCACCATCAGGGTTTGCATGGCGGCCTGGGTGAAGTTCCCCGCCGGCCCGAACAGGGCCATCGTGCGCAGGTACGGGTCGGCGAAGACGTACCGGACCCCGACGACGATGCGGGCACCGAGACCGGTGTTATGCCGGACGACACCGGCGGTTTCGACGGTGCGGATCCGCCACATGCACACCGCGGCGACCAGAAAGCTGGCCGCGTCGACAGCGACAGCTGCTACAGCGCCGAACACCTGCGCGAGGATCCCGGCGAGGGTGGGCCCGGCGAGTTCGGCTGCCGATTCGGACCCGGACAGCCACGAGTTCGCCGCGGTCAGGTTGTGCCGGGGAACAACGGTCGGCATGTACGCCTGCAGCGCGGTGCGGAGAAACACCCGGCAGATCCCGGCGACGAACGCCACCACCACCAGGTGGGTCAGCGTGAGCACGCCGAACCACGCCGCGGCGGGGACGGATGCGAACAGGGCCGCCGAGGACACGTTGGAGACCTGGACGACACGGCGCCGGCCGACCTGGTCGACCCACGCGCCCGCCGGTAACGACACCAGCAGGGCCGGCAGCCACGCCGCCGCCGTCAACACACCCAGGACCATCGGGGATGCGTGGAGGACCAGGATCGCGACGAGGGGCACAGCGACGACGGTGACAGCGTTCCCGGTATGGGAGATCGTTTCGGCGGCCCACAGGAGCCGGAAATCGTGGTCGCGGAGCGGAGAAACGGAACGGGCCGCTGGGGAACGGGTGAACACGGGGTCGGGGTCTCCTGACGGGGGTGGGGGTGGTCAGGCAGCGAACAGGAGCATCTGCTCATGCCGGGGTGCGGGCGCGGGTTGCGCCCACGCGGTACGGACCGCTTCGAGGACCTCTTCGCGGTAGGCCAGGGCGTACCGGAAACAGTTCCGGCAGTCGGTCAGATCCCCCGTGGCGCGGGAGCGGTGGTCGCAGCCGGGCAGCAGGATGTTCTCCTCGCGGGCGGTTTTCGACCAGGCCTGCGAGTCCGACGACGCCAACAGGTGCCCGACCTTGCGGAGGCCGTTGATGGACAGGCCGAAGGCGTGCATGCGCATCCCCAGCGGTGCCAGGGTGCGGATCACCTTCTCGATGTCGTCCTGGGAGCCGCGCCGGCACACCGACCCGACACCGACGAGTTGCCCGGTGAGGTCGACCCCAGCGGCGCGGTACATCTCGTAGTGCTCCAGGTACTCCTCCGGCCGCCAGCCCTGGAGGATGGGCAGCCACGGACGCGTCATCGGCCGCGGCCGGAGCGGTAACCGTGTCCGGGGCGGTTATCGCCGCGATGTGGTCGACGCGGAGCACCAGCGCATGCCGCCGGTCGACGGTCCCACGAACCGTGACCTCGGCACCCTCGGTGACGAGATGGCCGTACATGAGGAACGCCAACGGCCACACCTCTGCCCGGACGCTGCCGTCCGGGCAGGTCAGCACCGCCACCGCCATCGGCTCCTCTCGCCGGCCGCTGCCGATCACCGCGCTGAGCGTTCCGGTAACGGTGACACCCTGCCCGTCGACGGCTTCCGCGATCTCCTTCGGGGCCATTTCAGGTCGACTCGTGTCGGCGGGACCAGAACGCGTCAGCGTCATGCCGGGTCGCCCACCGGTCGAATTCCTCGGAGATGGCGGCGCGGGCCACGGCGTACAGGCTCTGCCCGTTCGGCGCCCGCCCGGTCGGGTCTTCCCGCTCGGCCTGATCGACCAACGCTGCCGCGAGGACGTAGTCGTGCTCGTTGAACGCTGTCCCGGCCAGGCCGAGCCACTCGGATGCGGCGAACGTCCGCGCGCACGCAGCGGCGTGCCGGTCGGCGTCGGTCAGCTTCCGGTCGAGGATGGTGATGTCGGCGTTGAGGACGGCCCGGATGGCTTCCCACAGCGTCTCGTACGGCACGTCGGGGAACGCCTTTTCGACGTGGGCCTCGGCGGTGTACCGGATGGCGTCGTAGACGCCGAGCTGCAGCGGCCCGCCGTACCAGGTGCCGGCGTGGTCCTCGACGAGGTGTCGGATGCGGACGCGTTCGAGCTCGGTCAGTGCGGTGCGGCTGCGGGTGGGGGCGTTCACGGCTACTCCTTGGAGTCGATTGCGGTGGTGACGGGCGTGCAGCGCCAGGCGACGACGCTGGTGCGGGACCCGGCTTCCTTCGTGCAGTGGCCGCACGCCACCGTGAACCCGTAGTCGATCAGGGGGAACTTGGTCGGGAAGTGGACGGCGAACACCGCGACCAGGTCGGGCCGGTTCGGGACGGTGACCGGCGGCGGCGCGGCGGTCAGTGTCACGACCCGGGTTTCCACGGCCCGCATGCGGGCCTCATGCGTACTCGGCTGACCCATCGCGGCGGCGAGCTGCGCAGTCGGGGTCGGCTCCTCGAACACGATCACCTGCCGGCCGGCGCGTTGCTCGACACGGATCGGGTGGACCCCGCTGACGTCGCCTTCGAGGTCGTGGGCGGCGAGCCACTCCGCCACCGCGACGGTTTCGTCGAACGGGGCGTACAGGTGGTGGAATGCGGGCGCGGTCCAGATTGTCGGACCGGGCTCGTCGTCGCCGAGCCGGGCGCGGCGCCGTGCGGCTTCCCGGCGTTCGCACTCTTCGTCGTAGCGGCGTTCCCGCTCGGCCTGTTCGGCGGCCCTCTCGGCGTCGGCCTGGTCGTTGAGCCGGTCGTACAGGTCAGGGTTGGTGGCGTACTCGCGGACCTGGGCCTGTTCCGCCGCCTTGCGGGTGGGGAAGCCTCGGTCGCCGTACAGGTAGCCGGCGGGGCCGTATGACGCCCACTGGCGGTTCTGGGACACGTCGGGGTTTCCGCACCAGTAGGTGCCGCCGATGCGGCGCCCGTCGACCAGGATCACACCGTCTTCGACACCACCGGTGTAGCCGGCGTGTTCCCAACCGCGGGTGACCTTGAATATGCGGACCTTCCGACGTGACGCGACCAGGGTGCTCATGACGTTCCTTCCAGGGTGGGTTGCTGGGCGGCGGCGAACTTCGCCCGGCCGGCGAGCTGGGTACGGATTTCGTCGATGTCGGTCGTCTGCTCCGCGATGGTCAGATCGGTGTGCTGGTTGCAGCGGACCGGGAGGGACTCTTCGGGGGTGCCCCACACCAGGTCGATGGTGTAGACGCGGCGGCAGCCGCAGGTGAACCGGTACTCGGTGCCGGCAAGGCGGTGCGATACGGGCTCGGCGGAGGTGAAGCCGTGGGCCTGGAACCAGCGCATGTAGCGGACGCTGTTCGCCGCGATCCGCCGGGCACGTTCCCGGTCTTCGGGGGGCGTCAGGTAGACGCGCATCCGGTCGAGGCTGCCGATACGCTCGACGATCGCGGTGCGGAGGGTGTCGGCGTCGGCGGCCCAGTTGAACACGGGTGCGGCGGCGAGGGTTTGCAGCGCGGACCGTTTGGTGGCGAAGTAGCCGGGGTGGATGGGCAGCCGGGACGCGAGGTGGCGGATGAACCAGCCGCACGGGTTCTTCTCGACGGCCAGGCCGGCGGGGATCGTCGCAGAGTTGGTGGCCATCAGAACGGAACCTCCAAATCGGCCAGGGGGCGGGGCGGCTTGCGCAGGCTGACCAGGGGCGGGCAGGTGCAGAAGTCGCCGTAGTGCGAACAGTCGTAGCAGTAGTAGGGGTCGCAGGTGCCGCAGCAGCAGTTGCCGTTGTGGTGGTAGGTGATCCGCGAGACGAACAACGCTTCGGGGTCCGTCGGAGGCGGGGCCGGCAGCAGCCCGTCGGCGATCGCGACACAGGTGACGCACTCGAGTTCCTCGATCAGGGTGCCGGGGCCGACAAGTGCCGTGGTCTTGTGCTCCCGGCAGATCAGGTGGGTTCTCACGACGATCCTTCCGAGGCTTGCTGTGCGGGCCGGGCGACCCAGTTCTGCACCCAGTGGCCACGGGTCCCGGGTAGGCCGCGCTGGTGGGTGGGTGGCTTCCAGTCGACGTTGACGAGGCCGGCGGTTTCGAGTGCGGCGACGGTGTCGGCGCGGACCCCGTTGTAGGGGTGCAGCTCCCCGGCGGTGCGGATCTTCTCCAGGGCGCGCTGTTGGGCGGGGGAAAGGGGGCGGGGGGTCTGCTCGGCCATGACGGCCTCCCTGCGACATGTGGCGGTTATGGACACGACGTTACAGGGCTGTCGGGTCGGCAGCAACCCCGGTCCGGTGCTGGGCGCGCTTGCGTCGCTGACTGGCCTGGTTGCGGAGGTACTGCGCGACGGTGGCCATCGTGGTCAGGCCGGGGTAGTCGTCGTCGGTGTCACCTTCGTACGCTTCGAGCCACGTGGCGGCCAGTTCGAGGTCGTCGGCGGTGGTGCGGTCGCGGGGTGCGATGAATCCTTCGTCCAGAAGGTATTCGACGGTTCCGTGGGCCATGGTTGACTCCTCCGTGCGTGGCGGTTACAGACACTACGTTACCAGGTGGTGGGGGCCGCCGCAACCGGCCCCCACCACCTCAGACCGTGATCAGCTCCCGGTCCATCTCCCGCCCCGTCAAGCACTCCACCAACGCCGACGTGAGCAGCTCCGCGACACACGGGGTGACCGCGTTGCCGTACAGGCGGGCGTTGACCCGCTTCACCGTCGTCGACGTGCGGTACCCGTCCGGGAACCCCATCGCCTTGCGGATCTCGTCGATGAGCAGCATCCGGAACCGGACCGGGCCGAGGATGCGGATCAGCGCCGCCCGCGCCCGTTCCTCCGCGACCGGGTCGGCCTTGGCGTCGATGTGCGACAGGTTCCCCAGCGCGGCGATCTGTTCGATCATCGTGGCGAGGGTGTCCGACTGAGTCGCCACCCCGTACCGTTCGACCGTCGTCAGCGTCCCCATGGGGGCGTCGCCGATGGGGCGGGCCTGCCCGGTCCGGTTGTACTGCACCAGCAGCGAATCCGCCGTGATGATCGACTGCTTACCCTGCGCCGTGACCGTGCGCATCGGCTCCGTGTCCGGGGTGCACCGCGACTCCCCGCCTCGGGAGGTCGTGTTCCGCATGACCAGCGTCGGCAGTTCCGGCTGCAGGTCGGCGACGCCGTGGTGGAACCCCTGCGCCGAGAACGTGTGCAGCGGCACCGTCGCCGGGTAGGCGCGGCCCCGGTCGCCACCACCGCGTAGCGGCGTGATGAACGGAGTCACGCTCACCGCGCCGGCCGCGTCACCGGCTGCACCGCCGGTGACGATGCCGGTTTCGTTGCGGCACGTCATCGTCCGGACCGGGTCGGTCGCCGGCCGGGCCAGTTTCCCCCGCCGGCCTTCGACCGGCACCGCCAGCGGCGGCACCGCGGCCGCGTCCGTTTCGCGGGTCGTGCGGGCCGGCATCGGATCTGACAACGGCCGGGCACCCTGCCCGTCACGGCCACCCCGCCACGTGCCGCCGGCCGGCACCAACAGCGGCCCCCAGTAGTTCGTCACCCCGACCGCGGTCCGCCACAGGGTGGCGAACTCCAGCCGCTTCATCCGCAGGTCCGCGCGCTCGTCGATGCGTGCCCCGACGATTGTCGGGTCGATCGCGGCGAGGGCCGGCACCACCTCCGGGTACACCCGACGGCCACGGCACTTCGCCTGCGGGCACCGGTACGTGTACTGGGTTTCGTACGAGCCCATGTCGACGTCGGGCTTCTTCCACACCTGCAGCGCCTGCACGACCTGGCCGCAGTTGTCGCACCACGCGTTCGGGCGTAGCCACTTGTCCCAGTCCGGGTCGCGGCCGAGGCTTTCATGCCAGAACGCCAGGTAGGCACGGTTGCGGGACTGCGGGGGTTGCTTCGACTTGCGGGGCCGGGCGTGCATCGAGTTGTACGCGATCAGGCGGGTCTTGTAGCCGAGTTGCCACAGTTCCAGCAGGTAGGCGTCCCATTCGTGCCACAGCCGGACCTGGATGACGTTCTCCAGGAACCCCATCGGCACCGGGCGGCCCTTGCCCACCCAGGCCCGCAGGTAGCGGATGACTTCCTTCATGAGCAGCCGCGACCGGCGGTACTCCTCCCGCTTCTTCCGCTGTGCCGGGGTGAGGTTCGGCTTGGCCAGGTCGACGAACAGGGCCGGTTCGGCGTTGGCCTTGTCAAACTCGCGTTTGACCCCGTTCGCGGTCGTCCACGCCGGGCACGCCGGGGAAAACGTGGCCAGGTGGCACCACGGCATTTGGTCGATGGGCAGCTTCGTGATGTCGGCGTGGAAGTGCTGCGCCCGGGGGAAGTTCAGGGCGTGGGACGCGATCGCGTCCTCGTCGTGGTTCGCGGCCGCGATCGTCTCGACGTCGTCGACAGCTTCGACCCCGTCGCTGGTGCCGCCGACACCGGCGAACTCGGAATAGTGCAGGATGCCACCCATGGCAGGCTCCTCGATCAGGTGGGACGTGGTCCGTTTGGGGAACGGTTGGTGAAACAGGTTCAGGTGGTGCGGGTCTTACGGGTGCTCTTCGCGCTGGCGGGTTTGCGGCCCCCACCGGTGCCCTGACCGGGCCGGTTCCGGTACCACAACCGCAGCTCCTCCTCGACGTCGGCGAGGGTCTCCCCGATCCCGGGAAGCCACACCCGCCGCTGCCCGTCGAGGCGTGTCGACGCCGGCACCGGGTGGTCCTGGTACCGGTTCGGGGGCTTGCCCCGGGGCGCCTTCACCGACCACCACACGTACGCCTTGACCGTGTTCCGCGTGATCGGTGCCGCGTCGTCGCCTTCCCTGGCGCGGCGTTCCTCCGTCCAGATCCGGGCCACGTCGTCGATGGTCAGGTAGTCCAGGGTCTGCCCGGTCGGTGCGGCCTCGGTCGGTGGCCCGTTCAGGTTCTTCCGCCGGTTCCGGTACCAGTCCCGCAGCGACTTCCGCAGCTGGTGCATCGTCTGCCCCGCCGCCGGTACCCACACCATCCGCTGCGAGTCGGGGTGGATCGGCATCGGCATCGGGTGGTTTTCGTACCGGCGTGCCGGCTGCCCCGGCTCGGCCGGGGTCGACTCCCACACGTATTTGCGGACGGTTTCGGCGGAGATCGGGTCGACCGGGGCCGGGTCACGACCGGCGGCGCGTGCAGCACGCCGCTCGGCCGCTTCCCGTTCCCGCGTCCACAACGCCGCCACGTCACGCGTGGTCAGGTAGGGCGGGGCGTTCACGGTGTCAATTCCTATCGGTCGGGGGTTGGTTATTTCTTGGTCAGGCGGGGTCTGTCGTATCGTGGCGGCCGCCGCTGTGCCGGCCGGCGGGGCTCGGCCCGTACCCGGCCCCCGCCGGTGGGGTGGCGGGGCTTCACCACCAGGCCGAACAGGGCAGCGGCGACGATGGCGGGGACGATGGCGCCGCCGGTGGCGACGACCAGGCCGACCCCGCCGATCAGGGCAGCGGCGAGGGACGCCAACCCCGCGACCGCTGCGGCCACGATCCGGGCCAGCCCGGCGGGGGCCGCACTGCCTGGTGGACGCCCCGGCGGCGGGCTCGGCCACGGCTGGTACGCCCCGGGCTGGCCGTACCAGCCCGGCGGCGCCGGTCGGGCGCCGCCGGAACGTCCACGCTGCGGGTTCACGCACCCACCGGACCGTCCGGGTTGTACGTGCCCCACCCCGACACGAACGGCGCCGACTCGTCGTCGGCCTCGACCGCGCGGGCGTATCCGTCACGCGGGGCCGGGCCGGCGTCCGGGACAGCCTCGGGCTTGGGCTGCCCGCAGTGGTACGCGCACGCCGCACCCCGGTCGGCTTCCCAGCCACGCCCGTAGCCGTGGAGGAGCCAGTACGGGCCGGTCAAGGCCTCGCCGCCGACGTCGCACCGCTTCACACCACCGCCGTGCGGGTGCGGGCCGGACGTGACCTGCGCCCAGCCGTACGAGCTGAGCGCGATTCCGTGCGGCTCACCGGCGAGCCCGGTGACGATCAGCCCGTTGGGGTCGTCGCTGTAGAACAGGTCCGTGATCCGCTCGATCGTCAACGCCGACGGGATGCCGTCGGAACGGGTCGACGTCCACGTCTGCCCGATCTCGATCGGCAACTCGCGACGCATCCGCGTGGTGTCCACGTAGATTTCGCCGCCGACCGGGGTCCGGACCGTGTACGCGGTGTCCCACGACTGCGGCGTCCGGCCGTCCTTGAACACGGGATCGCAGGCCTCCACGACGACCCCCACCGACGCGCGGCCGTCCCTGTCGACGGTGCTGATCCGGTCACCTGGGGCGTAGACCGCGTCCACCGGGCCGAACCCGTCGGCGGGCTCCGGTCGCGGCGTCGGCTCGGCCTGGTCGGCGGGGCCGTCCGGAACGAACCGGCACGTGGTGCCCTCGCCCTGCGGGTTGTGTACCCGCCACGCGTCGACATCGCCACGGGTCAGGCCGACAGCGACGGTCCGCCACGTCTTCCCGCCGTCGGTGCTGGCCTGCTGCTCGAACGTCTCGCCCTCGGGCAAGCTCGGCTCAGTCGGCGCCGTCACCGGCCGGATGCTGGCCGCCAGGGAACGCACGAGCTGGTCCAGGTTGCCGCCGGTGCCGACGGCCGTCGCGAACCCGTCCGGGCTCGCCCCCGGTGCATACGCGCTGTACCTGTGATCACGGAAGTGGCGCCGGTCGTGGTGGGTCTCGCCCATGACGAACCACCCGTTTGACAGGTCATACCGCGTGCTTCCGTCCGCCGCCTGCGGGTGACGGGCAACGACGGTGAGCTTGGTGGCCTCATCCACGGTCAGCGCCTCGTCGGTGGGGGCAGCCTCGGTAGCGTCGGGTGTGCCCTGCCCGGTCCACTCGACGACCTCGACGACGTTGTCGACCAGGATCGCCGCGTCGGGGTCTTTGTCGCGGGCCAGCCAGTGCGTCTGCGACGGCGCGCACGTCAGCGTGCCGGCGGAGGTCTGGAGCTGGTAGCGGCACTGGCGACTGCCGGCGACGGTGGCGAACCCGATGACGGTGACAGCGACGGCGCCGGTCTTGCGGTAGGTGTAGTCCAACGCGCCGGTGTCCGGGTCCTGGGTGACGAGGATGCGAACCCCGGTCTTGGTGCCGGCCTTCTGAGTGATGGCGGTCGTGGTGATCTTGCCCTCGGCGGTCATGGCGAGCCCTTTCGGTGTGGCGGTCGTAGGTTGGGTTAGCGGATGACTCAGCTAGTCAGCGGTGGGCTGGACAAGCCGACCGGCCGACCGTCGGCGGTCCAGATCTCGGCGACCTCGGCCGGGGGCATCTCCTGCGACTTCGCCGCGCGGGGCGGCTCCGCCGGGGCGCCCGCCTGGTGCAGCGTGAGGACGAGTGTCACGATCTGCTCCGCGATCAGGTACCACTCCCGGGGGTCGTCGTCGGGGTCGTCGACGTCGGCCAGTTCCCGCGTCATGATCAGGTCTAGGAGCTCGGCGGTGGCCTGCGCGATGCTGTCGTCGCCGGTGTGCCAACCGCTTTCCAAGGCGGACATGTGATCGGCCTCGGCGCTGCGTCCGGCGGCCCGCAACGCAGCCAAGTAGGCGACGAACGTCTCCGTAACGGCCTGCCCGGTGTCCTGCGGTGTTCCGACGGTAACCGTCGCAAGGTGTGGCGCCCACTTGGCGAGCGCGCTGGCGATCGTGCCGTTGGCGGCGTCGGTGGAAATCGTGGCCCGGAGGTACCCGGCGGCCTGCTCGGGCGTGACGGCCATCTTCGCCGCCCAAGCGACGGTGTCGATCTCGACGGTAACCGGAATCGTGACCTTCATTTAGGTGCTCCTCGTGTGTGTGGCGGTTGGTTCGTGCCCCGGTGGGGCGTCAAGCTGGGTCTCCGTCATGTGGCGGTTACAGACACAACGCTATCACGGCGGCCGACAGGGTGGCAAACCCCGTCACGACAGGTCAGGTTCCGTCGGAAACGGCAACGCCTGGAACCCGAACGGAGTCCGACGCCGGGCACCACGGTCCCCGAGCGCCCACACATAACGGTGGTTACCCCGATGCCGCACCCTGCGGGCACCCATCGCGACCAGTGCGCGGGGAAGCCACACGCCCAACGGCTCATCCGCCAGGGTCGGAAGCGGTGCGCCGGCCGCGACCAGCCCCGCTAACGCGCCCGCCCAACCCCGTTCCCCGTTGACCAGCTTCGCCCGGGTCCGGTCGGAGAGCACCCGCCCGTCAGGTAGCAGCGTGAGCGTGCGTGCCCGGCCCCGCCCGGTGTAGCGGCCGTTCAGCGCCTTGTACACGGTGCCGACGTGGCCGGGCATGACCTGCACCCCGGCGACGTGTCGGGGCATCGGGTCGGAGAACGCCACCACCCCGCGCACACCCGCACCAGCCGCGTACGCGAACACCCGCGCCACAAACCAGCTCTCCGCGTTCGCCGGCACCTCATCCAGCAGGACCAGCCGGGACAGCTCCAACGCCTGCCGGTACGGGACCAACGTCGGGAACGGGCCGGTGAGTACCGCGCGGGACATCGGCACCCCCAGGACCGCCACCCCGACCAGACGGCCACCGTCGAACAGGCCCAGCCGCATCGACGCGGCCGGGTACGCACGGCTGTAGTGGTGCGTGGTGACGAACGTCCGTGCGTCGGCCTCGCCGACCGGGCGGACGGCGTAGCGGCGGGGGTTGAACCCGCCCTCACTCGTCGGCCGCCACGATGGTGCCCGGTCCCGCCATCGCTGGCACCAGGCACCATCGAGCGTCAGTTGTTCATGCATCACACGCCCGCCCACGCCGACACGAACGCCTCCGTACGCTCGCGCAACACCGCCCGGGGCTCGCCCTTGCCGATCACAGCCCGCCACGGGCCGACGAACACCGGCCGCTCATCCTCGGTCAGCAGGTCCCCCCACACCAGCGCCTTGACGTAGTCGGCTGCGGCGTGCACGGCGCCCCACGAGTCACGCGGGCCGGCGTGCAGGTCCCCGGCGGCCTGGTCGGCGACCTGCAACACGTCACGCCAGTGCTGTCCGTAGGCGGCCTGGCATCGGTGCGACAGGCTCGACTGTGCGGGGCGATACATCCGGTAGTGCGGCAGCCAGGCGGCGTGCAGGTGTGCCCGCTCTTCGTCGGTGATTGCGGCCATGCGGGCGGCGACGCCGGCGATGTCCGGACGGGCCATGAGCGCATCCCGACGGGTGCGGATCTCGGTGTACATCCGATCCTCGGCAACCTCGGCGCCGGCCTTGGCAGCGCGCTCGGCTTCCCTGCGTCGCATGATATCGGGGGCGGGCGTGTCCGCGTCGGCCACGTCGACGCCGTAATACCCGTATGCGATCAGCCGCAGGTCGCAGCCCTTGGCGGCCGTCATCGCGCCTTCCATGTCCTTGCGGTCGAACAGCACCCGGCCGGTGGTGTCGTGGCCGATGTAGCGGCCGTCGATGATGACGACGGCGCCGTGTGCGGTGTAGTCCTCGGCCGGGGAGGCGGGGGCCAGCAGGAACCGGGGGTTTCGCCCCTCGGGCTGACCGGTTCGGCGGGTGGGGTGTTCACCCTCGGCCGCGACCGGGCCGGTTTCTTCGGCCGGCTCGTCCCGCTGGAGTGTCCAAGTGTAGGCGTCGGACCCGTCCGGGTTCAGCCACGTGATCGAGTCACCCTCGATCCGGACGTCGGCTCGGCGGGGGATGTCCATGCTGCCGTTACTGAATGTGGTTCCGTCGGCCTTGGCCCCGGTGTACTTCAGGGCCTTGGTCCCGCCGGTGATCCGGCGTTCGCCGGACACGTGCGGGTGAATGTGGTTCGTGCACTGCCAGACGCTGCCGGCGACGGCAGCGCGGCGGAAGTCCGCGACTGTACGCATGGTGTTGGGTCCGTTCTGCGCGTGGTGGTTGGTTCTCCGCGAGATGCGGCGACGGCGACGGCCGGGAGCTGGGGCGCCCGGCCGCGCCGATGCGGCACCCTGCGGTCAGCTGGCCCACTGGCCGATGAACCGGCCAATGTTGAACATCGCTGCGGTTGCGGCCTGGTCGACGTCGGCAAACACGACCAGTCCCGGGTCGCTCCCGGAATCGGTCGCCGGGGGGTCGCCACGCGTACGCGGCGGTGGGGAATTTCTCCCGCAGGTGTGCAACTGCGCGGGCCAGGTACAACCCGGCCTGCGACCGTGCGACGGCCTGCTGCAGGCCGTGCAGGTTCTGCAGCTTGGCGTCAACCTGGTCACTGGGCATCAACCTGGTCACTGGGCATCCCGGCACGGGTCACGGTGGGCGCGGTGACGATCTCCGACCGGCGGGCCGGGCCTACGGTCAGCGTATCGGCGTCCCAGTTGCCCAGGGTCTCTGCGCGGGCGGCGTCGGCGTCCCACACGTCTGCGAACCCGACCGTGCCGGGCCTCGGCTCCGGGTCGTCGTCGCCGGTGTGGTCGGCGTCAACGTGGTTCCACTGGCCGTCGTAGTACACGATCGGCGCACCGTCAGCGGTGCAGGCGGCGGCCGGGTGCACGTTCCGGTAGACCGCCTCCACGACGCTGGCCGGGCATCCGTCGGCGCATCGGATGTTGCCGGCCGGGGTGCGCTTGAAGGGTTCGTCGGTGACCTGGTCCGAGTGCGGGCACGGGGTGCCGTCGGGCCGGTTGTGGTGGCTGATCCGGTAGCCGGTGGGGAGTGTGTTCGGGTCGGTGAACTGGACGCCGTACCGGTCGAACATTTCACCGAGGTACTCGGTGGTGTCGCTGCTCCACTCGCTGCCGGGGTCGCCGTCCTGGTCGTACTCCAGGATGGCGAACGTTTCGTAGGCGATGCGGGCGCGGGCCTGGTCGTCGAGTTGGGCGAACTGGACGGCGGCGATCGGGGTCGACGGTGCCATGGCGGTTTCTCCTCGGGCTGTGGCGGTTCGGGGTTGTGCCGGTGGTGCATGGGGGCGGACAGTTCACGGGGAGCTGCCCACCCTCATGCGGGACCGGGGGTCAGTCGGTGTCGTCGTAGCTGGCCGGGGATTGCGCGTGTCGCTAGATTGCTTTCCAGTAAATCTGCGCCGCTGTGACGATTGGCACCACGATGTGCTCCACTCCCCCGACCCGCACAACGCCGCGCCGGTCGGGGTCGACCGCCTGCCGTTTCGTGGCCCACTCGGACCAGTCAGCGCGGTCGACCACTTTGCCGTCGACAAGGCGGCCCTGACAATCATCGAAGTACACCAGCACCGTCGTGGTCATGAGGCCGTCGGTCATCTTCGCACTCCGTTCGCGTGGCGGTTACAGACACAACGTACCATGTCCTGGGCGGAGACTGCAACCCATCCCCGACCAGGACAAACGACACTACGCCGACACCGTCGCCCACCCCGACACGAACCCCTCGGCGTCGTCGGAAGTAGTCGGCGCAGGCGTCCAGAACGGCCGCACCCGCGCAAGCAACTTCGCGTTGATCTCGCCGTTGTCGCCGCATCCGAAACACGCGGCCATCGAAGGCCCCACCATGTCGAACGCGTCCGGGTCGAGCGCATGCGTGGCCGCGTCGCCAAGCCAGCCAAGCGGGGTGTTGTCCCCGTCGTCGAACTCCCACGTCGGCCGGGCGCATTCGGCGCAGTCCCCCGCGTACCGCATGACCCGCATCCGGTCCTGCCAGCTGTCCCGGATTGCCTGCACCGGGGTCACCTCGGCGGCAGCGCGGGTGAAGATGAGCCGGTCGACGGTCACCGGTTCGGCGTCGGCGCGGTACGTCGGCACGATCCACGGGTGCTCCCGCGTGTAGCCCTCCGGGAACGGACTGGACGGGAACCGGCGCGCCGGGCGGTCCAGCCACAACCGCCCCGTCCGGAACATGATCCCGGACGGGGCGAACGCATCCGACTCCAGCGCCTCATAGCCGCCGTTCGCGGCGACCAGGTCTTGCACGACGCGGGCCTCACGGCCACCTGTGGTCATCGCGTTGCCGGGGACGATGGCGACCAGGCGCCCGCCCGGTGCCAGCAGTTTCCACGCCTTCAGAACATGCTCGGCCCAGATGCGTGCCCGGCCGGGCACACTGAAAGGCGGGTTCATGACGACCCGATCGAACCGCGTCCCGGCCTCGGTCGCGTTGGCGGCGTACACCTCGAACGTGTCCACGACCGGGGTCACGCCTGGGCTGGCAGGCACGTACCGGGCGCGGCGCGGGTCGGGCTCAACAGCGGTGATGTGCAGCCACCGTGACAGGTCCGGCGGTGTCCCGTCGCCGTCGTCGTGGAGCATGGCCCGCACCAGCGCACCGCGCCCGTACGAAGGCTCCAACGCGCGGAGTACCCGGCCGGGCACGGGGTCGATGTGGGCGTACTCGTCGACGGTTTCCCGCGCCAACCCGTCCGGGGTGGCGACGAATCCCTCGGCCGCCGACAGGGCCATGACGTAACCGGCGTCGAGTGCGGCCGTGACGATCGCTTCGGCGTCCTGGTCGGGTTCGAACTCGAACGCGGACGCGCCGATCACGTACTCGGCACCGAGCCTCTCCAGAACGGACTTGGTGCCGCGCCACGTGTCCGGGCCAAGCTGGCGGGTGAGGGTGACGCGGGGGCCGTCGTACGTGGCGGCGGTCCGCAACGCGTCGGCGGATTCGGTGGGGATGCGGAACTTGCGTGCGGCCATGGTGACGGCTCTCTTCCGTTTTTGGGGAACGGTGGGGCGCCCTGGGCGGCCGATGTTCGCGTCGGCCGCCCAGGGGGGGTGGTGCGGGGTTAGTACTTCCGATTGCGGCGCGCACCGTGCGCGGTGAGGGTGACCGTGTCGCCGGCCTGCAGCACGATGCGCGGCGGCGTACCCGGTGCCGGGCGGCCCTTCGCGGCACCGACGGCGGCCGCGACACGCTTCGCCCATGCCTTGCAGGCGTCGGTGTGCGCGACCCGGGCGGCGGCGGCCCGCGCGTGCTGATCGGGGCGTCGGTAGTCGATCGGTGCGGGGGTGTGGTTCGGGCGCGTGGTGCGCCGGGCGTAGTCGATCACTTCGGGTACCTCCGTTTTGGGGAACGGTCCACGCGGCGCGGTTCGGCCGTGCGCGGCGGCCGACCGGGCTCATACCCCGGTCGGTCACCGTGCGCGGCCGATCAGGCGTCGGCCGGACGGGGAACCGTGAACTCGTGGGCGTGCTCGGTTGCCCACGTGTGGTAGTCGGCGTGGTCGGCGTCCATGGCCGCCTTCGCGGCGCGTTGCCTCGCGGCGTACCGGTAGAACTCGTCCGGCCCGTACTGGCCGTACCCGTACACGTCGCCACCGGCGAGGTAGGCCGCGCCGGCGTGCACGCTGGCGTTGCTGTGCCAGTCCGTGGCCAGGTGTGCCAGGTGCGACTTCGTTTCCGCGATGACCTCGGCCACGCTGTCCCGGGCGCAGTACGACATGGACACGTGCCCGGCCTGGTGCACGGTCTGAACGATCCACGCGGGTGCGTGACCCGGTTCGGTGTTCACCGTCTGCGAGATCACGCCCGTGTACCCGCCGTACGCGATGATCTCCGGCTGGTCGTACGAGGTGACGAACGCGGCGACTCCGTCGGCGACCAGGGCCAGCGCGCCCTTCTCGGTCGTTGCCTCGGCGTGCCAGTTACCGACGTGGGCCGCCCAACGGGCCTTACGGCCGGGTGCACGGTTCGTGTTTGCGGGCAGGGTGATTCGGGCGGTGGTGACGTGGTGGTTCCACTCGTTGACGTCGATTGCCATGGTTTGGGGCTCCGTTCGTGTGGCGGTTCGGAGGGAGGGCGGGCGCCCGGCGGGTGTGCCGGGCGCCCGCCGGTGGTGCGGGCTAGCCGTTCTGAACGAGGCGCGCACCCTGCGCGGTCAGGACCACGACGTCACCCGGGCGCATGATCACGCGGGGTGGGGTGCCGAGCGCGGGCCGGTTCGGGTGGTTGTAGTCGACGAGAATCCGACGGATGGGGGGCGCGCTGTTGCGGTCGGGCCGGGTGTAGGTGATCACGATGACCTCCGTTTGGGGAACGGTTCGCTCGGCGCGGTTCGGCCGGGCGCAGCGGGCCGACCCGCGCTCACGGCCCCGGGTCGACCACTGCTCGCGGCCGATCAGCGGTAGTCGGTACGGAGGGTGCGGGCGACCGTGCGGCGGTCGCGGCGGGTGGCGCGGCGCTTGGTGGTGCGCACACCGGCCGGGTGGTTCGCCAGCTTGGAACCGGCGTAGCGGTCCGATGCGCGGAAAACGACGAACTCGTCGGCGCCCTTGAAGGGGCGGAGGGTGATTCGCTCGCGGGTGGCGTAGGCGTCCATCGCTCAAATCTCCGTTCGTGTGGCGGTTACAGGCACGACGTTAGTTCGTGGTTCTAGGTGTTGTCAACCCCACCGTTGACCAGGGAAGACAGCCAATCGGCCAGCCGCTGCGCGGCGGCACTACGGCCGCCCGGCATGCCCGTAGAACCCAGCGACAACGGCAACCCCGACCAGGCGGCCATGGCATCCGCGTCAAGCTCCCGCGTAACCCATTGCCAACACGCACCGTCGTACGGACCGGTGCTCTCGGCCAGCCAGAACACCGCGTAAAGGTCGGGCTTCCCGCGCGTCGACCCGCGCGCGATCACCTGTGACCCGAACCGGTCCCAGGACATCTGGGCCGGGTGTGTTCCGCTCTCCAGGAACAGCCCAGGCGTCACGGTCACGGCCGTGACCGTGGTGAACACCCCGGCGTGCTCCCACACGTACAGGGGCGCGTCCCACACCTCACCCAACGAGGCGGGCGGGACCCGGTCAACACCACACCTGGGCGGGCACGAGTCGTCGCACCGGATACCGGCCTCGGCGTCACCGGCGGCACGAAGCCGGTTGCCCAACCGGGCAGCCTCGGCCGGTGACAGGTCGGCCGCGATCGCGGCGACGCGGTCAACGTCGAACTCCCCGCGCCAACGGTCACCCCGGGCGCCGTCCAGCCGGGTGGCCAGCCCGACCAGGCGCGCGGCCTGGTCGGGCTCACGGACGTTCATCGGGCGGCCTCGGCGCGGACCCATCCGCCGACGGGGTGCCCGTCCGGGCACCAGTAGCGCACCTTCCCGTCAAACGGGCCTTCCCGGTATGTCGGGGTGCACACGTGCGGAGCCGGGTAGCGGCGCGCACCGCGCCGCAGCTTGCGCCCGGTCGGCGCGTGCACGTGATCGGAGTACGCCCGACCGGCGTCAGCAACGACGGTGACGAAGGCCTCCCCGTCGGCGCGTTCGATGTGGGCGTTTCCGCACCCGAGTGCGGCGCGCATGGCTGACACGAGCGTGAACGGGGTGCGGGTGCGGTCGGTCGGGTCGGCCGCGTACCGGCGGTGATCGATTCGGAGGATGTACACGGGGGGACTTCCTTTCGGGGAAAGGGGGGGGTCAGGCTGCGGCGTACATTGCCCACCCGGACACGAACTCGTCGGCCGGGTCGTCGGGGGCGGGACTGGCGGTCAGGTGGGCGTGACCGGTGCACAGTTCCCCGGCGACGCGGTACGCGACGCATGCGTTACGGCCGTCCTTCGCGACCAGGCCGGGCACCCGCGCGGCCCGCTCAGCGTCCTTGCGGGCTTTCAGGTCGGTCCACCAGCGCATGGCCTGGGCGTGCCGGCCGGGGGTCACGCCGACCCCGATACCGGTGTAGAAATCGAGGCTGTAGGTCGATCCGAGGCCGTAGAACATTTCCTGCTCACGGCCGTTCTGGTGCAGACGCGTCATGCAGAAGATCTTGAACTCGTCTCCGCGTCCGGTGCACTCCGCCGTGAGCCGCTCGGCGTGGTCGCGCTTGGCCGCAGCGATGTAGTCCGCGAATTCGACGCGGGTGTGGGTGCCGGCCCGCAACGACTCCAGGAGCGCTACCGCGTCCGCGCGGCGGGTGGCCGCATCACGGTTGGCGTAGGACATCTGAACACACAACTTGCAGTGACAGTCGGCGATGGCGGTGCGGTACGGGTCGAAATCGGCCGGTGACGGCATGCCGCGAACCGGGTCGATGTCGTACGGGGTGGGCGAATTGCGGGTGAGGCGACGGCCGGGCATGGCTGGTCTCCGTTCACGGGGTGGCGGTTGGTGTGCGCCGGTGGGGCGTCAAGCCGGGCGTACGGGACGCCCGGCAACACGCGGCACCGGGGGGTTCAGCGGGTGACGCAGTCAATCCAGCCGTTGCGCTGGCCGGCGTCGCGGCACGGGGCGCACTCTGCGGTGTGCTTGCGGGCGTTGTCCGCGTGTACCTGGTCGGCGGTGTGGATGGCCGCCGGGGAGACGCGGCGCGAGTCGTGCCGACCGGTCGCGGCGTGTAGATCACGGACGCACCAGTCGACTCCCGCCGAGAGTGTCTCGGCGTAGCCCATCCATTCCGTGTCGCCCGTGTACGAGTCGTAACGGGTGATCGACCACCAGCCGAACGTGCCGTCATAGGTTGCGCGCCGGGCGTAGCCGACGCTGTCGCCTTCGCGCGGGTCGACAATCGTGAACTCTTCGTTTCCGGTCGGCCGGTACCACACCCGTCCGACATGAAGGTTGGCGCGCTGGCCGGACGGACCGGCGAAGATCTTGCGGTACAGGTCGGCGTAGCCTGCCTCGGCCTGAAGAAGTGCGGTGATCTTGCGGCCGTTCGCGCGGGGGTCGTCGGTGGTTTCGGCCGGGTCCGGCAACAGGTTGGTGATCATGGCGGTTGCTCCGTTCGCGTGGTGGTTTGCGGGGGCCGGTCAGTCGCAGGTGCAGTCACAGTCACAGCAGGGGGCCTCGGTCGGAATCCGGCCGACCACGCGCAACGCGTCGAACACCCACGGTTCGGCCATGAGGTAGTCCACGCGCCCGGTTGCGGTGTTCAGCGCGGAGAACATGTACTCGGACTCCGTGAGCCCACCGATCACAAAGTGGATTCCGGGGCGGCGCGACTTCCACATCCGGTTGAGAAAGGTCAAGTCGCGGGTGAACGTGACGACCGTGCCGGGGGTGATGTCGGTGCGGGTGACGGTTGCGGTGGTCATTGGAAGCCTCCGAACATGTGGCGGTTACAGACACAAGGTAGCACGGGGGTTGCTGGCCCGCCAACCGATCGACGGGCCAGCCCGGGAAGCGCGCTACACACCCCCCCCACCCGGAGACAAACTCGGGTTCGGCCGCGTCGACCGGGTCGACCACGCCCGGCTGACCGGGCACCTGAGCGGGCTTACGGGCGCGCCGCTTGGGCACCGTCACGCCCTTGGCGGCCGCAAGTTCGAACCGGTCGATACCAAGATTGTCGGCGCACTTGGGGCCGATACCGGCAGCAACGCTGATCGGGTCGGTCAACAGGTGGCCGAACACGCACACGCCGAACGTCACACCGAAATCGGTGATCTCGGCCTCGGACATTCGATCGGCCACGGTCAACCGTCCGACCTCGAACTGTGCCGACCGGAACTTGACCACAGCCGGGCGGGTGATGCTGCCCGCCTGGTCGGTCACGGCCGGTTCGATCACGGCCGCGCGCTGGCACTGGACACGCCCGGTGCGCGGGTGCCGTTTGATCCGGTAGATCACACCGTCCTTGCGGTACGGCCCGTCCGGCAGGTCAACCACGTCAATCTTGCGGGTGGCGTGCACCAGCACGTCAAGCAACGCGGACGCCTGGTCGAACGTGAGTGCGTCGACGTCGACCGGGTCGGCGTGTACCCGCTCGGCCAACAGGTCCCGCACGTAGCTTTTCTGGCCGTCGGTGGCCCGATTGGGGGCGTACGCGCGGCGCGGTGCCTGCCCGGCCGGGAGCAACGGGCACAGGTTCCGATCATCAACGAGTTTGTCGATCAGCGTGTGCGCGGCCCGCTTGGACATTTTGGGGATGTCCGCATCGGCCGGCATCTGCACCCGGGACGTGTCGCGCTGGCCGCGCTCCTTACGGATGCGCCACACCTGAGCGTCGGTGGCGTACTCGACCGGGCGGGTACTGGTGCCGGTCATGCCACCCCCGCGCGGGGGGTTCCGTTCCGGGGTGCCCTCACCGTTGCGACCGTCGAAGTAGCGGGACGGGTCCCCACCGTTCGCGGCGATGTGCGCGGACATGTCGGATTCGCAGCAACGCCAGCATGTTCCCTTGACCCCGTGCGGGCCACATGTGGCGGCCGTGTCGGCAACTTTCGCGGTGCGGGTGCGGGTGGCCATCACTCGACTCCGTTCGGTGTGTGGCGGTTACGGACACAAGGTAGCACGGGGTATCGGTCGGCCGGTACCCCGTGCGGGAACCGTCAGGCGGGCTTGAGTACGAACGTCGGGAACGGGTCGACCATCACCGGTGCGGCCGTCGCGGGGTACACGAGCGTCCACTGATCACAGGTGCGGAGTGCGCGGACAACGCCAGGCAGGCAATCCTGCACCGGGCGGGCATGGTGGGGCTGGTCAAATCTGTCCCCGTACTGGTCGGCCACCGTCGCCAGCAACACGACGGTGCGGCCGACCGGCACAACCCGGTCAACGGCCGCGTACACGCCGGACCGGCCTCGGATGACCAGGCCCGCCCCCTGGTGGGGTGCCAGCGCCAGCGCGGCGACGGGTACCGGGTATGCCGCGCCGACCGGGCGCAGTATGCGCGCGGCGAGCCTTTCCGCGATCGGGAAGTGTCGGGCCAACGCGGTCAGAACGTCGATGAGCATTGCGGGGTTCCTTTCGACAGGGGGACCGTTGTGGGGAACGGGCGCCCGGGGCGGTATCCCCGCCCCGGGCGCGGAGGGCTGTCAGGCGACCGAGGCGCGGTTCAGTCCCTTGACGTACGCGGCGGCGATGGCCCGCACGGCCTCACTGGTCGCGGCGGGTGCCTTGACCGTGAATTTGCGCCGGTCGGCACCGGTGCGCGCGACGCGCTTGACAGTCACGCCACTGTGTCCGGCGGCCGCGATGGCGGCCGTGATCGCGGCGACGGACGCCCCGTACACCTCGCCCGAAATCTTGAAATCGGGAAGCGTGTACGTGTACCCGTGCACCGACGGTTCGGCCGGGGCGGTGGGCGCGGCGGTGGGCGCGGCGGTGGGCGTCGCACTCTGCCCGGTCAGCGCGGCCAACGCGGCCGCGTAACCCGCCGCGTAGGCATCCTCCAGGGACGAACCGGCCTCGGCCGGGGTGTCGGCCGGGGCGGGCGCGGCGGGTGCCGTGTCGGGCGTCTGAGCGGGCGCGGCGGGCGCGGCGGCCGGAACGTCGGCGGGTGCCTGGTCAACGGCCACGGTGCCATCGGCCAGCCACGCCGAAATCTTCTCTCGGCCGGACATGGTGAATCCGCCGGTACCCCAAGCGACCACCGGCGCGGCGAACGCGAACCCGGCCGGACGCGTAGCGGTTTTCTTGCTCCACCCGCCACCCATCGGCGCGACAACGGCCTTGACGGCGAGGTACGCGTCACGTCGGACACCGCTCGGCAGGCTGGCAATGTCGACGCTGCGTCCGTCGACCTTGGCGCCCGACCAGGTGACGCGGGAGAGGATGTCCCGCACGGTCGCGGCCATGGCCGCATCCGTGTCGGTACCGGCGTCGGTACCGGTGGTCTCGTCCGGAGTCACGCCGATCGCGATGGGGGACAGTTCGACCCCGGTCGACTCCGCGACCACGGGCATGGCCGGGGCGGGTGCGGCGGCGGCCTCGGCCGCGTCGATCATGGCCAGCACGGCGGACAGTTCGTGCTTACGCCCGTACTTGTGGCTAGCAGGCACCAGCGCGGCAGCCTCGGCCATCGCGGTACGGGCGTCGGCGAACTGTCCCCCGGTCATGAGGGTGAAAGCGCGGTGCGCGAGTTTCTCGGCCGCGTTGCGCTGGTCGGTGGTCTGGTCGGTGGTCTGGTCGGTGGCGGACATGACGTCTCCCTTGGGCGTGGCGGTTACAGACACATAGATGGTACGTCCGGAGTCAAGCAAAACGCGAACCTGGCCAGCAACCCGCCCGGTCAGGCACCGGGTGACGTTGCGAACGGTGCCCGCGAGAGTCAACGGCTGGCCGTTGCCGTTGCGGCCGTGCACCCGCACCAGCGCGGTACCGGCAGCCTCGATTTCGTCGGCCGTGTGCACGTCGACCGGGTCGACCACGGGCGCGGCCATGGCCGGGTCGGGAACGGGCGCGGCCATGGGAAGGGTCGGCCCATCGATGCGGCGCGATTGAATCAGGGCGCGGTACCCGTCGGCGCCGGTACCGGCGACCGTGACGGCCGGGTGCCGGGTGCCCGGGTCGGTCGCCATGGTGGCGTCACCAGTGACGCCGGCCAGCGCGGTTGACAGGTAGTGGTGCGTGAACGCGACGGTGTACCCGTCCGACGCGCGACCGGTCGCGGCCATGGTTTCGGTTGCGACCACGCGGCTACCCGCGATCAGGTCAACGGTGATCCCCGTGACCTCCCCCGCCTGGTCGGCAGCAACGGTCACCCGCAACGGGTCGGACTTCTGTCCCGCGAGAGAGACACGCTTGACCAGGGCGCCGAACGCGGACGCGTCCGTAACCACGGTCGACGCACGCGGCGTGTCGAACATCCGCGCGATGGGTGGAAGTTCCCCCGCGATCATCCGGAGGGCGAACGCGTACCGGCCGACGCGGTACCCGTGCCACTGGTCGCCACGGTGCGCGAACGCTGTCACGTCAACCGTGGTGCCAGCGGTTTTGGCTGCCACCGTCGCCACCAGGGCGAGAGGCTTCGCCAGCACCAGACCGGGCGTGAGGTGCTCTCGCGCGTCGGTGTCCGCGTCCAGTCCGTACGCGACTGGTAGGCCAGCCTCGGCGGCGCGTTCCCGATTGGTGGCCAGCATCAGCAGCCGGTCACCCTCACGCGTGGTGGTCATCTGAACACACATGAGGTGCGGGAACGTGTCGTCAGTGCCAGCGGCGGGAGTGACGCGGTTGACGGTCGCGGCGAACGCGTCCGCGTCCGCGAGCATGATCGGCGTTTCGGGCACCACGGGCACCGGTGCAAGTTGCGCCGTCGACGTGACCACGGGCGCGCTGAACGCGGACGCCCCGGCCGTCACGGTGACCCGGTCGCCCTGGTGCGCGATTGTGACCAGGGTCGGCGCCGCGCCCTTGCCTTTCGGCGCGGGGGTGGCCTTGACCAGGCCGGAAAGCTCCCGCGCGTTGATCATGACAGTTCCGGTCGCGGCAACGTCGGCCGGGAGCTGGACGGTCATGGCCGCGTCGAACGCGTCACAGGACATGGTGACCTGGTCGGCCGTGGCGGTCGTGAGCACTACGGCCGCGTACGCGGGGAGCGCGGTTTTCGCGGGAATGAACCTGGTCACGTAGGTGAACGCTTCGACCAGGTCGGCGCGGTTGATTGTGGCGACCAGGTGACCAGCGGGAACGGGCGCGGCCTCGGTGGCCTCGGTGGGTGCGGGTGCGGGCATGGGTGCCTCACTTTCGGTGGTCACGGCCGCCACGGTGGCGACCGGGGGAACGGGAACGGGTGCAGCCTCGGGCGTGATCACGGTGACGTCATCGGCCAGCACCTCAACCGACACGGCCGATCCGTCCCACGTCACGTTCAAGATCACATCCTCGGCTGAAGAGTCGACAACGCCGGTACGGGCGCCGACGGTAACCCGCGTACCGGCCGGGTACGCGTCCGGCCCGACGTCGGCCGGGAGCGAAACCAGCGAGGCGGGTGTGGCGCCCTGGTCGACCGCGTCACGGGCCGCGACCGTGGCGGACGCCGCGCGCATTTCCTCGGCACCCGCATCGGGGGCCTCGACCAGGGCGACGACCAGGCCTCGGCACGCGAACCGCGTCCGCGCGGGGGCGTCGTCGCGGCTGTAGATGTGCGCGTGATGCGCCGTCAGATCGGTGCACCTGGCGCCCGTGACGGTGTAACCGGCCCGACGCATGGCACGCATAGCGGTGAGCGTTTCACCCTCCGCGACCACTCCCGGATCGGCCGGGAGACGCGTGAACCGCGCGGTACCCGTGATGCACCAGCGGTCCCCCGTACCCTCAACCGGCGCCGGACCGAGCATGATCACAACGGCCGGGTTGCCGGCCTGGTCGCGGCCGTCCGTCGGATCGGCGCACAGATACCCGGCGAACGGCTTGCGGCCCGACGTCGCACCGGACACCCGGTCACCCATGCGCAGCGTGCGAGCCTCGGACATGACGTCGGCCGGGTATTGGATCATGACCGGTTCGGCCTGGTCGCCAGCCTCGGCCACGGGCACGCTGGCCTCGGCCTGGTGCACGTCGATCGCGTACGGGGTGGCATGCCCCATCGGGTGGTTACGGCCGACCAGGGTCACGTGCTGGCACGACATTTCATCGGCCGAAAGCAAGGTCACGGTCACGGTTTGCGCGCGGTGCGTGACAGCGCCGATTCCGCCGACCAGGGACGAAATTACGGGACGGTACGTGATCTCACCCTCGTCGATCACCTGGTCGTATCGGATGATCCGGTGCAGGGTCACACGCTCGCCAGCCAGCGGGGCGACGGCCGCGTGTGTCTCCGCCGACGACAGGCCGGCATTGGCGCGCATCCGGCCGACCAGGGCGGCCGCGTCGGTCTCGGCCGAGACAGGGACGCCCGCGCACCGGTATTCGACCGGGTGCGCCACCGACGGGTGGGAGTTTGACCACGTGTGCGCCCTGTGAGGGTCACGGTTCCCGCACGGGGCGCCCCCGGAAGCCTCGGCCTGCAGCCACTTGGCCTGACGTGCGTACGCCTGGTTGAGGTCGACGGCCGAAGGGTCGGCGGCCCATGCGAGCGTGACCAGGTCGGCGCGGTATTCGATCGCACGTTCCGCGTGAGCCTTTCGGTCGGTGCCGTCGGCGTTGCGCAGGATGCCTCCGATGATCGGCGCGGCCAGCCGCTTACCGGACCCGTGCGTGATGACCTCGGTTACCCGCATGCGGAAAGCACGCTTCCAGCGGGGGTCGATTCCGGGCGCAACGTCGATGACGTCGCCGATACGGGGGAGCGTGGTGGGGAATGTGGCGGTCATGATGATCATGTCCTTTCGGGTGGGTGCGTAGGCAGGGGGGGGGGGGGCGGGTGGCGGGTGGGCTAGTAGCCGTTCAGCCAGCTGGTCAGGAACGCACCCCCGAAAAGCGTCACGCCAGCGACCATGAGAAACGCGAACCCACCCGCATACGGGGAGTGCATCGCCCACACGAACGTCACGACCAGGGCGACCAGGGCGACCAGGGGGAGCAACACAAACAGGGCGATCTTGACAAGGATTTCCAGCATGGCAAGGCCTCTCAGGTAAGCGCGTCGATCATGGTCAACAGGGCATCTACCAGGGCGAACACGTCGGGGGCCAGCCGAACCAGGGCGGCCCTGACCAGGCACTCATCCGTGATCATGCGACTTCCCACCCCTGCGCCTCGGCCTCGGCCACCCGCTCAGGGCGCACCCGGATCGACCTGGTCACGTGCTCCCCACTGGCATCTGTCTTGACCATCACCACCCACTCACGTGCGGCGTTCACGTGCGCCAACGTGTGCGCCTCGGCCTCCGTGCGCTCCGTGCTGACCATGTCCGCTCCCTTGTGTCGGTAACCGTGCTGCGGCGTGCCAGATGACCATCCCCAAGGGGCCCGAACGTTGTCAAGGGGTCAAGGCCTAAAGTGTGACACATCTCACAGTCCACTTTGTGGGTAAGCACGCAACCACACTACGCGCGCGCGAACGCGCGTTCCCATCCGCGCGAACGCGTCACGCGCGCACGCGCCGCGCACCTGGAAGCCGGTACCTATGGGGGGTACCGGTATGGGGCATACCCCTACCCCGGGGGGGTATCCCCTGCCCCCACCAGGGGCGGCGACCGCCACGTTCTGGCCCTCGACCCCCGTACGCCTTCCGGAACTCCTAAAGATCGAAGTCTTGGCGCGGCGGCTTGACATACCCCCTGGGCCAGGCATTATGGCCACATTGGCCGACAGCCCTTTCGGGCGATAAGTCGGCCTTCTTCATCACCCGTGCCGCACCGCGAGCGGGTGGTTATTGCCGCACGGCAGCCCCGAACGGGGACGTGGAGCCGGGCCGGCTGAGAAGCGGACGAACCGATCGGGGCCGACACGCCCCTCTCTAACCGAGGGGGCGACGTGGCGACTGCTGGGCAGGCCAGGCACCCGGGCGACACCGAACGACTCATGCGGTACTGGGCCGAAGGTGAAGGCGCCATCAAAATCAAATGGGGTATCCCGGGCGACTTCGACCGGTGTATCCGCGAAATCCAGGCCGCGGTCGTCAAGGACGGCGGCCCACCGCTGTCCGACCACGTGATCAAGGGTTTGTGCAGTAACCTGCACCTCCGCGCCACCGGCGGCCGCCCGGGTCACGCACCCGGCGAGTCCCGCCGCGGGTAGCGCCGGTGCGGTGGTGGCGCCAGCTGCAGCCGCGGGTCAGGTTCGCGTGGATCCTGCTGGTCGTGTCGGTCCTCGGGTGGCCGGTGTCGGCGTTCACGTTCGCGCGGGGCGAGCCGGCGACGGTCCTCGGCCTGTCGTGGATCGCGATCTCGATGACCGCGGTCGACGTGTTGTTCACCGCGCAGGTGCGGGAGAAACAGGGCAAGGACGGCGACAGTTCGGGTGGGTGATACGGGGATGCGGGGAGATTTCCGGGACCCGCCCGGCCGGTGGGGTGGGGCGACGAACGCCGGCGGTTACGTGTACTTCCGGCTCGACCCGGCAGCGGACGACGTCCTCGGGTCGGTGCTGACGTGGCACTGGTGCCCGCAGATCAACCGGTGGCGGGCGGCGAACGTCGCCACCCACGAGCTCGTGTCGGTGCAGCCGCTGCACCTGGAGCCGTCGCTGTTGTGGGAGTGCTGTGGGAAACACGGCTGGATCCGGGGCGGCAGGTGGACGGATGCCTGACTATCGGCCGTCGTGGCGGACGTCGACCCGGCGGGGTCGGCTCCCGGCGGACTGGCCCCAGCGGCGGCGGCGGGTTTTCCAGCGGGACGGGCGGGTGTGCCGGCTGGCCTACGCCGGTTGTATCGGTGTGGCGACCGAGGTCGACCACGTGTCCCCCGGTGATGACCATTCGGAGGGGAACCTTCAGGCGGTGTGTTCACCGTGTCACCGCATCAAGTCGTCCCGGGAGGGTGCTGCGGCGGTGCCGCGGCTGAACCGGGATCCCGAGACGCATCCGGCGTTGAAGTAGGAGGTCCGGCGGTGGCTAGTTACACGGTGTCGGTGGCGCAGATTGGGGCGCATGCGAAGACGCTGGTCGCGTCGACGGTCGACACGGTCACGTTCACACTCGGGTCGACGGGGACCCCCGGGTGGGCGCGGGTGCCGAAACGGATCCAGGTCATCACCGACGGCGCCGACGACATTTACATCACCGTCGACGGGTCGGCGCCGACGGTGGCGGGGGCGAACTGCTACCGGGTGCCGGCGGTTGCCGGGACGTCGGTCATCGACGTGACCGACCTGGACCCGACCGACGCGGTCGTGGTCAAGCTGATCTCGGCTGGGACGCCTGAATATTCGGTGTCCCGGGCCTGACGGAAACAGAAACGGAGACCTATGAACCCCACCATCGGACGTATCGTCCGCTACCGGCTGAGCACGGCGGACGCGGAAGCGGTCAACCGGCGCCGGCCGGCGGGCCCCCGGCGGTATCGATGGTGAAGGTGCGGTCATCCACGTCGGGAACCACGCCGCTGCGGGGGCAGGCGTACCCGGCGATGGTCGTTCGGGTCTTCGGCGGGCCGAACGTGAACCTGCAGGTGTGGCTCGACGGGAACGACACCTACTGGGCAACGTCGCGTGGTGAGGGCGACGGCGACGGCTGCTGGTCGTGGCCGCCTCGGTCCTGACGGTGGACGTTGACCCGTTCCAGAAACCGGTGTGGCCGAAGGCGTACAGCTTCGCTCTGGTCACCGGGGTGCTGTTTGTGGCGTCGTGGGCCGGGCAGTTCGTGTTCCAGGCGGTCGAGTTCGGCAACGACGCCCGCGAACACGGGCAGGCGTTCGAATGGGCCCAGTACTGGCCGGCGTTCCTGGCGGCGACGTTCGAAAACTGGCAGAGCGAAGCCGCGCAGATCATCTGGCAGGTTGCGGGGCTGGCCTGGTTTTACCATTGGGGATCGACCCAGAGCCGTGAGGGTGAGCAGCGCATCGAAGCGAAGTTGGATGAGCTTCTGCGCCGTGGGGACCCGCCCGCCTGAAGGGGTTCCGGCTGGTGTCGTGGCGGTATGTGCAGCTGGCCCCGCATGTTGCGGTGGTGTACCCGGCCAATGACTGGATCAGCCACGACCACGCCGACCCGGAGAGTTGCGTGTGCGGGCCCGAGGTGGAGCCGGTTCCGTGCCGTGACGGATCGATGTCGTGGCTTTTCACCCATCATTCCCTCGACGGCCGGGAGCTGTCCGAGGGTGAACAGGAGAAGTGATGCACCCACCCGCGTCCTTCGGTCGCACTGATACGGCCGAGCCGGCCCCGCCGCTGGTTGACCCGGTCGCTGTGCGGATGCCCGAACGCCTGCCGGCGGTTGAGGTTCCGATCGTGTTGACGGTCGACCCGGCATCGCTGGTCGAGGCGTCCCGGCAGCTGACCGACATGGTCATGCATGCGGTGCGGGCGGGCTACTCCCACGCGGTCGCCGACGTCGACTTTGAGGCGGAGGAGTCTGGGGCGTACGAGAATCCACCGGCCCGGCTGCGGGAGGTCCTCGCCGAGTTCGCCGAGGCGAACGAGGAACTGCTGCGCCGTCTCGGCACCGCCGTGGTGACGGGCTCGACAAAGACGGTGGCGGGCCGGTAAGGCACCGGGCCGCCACCGCGGGTTCCCTGGCTACAGGTGCCGCCGACGCTAGTCCTTCAGCGGCGTTGTCGGGCCGGTGTACGGCTGCGCCACCCCGGCGGGTGACTGCCGGAGGACGGCGGCTCCGTTGGTGAGGACGTCGAAGACGCGGCGGGCGTCGGTGACGAACTTCCTGTGCTCGTCGAGTTCGCGTTCCCGGTCGGCGGCCATGTCGGAGATGCGGCCCAGGACTTCGCCGAGTTGGCCGAGCCGGTCGGTGAGGGCCTGGACGTTGAACACTCCGGATCTTCCGGCGAGGAGGCCGCTGTAGGGAAGCCGGTTGAGCGCGGCGTTGATCTCCTGCCAGTCGCCGAGGGCGACGTTGGTCTGCATGTCGGTCATGAGACCTCTTCTCGTGGTAGGGCGTCTCGGGGAGCACCCAAGGTACCGCGAATCATTGAAAGTACACAACACGCGTCGGCGCGGTTCCTGCCAAGGGGCCGCGCCTTTCCACGTCCCGACATGGGAGAACCACTGATGGCACACCGCGGAACGGCGCCGAAGCCGAACAAGCACGGCCGCACCCCCACCGCCGATTGGACCGAGGTCGTCGACACCCCGTACGCGGGGCCGTCGCCGGACCTGCCGAAGCTGCCCCGCCGCAAGAAGTGGCATCCGATGGTGGAGCAGTGGTGGGAACAGGTGCGGGAGATGCCGCACTGCGCCCTGTGGCGCCCGGTCGACTGGACGTTCGCCCTCGAGACGGCCTACCAGAAGCAGGCCCACTGGGAGCTGTGCGAAGAGGGCGAGCAGACCACCACGGCGGCGGTGGAGATCCGCCGGCGTGAGGACCAGATGGGTACGACCATCGAGGCGCTGCGGAAGTTGCGGATCCGGTACCGGCCGCTCGAGGACGACGCCGAGTGGGGGGATGCGCCGGAGCCTGAGATTCAGGTGACGGAGCAGGAGGTTGCCGGCGGGGCGACGGTGACGCCGATCGGGTCGCGGCGTGACCGGCTGACCCGCCCGGCCTGACCGGGCGCTGACCGATGCCGCGCACGTTGCTGCGTGCGCATTCCGACGCTGACCGCGCGCGCTCTCTGGGGTGGCTCGCCGTTGCCTGGATCGAGCATTTTGTCGTTCATGGTCCGGGGGATGTGCAGGGTGAGCCGGTTCGGTTGACCGACGAGTACACCGGGTTCGTTGTCGACTGCTACGCCGTCGGTGAGCACCCATCGAACAACCATCTGCTCTACGACTCGGCGTTCCTGTCGCGGCCGAAGGGCACGAACAAGTCCGGTTTGGCTTCCTACATCGCGTTGTTCGAGGCGCTCGGGCCCGCCCGGTTCCTCGGGTGGGCGCGCGGTGGTGAGGTCTACACCGATCCGTGGCAGCTCGGGTTCCGGTACGTGTACGAGCCGGGCGAGCCGATGGGCCGGCCGGTGAAGGCGCCGTTCATCCGGTGTCTCGCCACCGAGGAGCAGCAGACCGGAAATGTGTATCAAACGGTCTATTACAACGTAACTCAGGACGAAGACGACCCGCCGCTGTCGTACGTGCCGAACCTCGACGCCGGCCAGGAACGCATCTTCCTCCCCGGCGGTGGCGAAGTCCGCGTGAGCACCGCCAGCTCGAGCGCGAAGGACGGCGGCAAGGAGACCTGGCTCTGCCTGGACGAAAGCCACCTTTACACCACTCCGGAACTTAAGCGCATGTATCGGACAGTTACCCGAAACATGCGGAAGCGGAAAAAGGGTAGCGGTACGTGGTTTTTAGAGACAACCACGATGTTTGCCCCCGGCGAAGAGTCGATGGCCGAGCTCACCTTCCAGGAAGCCGAAGCCATCCGCGAAGGCCGCAAGAAGAGAGGCCGCAACCGCCTCCTCTATGACCACCGGTGGGGAAGCTGCGCCGACCCGTCGGATGAGGCGGCTCTCCGGGTGGCGCTGCGCGAGGCCTACGGCGACGCCATGGCGTGGATCGACGAGGACGGCCTCGTCGACGAATTTTATGATCTTCGCAATGAGATTTCCGATTCGCGCCGATATTTCCTTAATGCCCAAACCAGCTCGAGCGACGCGTGGCTGGCCGAACACGAATGGGCCGCCTGCGCGCGCCCGGGGGCGATGCTCAAGCGGCGGGACCTGGTCACGTTAGGCCTCGACGGCAGCGTTCGAGACGACGCCACCGCGCTGGTCGCATGCCGGTTCGGTGACGGCCACGTCCAGCTGCTGGACCTGTGGGAGAAACCCGCCGGCGCCGAAGGCGACTCGTGGCAGGTCGACCGCGACGCCGTCGACGCCGCCGTCCACAACGCCATGAAAACCTACGAAGTTGCCGGGTTTTACGCCGACCCCGCCCACTGGCAGGACACCCTCGACCGCTGGTCGTCGCAGTGGGGAGAGCAGATGCGGGTCAAGGCGACCGCGCGCCGGCCCCTGGAGTGGTGGACGAACAGGCCCACCGCGGCGGTGGCCGCGCTCGAACGGTTCCACGATGCGGTCCTCGACGGCGCGCTGGGCTACAGCTCCTCGCTCGACCTGCCCGAGGGGTCGCACGAGCACAAGATGGCGCTCGCCCTGACCCGGCACGTGCTCAATGCGCGCCGGTCGATCGGCCGCTCAGGTGTGCAGATTCGCAAGGAGCACCCGAAAAGCAGCCGCAAGATCGACGCATGTATGTCGGCGGTGCTCGCCTGGGAAGCCGGGTGTGACGCGGTCGCCGCGGGTATCCGCCGCCGGTCGATCGACAACTACCCCGCAATGCGGATCCGGTAGGCGTGCCAGCCGGGCGGGAGATGCGCGGTTGGTAAGCCCGCTCCCGGCCCGGCCGCCGTTCCACCGTTGCCATTCGAGATCCGGGCGGCGCGTGCTGTCCAGGCAGCGCCGCCCGGCACCCGGAGTTGCCCGCCTAGCCAGTTGGGTCACATCCGGGGTCCCAAGCCCGCTCAGACCAATGAGGTGCCGGGAGTCTTTGCGATCCGGCCGGGCAGTTGATGGTGCGGGTGACTATGCCGCGCTGCCCGGCCGGATCTTTCCGTACCACCGTGCGCTCCGCCGGACGCGAGTCAGAGGAGTCGAGGCCCAGTATGGGACGTCACCCGGGCGGGTGGAAAGCGTTGGGAGAAAACGGAAACAGAGTGGAACAACGTGGAATAACGCGGAACGCTCTGGAACGCGGCGACCGCATTCCGTAGTACTCGGGACGTTTTTGTTTAAACCCGTGCAGACTGGCCCGCATCCACCCTCTGCCTGGGTTTCCGGGTGGGCCGCGCCGACACCGGCGGCCCGACAGCAGATCCGCCCACCAGGGGCGGGTCACCCGGGAAGCGCGTGAGAGCCCCGGGCCGTCCTGGGAGATGCCCTGACCTCGTCCAGCCTGACCCGCCGAATCTTCACCCTGTTCGCCGTCCTCGCCGTCGCGTTCAGCATCGCCGGCAGCACCCAACCCCGCGTCGCCTCCGGCATCTCCGTCGCCGCGTCGGCCGACACGTCCGCCGACCTCGCCATCCCGTACGCCGGCGACGAAGACGTCGAACGCCTCCTGCGTCTGCAGATCGACCGGGCGTCCCGCACCGACACCCACCTCCAGGCCCGCGCCGAGGTGGCGACGAAGAGCACCCGGACGGGGAAGACAACCTCGTCATCCGGCGGCGCCACCGTCGACGTCAACGACTCCGGCGGCTCGTCGACCAAACCGGCCGGCACCGCTCCCCCGACCGCGGTGGCCGGCAAGGCCGGCACCGTCGTGAAGTACGCCCGCGCCCAGGTCGGCAAGGCGTACCGGTTCGCGACGTCCGGGCCGGGCACGTTCGACTGCTCCGGCCTCGTCGTGGCCGCGTACCGGCAGATCGGGATCAGCCTGCCCCACCAGACCGGCGCCCTGTCCGGCCGTGGCCGGGCGGTGTCGCGGGCCAGCCTCCAGCCCGGCGACCTGATTTTCCCCCACTCCGGGCACGTCGCCATCTACGTCGGTGGCGGAATGATGGTCCACGCGTCGAACTCGAAGCCGTACCCGCAGGGCGGCGTCAAGCTGTCGACGATCTACCAGTTCTCCTACGCCCGCCGCATCCTGTGATGCAGTTCTGGGCGTGGATGGCGACGACCGCCGCCGGCGCCGTCTACGGAATATGGAAGGTCACCCGCCGCTGACCCGATAAGCCCGCCTCCCGTGTTCCGGGTCCCCACGGACTTTTCCTCCCTTAGCCGTGGGGACCCGGGTTCTTTTTAGCCAGCCCGACTTTCCGATCTGAAGCACGCGCCCCCGCTGGCGTAAAGGGGGTGCGTTGGTGCCGATCGCGACCGATGTGGCCCGCTCCCCCGGCTGGTGGCTCAAGCGGCTGTTCGACATGCTCAACGACCGCGACAGGCGTGTTCGGCTGCAGAAGTTGTACGACTACCACCGCGGCAACGCACCCCTGCCCGCCGGTGCGGAGAACGCCCGGGAGGCGTTCGAGGCGTTCCAACGGACCGCCAGGTCGAACTTCGCTGAGCTGGTCGTGTCGGCGATGTCGGAGCGGATGATGCCGACCGGGTTCCGGACGTCCGCCGATGACGACTCGACCGGCGATGCCGAGGTCGGCCGGTTGTGGCGGCGTGCCGGCATGGATGTCGTTTCCGCCGACGTGCACGACTGGATGCTGGCCCTGTCCGAGGCGTACGTCATCGTCGGCAACGTGGACGCGGAGATCGGTGCGCCGCTGGTCACGTGTGAGGACCCGCGGTGGATGGTCGGCGAGCCCGACCCGGCGAACCCGCGCAGGCTGTTGGCGGCGTTGAAGGTCATGCACGACGACGCCGACAACGAGGACCGTGCCTACCTGTTTCTCCCCGGGCAGGTGTTCGTCGCGGTGCGGCGCAAGACCCGCTACGACGGGTACGCCCGCCGCGAATGGGACCGTGCCGAGCGGGTGTTCCCGACGCCGGGGATCGCGTTCGACGCGAAGGGTTGGGACTGGTCGGAGGAGCGGTCCGGGGTCCTCGAGCACGGCCGGATGCCGGTGGTGCGGTTTTTGAACAAGTACGGCAAGGGCGAGTTCGAGCTCCACCTCGACATTTTGGACCGGATCAACAAACAGATTCTGGACCGGATGGTCATCGCGACCATGCAGGCGTTCAGACAAAGGGCTGTAAAAGGCCTTCCGCTGACATATCCGGATGATCACCCCTTGGCGGGGCAGATCATCGACTACGGGTCGGTGTTCACCGCCGACCCGGCCGCGTTGTGGATGATCCCCGCGACGGCGGACATGTGGGAATCGGGGCAGGTCGACCTGCGCCCAATCCTCGAAGCCGTCAAAGCTGACCTGGAGCAGCTGGCGTCGGTCACCAGAACCCCGGTCCACATGTTGACCTCGGCTGGGGTGAACCAGTCCGCCGAAGGTGCGAGCCTGGCGCGGGAGGGTCTGGTTTTCAAGGTCGAAGACCGGCTCATGCGCACGTCGTACCCGTGGGCACAGGTCATGTCCCTTGCCCTCATCCACGCCGGGCAGGCCGACCGGGCCGACCTCGCTACCCTGGAAACGATCTGGGCGCCGGCGAACCGGCTGTCCCTCGCCGAGCGGGCCGACGCCGCGACGAAACTCGCGGACCTTCTACCGAAGCGGACCCTGTACATCAAGGTGCTGGGGATGTCGCCGGCGGAAGCGGACAGGACGATGACCGAGGTCACCGAGGAGCAGTTGCTGAACGCGCAGATTCAGGCCGCGGTCATCGCCGCGAACCCGGCTGCGGACCCGTCCGGGCAGCAGGGTGCCGGGCAGCAGGGTGCCGGGCAGCAGTCGCCGGCGGCTACAGCACCGGCGGCCTAGACACCGACCCGGACGTATCTCCGGTCGGACGTCTTCGCCAGATCCCCGCCCTGGAGCAGCTCGGCGAGGATGACGTACGTCCACGACCGGGTCCCGTCGACCTGTTTCACGATTTCTCCGGCCGGGATGCCTTTCTTGTCGGCGCCGGCGACCGCGGCGAGGATCTGGTCGCGGGTGCTGAGCCTGGCCGGTGGGGCCTTCGGTGCGGGGGCGGGGTCCGGTTCGCCGGGCGGTGCACCGCCGTTGCCGGCACCGTTGCCGTTGCTGGCCGGCGGGCTGGCCGGCGGGCTGGCCGGCGGGCTGGCGGCGGCGCTGGCCTGGAAAACGTCGACCGGTGTCAGAACGATCGTCCCGTCCTCCTTCTCACAGGCCAGGTACCGGCGGTGCCGGCCGACCCGGCCGAGGTAGACACGGCGGCTGCCGTCGAGCTCGACGAGCACATTGGCGGCAAGAGTTTTCACAGGGGCTCCCAGGTGGGTAGACGGGTCGGCCCAGTGTAGGTGACCCGGACCGGACTACAGGCGGGTTGAGGTGCAATGACAGCCCCGAACCAGCCTGTCCAGCCACGGTCCGGTGCCCTGACCGCGGCGAAAATCGCGGCCCTAGTCGCGTTGCTGCAGGCGCAGGCGAACCTGCGGCAGCAGATGACCCGCACCGCGATCGCGGCGGCCCTGGCACCGTTCCGGGCACTCGGCACCGCCGGGTGGTGGGACGGGAACCGGGTACAGCGGGCCGTCGCCGACGTGCTGCGGGTGGTGCAGCCGACGCAGCTGCAGATGGCGCGGATCACCGACGCGTACCTGGCGCAGGCCGCGTCGACGATGACCGGCCGTCGGATTTCCCCCGCCGGAGCGGTCGACGTGTCGACGCTGCGCAGGCAGATGACCAGCGAGGTGCAGCGGGACCTGGTCGAAGGGCGGCGGGAGCCGGCGTTCGTCGTGCTCGGCGAGTTCGACCCGAACACCGGCGACGTGACCCCATCGGACCGGATCCAGGACCCGATCGTGCTGGCCCTGCCGGACCCGGTGTCGCAGCCGTCGCAGTCGGCGGCGCGGCGGGCGGCCCGCACGCAGGCTTTGGCGTTGCAGGCACAGGCCCGGGAGCTGGCCCGGCAGTTGGCCGCGGGCCGGACGACGGGCACGACTTCCCCAACTATCGGGACCACTTCTCCAAGTACGGGCGGGTCTTCGCCAAGTGCGAGGGCTACTTCCCCAAGTGACTCCACATCCCGATCCACGGCCAGTTCCGGGTCCGGGTTCACCCGCACCGACGCGGTCGACCCGGGGCAGGCGTACAACCGGATCGCCGAGCAGATGCGGTACCACGTCATCGCCCGCGGCCTCGCCGAACAGGCCGCGGTGGAACAGGCGTTGGACCGGGTCGAAGCGGTCGCGTGGACCGACGTCACCCTGGCAGTGAGGGAACAGGCCCGGCACACCCTCAGCTCGATGGACGTCGACGGGTACCGGAGGATTCTGCGGCCCGAGTTGACCGAGACGGGGCCGTGCGGGTTGTGCGTGGTCGCGGCGACGCGGATCTACCACAAGCGGGACCTGAAACCTCTTCATGATCGCTGCGTGTGCGAAGTTCTGCCCGTTATAGGCGACATGGACCCGGGGTTGTTCCTCAACCAGGAAGACCTCGACCGGATCTACCGCGCCGCCGGCGGCACCGGCGGCGACGTCATCATCCGCGGGAAACGCCACTCCGGCCGGCTCAAAAACATCCGGGTCGCGTTCGCTGAACACGGCGAACTCGGGCCCGTCCTCGTCGACGCCGACCAGCGGTACCGCGGGCCGCGTGAGGTCGCCGAAGCGGGCGGGCCGAACCGGCGGGCGCGGCTACGGGCGCAGCTGGACGCCGCGGAGGACAACCTCGAGCGGCTCCTACGCCGGGAGGCGGCCGGTGAGGATGTGGAGCGGCCGCTGCAGTGGAACGCCGCTGCGATTGACCGGATCCAGCGGGAACTGGCCGCCTAGCGTTCGCCCCGCCGGAGTTTCCAGTCGGCGGCGTATTCCGCGGCGGCTGCTTTGCACGGGTCACAGGCGGGCATTTGGTCGTGGGTCCGGTGCCAGTTGTACCCGTTGCGGGTGCCGTGGCGGGGCACCTTCGACCTTTCCTTGCGCCGGAACCACAGCGAGGCGTAGCCGGGGAGTTTCACCTCCATCACTTCGGCCCACCGTTCGGCGTTCTCCTGGGTCGGGATACGCGTCTGTCGTTCCCACAGGGACACGGCCGACGCGACCACGCCGAGTTCCTCGGCGACCGCGGCCTGAGTCATTCCCTTGTCCTGCCGTGCCTGGATCAGGGCCGGCAGGAACTCCTCCCACGTCGACAGTGCCACGTTACTAAACGTAACACCGATTTGTCCCTATGCAGCCGGGACTTCTAGGCCCCGGTGGAAGCCCCCGAGAGAGTCAATCCCCCTGTCTCGGGGGCTTCGTCTTTTCCCTCCCCCGTGAGGCGGTGATCCATGTCCCGCCCCTTCCGTTTCGCTGTCCTGTCAGGGATCTCCCTGATCGCGGACAGCATCGCCGGCCTGCTTACGCCGGTCCGGCGGATCCTCAGACACCAGGAGAAGCTCATGGCTGATTTCGCCAACCTCCGCTCGGCCCTGGAAGAGCAGCGGACCGAACTCGTCGCTGCGATCGACCGGGTCGCCGCCGATGTGCAGGCGCTGCAGGACAAGATTTCTGAGCTGGAACTCGACACCGAAGACCAGGCGCAGGTCGACGAGCTGGCCGCGCAGGTGCGCGAGTCGGTGGACACGCTGCGTGGTATCGACCCGGTGCAGGTCGTCGACGAGAACCCGGGCGGGGAAACGCCCGGTGGGGAAACGCCGGCGCCCGGCGAGCCGGAGGCCCCGGCTGAGGTTCCGTAACCCGGCCCGTCTATCCCCTCCTTCAGGACCCAGCACGGCCGGCCCCCTTTGCCCGGACACAAGGGGGGCCGGCCGTGCTGCATCTCATCCCCGACGACGACGGTCTGCCACACGCGCCGACGTCTGAGTGTGGCTGCGACCCGATGCTCGCCCTGATCCGCGGGCAGCAGGTCCTTATGCATTTCCGGCCCCAGCCGGAGGTGACGTGCTCGTTCGATTTCTACGACTCGTTCGACGACTCGACGTCGACGGTTGAGCGGATCCATACCGCGCTGGTCGAACGCGCGGTGGTCCGCGGCCAGTTCCTGTAGCCCGTCACGGGCGCCCCCCTTTCTGCCCCCGACATGGGAGAGATGTTGTGACTCAGCCTGCCCCGACCCCTCCTGCCCCGACCCCTCCGGCGCCTTCTCCGGCGCCGTCGCAGCCGCCGGGGCAGCCGGCACCGGCCCCGGGTCCGGCCCAGCCGGCACCGGGCCAGCCGGTGCAGCCTCCCGCCCCGGTCGCTCCACCGGCGCCGGTGTCACCGCCGGGTGCGCCCGCGTTTGTGGCGCCGACGCCGGCGAACCAGCCCGGCCCGGCGGGCGAGCAGGGGCAGGGTGAAAACCCCGACGGGTATCCGCCGAACACGCCGATCGCGCAGATGACCGTCGAGCAGCAGGTGGCGTACTGGAAAACCCAGTCGCGCCGGCACGAAGACCGTGTGAAGTCGATGGCCGACTACGACCAGATGAAAACGGCCTACGACGAGTACCAGCGTCTGCTCACCGCGAGCCAGACGCAGCACGAGAAGGATGTTGCTGAGGCGCGCCGCCAGGGCCACGCCACAGCGCTGTCCGAGGCCGGTGGCCAGCTTGTCGAGCAGTGGGTGCGTGCCGCCGCTGCTGGGCGCCTTGCTGACGAGAGTGTGAACGCTCTGTTGGCGGGCCTGGACCGGTCCCGGTTTTTGCACGCGAACGGCGGGGTGGACACCGACAAGGTGTACCAGTTCGTCGGTTCCATCGCCCCTGCGGCGCCGGCTCAGCCGGCAGTTGTCGGGGGTGCCGCGGCCGGTGCGCCGCCTGCTGTGCCTGGAGTTCCGGCCCCGTCACGGGTGCCCGACTTCGGCCAGGGCGCCCCGAGTAGTGCCCGCCCTTCCGGTTTGGAGGCCGGTCGGGAGCTTGCTCGGCAGCGGTTCGGTTCGCGGACCACCACCACCAATTCAGCCGCCCGGTAGGGCGGCTTTCCTTTTCTCACAGACGGGGGGGATGTCCACAGTGGACATCACTTTGCAGCCTACGGAAACGTGGGTCGCGGAGAACCGGTCCTGGCTCGGGTCGCGTGACGGCACCGAGGTTACCCAGTCGATCACTCTTGCGACGTCGACGTTTACCGAGGCCACTCATTTCGCCGACGGTTATGTGCCGTCGGGGACCGTGATCGCGGAAATCACGTCGGTCGGTGCGACCCAGGGCATGTTCGGGCCGTACGACAACGCCGCTTCCGACGGTCGGCAGACCGCGGTCGGGTTCCTTTTCTCCTCCGTGAAGATGCGCACCGGCGGCCCGAATGTGGGCGCCGCTGTGCATTGGCGCGGGGTCATCCGCTCGGCGAAGTTGCCGACCAACTCGGGGCTTGACGCCAACGGTCGTACCGACCTGGCCGCCAAGTTCTGGATCCGGTAGAGGCGGGCTGACAGATGCCGATCATCGATGACTACATTCAGCCCGAGGTCCTCACCGGTTTCGTGCGGGAGGTTCCGGAGCCGTCGCAGCTGGTGCTGAACCAGGTGCTGCCGGACCGGCAGATCGGGAACGTCGAGGCCGCGATCGACCAGGTGACGCGGACGAACAGGGCGGCTCAGTTCCGTGCCTGGGACTCGGAAACCCCGGTCGGCGAGCGGGATTCGTTCCAGCGCTCCAAGATCAAACTCCCGCCGATTGGGCAGAAGCTTCCCGTATCGGAACAAGAGACCCTTATGTTGGAAAGGGTTCGTACCGGCGGAGACAACCGCAATGGGTACATCGAGGCCATTTACCGCGACGCGGAAATCCTCGCCGGCAACGTCCGCCGACGCATGGAGCTGGCGCGCGGTGACGTGCTCGCTGACGGCGTCTTCACCCTCACCGGCGAGAACGGCCTCACCCTGTCCGCGGACTTCGGTGTCCCCAGCGGCAACAAGGTCACCGCCGCCATCCCGTGGTCCGACCACGCCGACGCCGCGCCGCTGCAGAACATCAAAACCTGGATCGACTACTACGTCGACCTCAACGGCGAGCGCCCGGGTCGGATCCTGACCAGCAACACGGTCGCGAACAACCTGCTCATGTCCGCCGAGATCCGCGATCTGTTCAACCGGGGCGTCACCCTCACCGGTGGGCCGAACCTGCTGAACCAGACGATGCTCGACCAGGCGCTGCAGGCCTACGGTGTTCCGCCGATCACCACCTACGACACGAAGATCAACTGGGACGGGGCGAACGTCCGCGTCATCCCCGAAGACCTGTTCATCTTCCTCCCGTCGAACCCGGCCGACCTGGGCTACACCGCCTGGGGAATCACCGCCGAAAGCCTCGTGCTCGGCACCGGCCAGAACCCCGGCCTGTCCTTCGAAGAGCTCCCCGGCCTCGTCGGCGTCGTGCTCAAGGAAGGCGACCCGGTCCTCACCTGGACCAAGGTCGGCGCCGTCGGCATGCCCCTCATCGAGCAGCCCAAGCTCCTCATGGTCGCGGACGTCCTCTAACCCGAAGGAGGCCACGCGATGGCAGGGAAGAAACTGGCCCGCAACGTCACCGTCGGCGGCAAGACGTACGGCCCCGACGACGACGTACCGGCCGAGGTCCTCGCACAGATCAAAAACCCGAAGGCGTACATCGCCGACGACGCCGGACCCGTCGAAGACCCCAACGCCGACCGGGACGGAGGCACCTCCAGCGGTGCCAAACTGTCCGGCCCGGTGACGGTCGGCGGGCGCACCTACGGCCCGAACGACTACGTCCCCGACGACGTCGCGGCGCAGATCAAAAACCCGAAGGCGTGGAAGGACGGCAAGGCCCCCACGGCCACAGCCACGGACGCCAGCGGGGACAAGGCCGGCGACGGCGAAGGATCCGAACCCGGCGTGGCAGCGCCGGACACCACGGACCCCAAGGCGCCCAGGAAGTCGACCAGCTCGACGCCCAAGCGTTCCTGAAATCCACTCGCCCCGGTGCGGGGGCCCGGCCGGTCACGGGGGCTGGCCGGGGCCCCGCACCTCTTCCCCGTTCGCTGACCCACGAAGGCAGGTAACACCAATATGGCTGCGTCCCCGCAGACAGCAACACTCGTCGCCGCAACGGTGACCACGCTGACCTACGACGAAGACTTCCCTCAGGTCGAGGTCATGAACGTGACCGGAACCGCGGCGATTTTCGTCCGCTTCGACGGTGTCGCACCGACCGTCGGCGGCGCCGGCTGCCACGTCGTCCCGGCCACCGCCGGCGCGACCATCACCCGCAAGCCGCGCACCTCCGGCGTCACCGTCGTCAAGGCCATCTCCTCAGGTACCCCGCAGGTGTCTGCGCGGGGCATCACCGAAGCCGAACTGTAAAGGGCCGCCCACGATGCAGGAGCAGACCGGCGTCCAGGACGCCATGGTCGCCACCATGAGCCGCGACCGCGGCGGCCACGACGGACTCGGCCTGTCCGGCATCGTGGTCGTCGAGCTGCGCGGCCCCGACGGCGCCCTCAAAGTCCGAACTGTGCAGCCCAACGTGGTCACGAACATCGGCGACCAGTACTACGGCGAAAGGGCTGCGGGGATCGCCAGCCCGCCGGCGCAGGTGACCGGGATGAAGCTCGGCACCGGGTCCACCGCGGTCGCCAAGTCCGGTGCCGGGGCGGCTTTGGTGACCTACCTGACCAACTCGCACCAGGCAATCGACGGATCGTTCCCGACGTCGGCGTTGTCGTCGAACAAGCGCCGCATCACCTGGCAGTCGACGTGGGCCGCCGGCAAGGCCACCAGCGCCAGCCCGATCACCGAAGTGGTGCTCGTCAACGAGTCGCTGACCGACGCCACCTCCCTCGCCGCGGCAACGATCGCCCGCGCGCTCGTGACGGGTGTGCCGACCAAGGAAGCCGCCGATTCGCTGACGATCTCGTGGACGCACGACCTGGGTTCCTGACCTGACCACCTGCTACCCGGGGGCAGGGCGGTGGTGACCCATGGCGTGGACCCTGGTCGCGTCGCACGGGGTGGGGTTCGCCACCGGCGGATCCGGATTCAGCTACAACTTCAACGGCAACGGCGCGCCGACCGTCGGTGACTACGACGTCATCTGCATCAACTCGGACACTGTGGTGTCCACCCCGTCGGGGTGGACACTCCCGACCAACGGT
>WUUC01074662.1_pt1 | contig 42451 bp, 38 predicted proteins | sample 6278441 | NCBI WGS metagenome assembly WUUC01 (sample SAMN13675441, study PRJNA597444) | soil metagenome | isolation source: soil | place: USA: Washington | collected 2017-10
CAGTACATGTACTCGCCGCTCTGGTGGGTCATGAACACCGGCTTCTTCCTCTTCGGGGTCCTGGTGTTCGTCGGTGTCGCCCTGCTCGACGGTCTGCGAGGCTGGCGCCGCGCGGTCCTGCTCGGCATGGGCACCCTGGTCGGAACCGGCGGGGTCGTGCTGGCGCTCTTTCCCGGCGACGGCGAAGCCGACCGGCAGGGCACTGTCGACTTCCACAGCCTGGGCGCCATGGCCGCCATCGCCGGCGGCAACATTCTGATCATCCTGCTCGGCCGCATGTACCGAGACCTCGGCATCGGCAGGAGGCCCGGGAAGACCATGGTCTTGCTCGGCGCCTTCGGACTCGTCGCCACGGCGGCCTTCCTCGCCGTCGCCGGCTCAGGCGCCAACGTCCTGGTCGGCCTCGTCCAACGCTGCGCCGTCTACTCGGTCCTCTTCGGACTCATCTACGCAGGAGTGTCCATCTGGCGCTCCAGGTCCCTGGATACCCCCGCGCTCTGAGGTCGTCACATGAGCAGGCCGCACCCGGCCACGTCCGGGACGGGGCCGGCCTGCTGCTCGACCTCGGTCCGCTCGTCCGAACACGATCTGCTCGACCGCCTCCTGCACCCGCGGGTGCTCACCCGTGAATCGGTCCCGAGGTGCTCGTCAGTGGCCTGCCGGTGGCGTCGGATCGCACCGTGATGATCTCCGCCGCCACGCTGACCGCAGTCTCCTCCGGGGACCGGGCGCCCAGGTCGAGCCCGAGCGGCGAGCGGAGGCGGGCCAGAGCCGGTTTGGCCACATCGGTCGCGCGCGCCCGATGCGACCCGGCGCTCGTGGCCCACGTGCCGCTGGACTCGGCCGACGGAGCCTCGCGGGAACTGCTGGGCCGCTTCGAGCGCGGTGTCGACCACCTGCTGGAGCGCGTCCATGCCGACGGGGTCATCCGGGCCGACGCCGAGCGGCGGCAGCTGATCGCGCTGCTTCACGGCCTGCTGGCGACAGTCGCCGACCTCGGCGACCGGCCGGGTGGTCAGAACTTCGCCGTCGACCTCCTGCTCCGGGGACTGGCTGCCGCCCCGGCAGGAGCACCCCTGGCTGAGGCGCAGCTGATGGCCCAGCGCACCGGAACCCCCGCGAAGGCCTGAGGACGGTCGGAGCCGTGCGATGCGTGCTCAAGCAGGAACGCCGAGCACCGCAGGCGACGAAGGCTCGGCAACCGGCAGACCAGGGTCATGAGAGCTGTCCATAGTCCCGCCCCCCGGAGCGCCCCGACAGGCCTCGCCGTGCTGCACCCGGAGCCGCCCCCGTGCCGGGTGCGAACACCGTGTCGACGCCGAGGCTGTGGAGCTCATCAGTCACGGTGCGGGCCGTCAGCCCGGCCGTGGCCGGCAAGGGCAAACGTAATTGCAGGTCGCGCGATTGCATCGAACCGTCGGCGGGCCCCGTGGTCGACCCGGCGCATCGATCCCAGAAAATCCGAGTGCATTGTGTGCGTGAGCGTATGTCGATACACGGCATTGAGGAACGTAATTGCGGCGACTTCGCTCATCGGCTAGCGTGGGTCTCGTGTTGATCACAAGCGGGGGCGAGTGTTCGGTGGTCCGATCAGGGATTCGCATCGGTGAGATGTGCAGGGGTGGCGGAGGTGCGAGCTTCGTTGCGGGGCTGTCGGCATGACCTCAGTCGCCGCCGATACGGGCGCACGCCTTCCGCTCAGCATCAACCAGCAGGCGCGATTGCGCGGCATACATCAAGCTATGGCCGGTGGTGCGGCGTCGTGGAGCACGTTCTCGCACCTTATCCGCGTCGGTTTCGACATCGCGGGACACGTCGACCCGGCGGCGTTGGCCGGTGCGGTCGACGTGGTGACGCGCCGACACGATGCGTTTCGTACGGCCTTTCTCGCTGACGAGGTCGCGCAGGTTGTCGATGAGCGGGCGGTGGTCGGTCTGACCACGGTCGACGCCGCCGAGGCGGGGCCGGCGCGCGCGGAGTTCGAGGCGCCGATGGACCTGCGCCGCGCTCCGCTGGCCCGCTTCCTGCTGGTGCGCCACGAGGATGACCGGTGGGAATTCTGGATCGCCGTCGAGCACATTGTCGCCGACGCGGTCGCGATGCAGATCGTGCTCGGGGAGATCAGCCGGTGCTACGCCGCGGCCGTCGCCGGCCAACCGGCCCCCGCGCTGCCTGCCGCTGTGCAGAACAGCGCGGTCGGCGGCATCGAGCGTGACTATCTCGCGTCGGAGGTCGCCGAGCGGGACCGGCAGTTCTGGCGGGACCTGCTGCGGTGCGAGGACGACGCCGTGGACCTGGTCTATCCGGGGGCTGCCGAGCCGGACCCCGAGCGGCGGCACCGGACCGTCCGGCACGGCCGTACGCTGCCGGCCGGCTGTGTAGCGGCGGTCGACGGGCACCCCGGATTGCGCCATCTCACCTGGTCCACGCTGGCCGCCGCGTCGTTGGTGCAGGCCGTGTCGCGGCGTACCGGCAACTCCGTCGTGCCGCTGCTCTTCCCGTTCCACAACCGGCCGCGGGCGCGGCTGCGGACGGCGGTGAGCTTTCTGGCCAGAGCCCTGCCGCTTCGCCTGACCGCGCGGCCGGACGGCCATCCGCGGGAGGTCGTCGAGCAGACCGAGCGCGAGATCCTCGCCGGGATCCAGCACGGGTCCTTCCCCATGGACAAGCTGTGTCCCGAGCGTCGCCGGGCGCCGGGCGAGCGTCCGCGGCTGTACCTGGCCGTCGAGAGCACGCGGGCGGGCTTCGAGCTCGCCGGCTGCGAGGTGTCCAGCCGGGCGACGGGCGCGGACCTGCCGGTGCTCTGGGGAATCGCCACCTGGTTCAATCCGGATTGGCCCGAAAATCATATCGTGCTGTGTCACCCCGAGGGTTTTCTCGAACCGGAGGAATCGTCGGCGCTCGCCGACGAGGTAGCCGAGCAATTCCAACTGCTCGCCCATGAATTCACCGGCCGGCCGTCATCGGCATGACCGGCGAATAATTTTTGCCAGGTAGCACGACCGCGCCGAACGGGGAGAAAGTCTTGCCATTAAAATTGCGCCCTCCGCTGCCCTCAAAACTCGACGGACTGCGTTATGTCGCGGGACATCCGGGTGGCGAGGGCGCCATTCGACTCAATACCAATGAGCTCCCTTATCCACCTTCGGTGCGGGTTCGGCAAGCCATCGACAGGGCCGGCGAGGCAATCAACGGATATCCGCATCCGGCCGGTGAACCATTGCGTTCCCAGTTGGCCCGGCACCACGGTCTGTCGCCGGAGAACATTCTCGTCGGCGCCGGCGCGGACGGCCTGCTCGACACGGTTTTTCGAGCCTTCCTCAGTGCCGGTGACGTGGTCGGCCTGACCCGGCCGGCGTACCCGGTCATGCCGGTGCTGTGTGCCGTGTACGCGGTCCGGACGGTGGTCGGCGACTGGCCTGTCCGCGAGCCCTATGACGCCGGCGACGCCGTGGTGTCCTTCGTCGCGAACCCCAATTCGCCGACGGGGCAGTGGCTGTCACCCCCCGAATTCGAGGACAGATTCGGATCCGTCGCGGGACTCCTGGTGATCGACGAGGCGTACGCGCCGTTCACCGGTCATTCCATGGTGGACGTTCTGGGCCGGCACCCGAATTGGATCGTGGTGCGGACCTTCTCCAAGGGATACGCACTCGCCGGCCTGCGGGTCGGCTACGCGGTAGCGGCACCCGAACTCGTCGACGAGATGGCCGGCGCGCAGCTTCCCTATCCGGTCAGCACTGTCGCCCTGCGGGCAGCCGGTGCGGCTTTGGCTGATGACGAGCACAACCGCTCGACGTTGCAACTGGTCCTGGCGGAGCGGGAGCGGCTCGTCGCCGGGCTTACCGGCCACGGCTGGCACTGCCCGGCCTCGCAGGCGAACTTCGTCTACGCCCGCCCTCCGTCGGGTGACGCGGCCACGGTTCACCGCGAGCTGGCTCGCCGCCACGTCCTCGTGCGGTACTTCCCGGCGATCGACGAGACGCGCGTGCGGATCAGCGTCGGGACGGCGGCCGAAACCGACTCGCTGCTGTCTCACGTCGGTGCACTCGCTGCGGAGGAGGCGCTGTGAACGAGGAGATCCGCCGGCAGAACGCCGCGCGCAACCTCGACGAGTACCGGCGGGGCGCGGCAGAGTTGACCACTCTTCCCCGGTACGTGCTCGTGGAGCTCACTCAGGGCTGCAACCTGGCCTGTCCCATGTGCCGATCGGGACGCATCTCCCCTCGCGAGCGCGGCATGACGCGGGGGCTCGTCGACGAGGTGGCCGACACGCTGTTCCCCACCGCCGAGCTCGTGGACATCCGGGGGTGGGGCGAGAGCCTCATCGCCGAGGGTGTCGAGCACCTGATCGACCGGGTGGAGACGTCGGGTGCGCGTACCCGGGTGGTCACCAACTTGTCGTTCAACCGGCCGGCGATCCTGGAACGGCTGGTGCACTCCGGGGCGATGGTCGACGTGTCCATCGACTCCGCCGAGCCGGAGGTGGTGCGTACCGTCCGCCCCGGCACGAAGTTCGATCTGGTCGAGAAGAACCTGCGTAACCTCGTACGCCTGCGCGAGGGCGAGGGATCCACCGCCGAGTTCCGCTTCGTGGTGACGCTGCAGCGGCAGACCCTGGCCGGTCTGGCCGACCTGGTCCGGTTCGCCGGTGAGGTGGGGGTCCGGGAACTGGCGCTCAACGAGGTGACGTTGAACCCCGGGCATCCGATGCGGATCGACGACATACCCGATGAGGTGGACCGGGCTGTCGAGGCGGCCCAGCAGGCAGCGGCCGCGAGCGGTGTGCGGTTGCAGGCGGGCAGCAGCCTGGGCACTCGGGTACCGGTGGAGAAGGGGACCAACGGTGGGCCGGGATACTGCGTCCACCCCTGGTCGTACGCAACAATCGGTTACGACGGCGTGGTCGGATACTGCGATCACCTCGTGGGACCGATGATGCCGGTGGCCCACATGGGTACGTTCTCCCCCGACGCCTTCATGGAAGTGTGGAACGGTCCGGCGTGGCAGCGACTGCGCACCTGGCACACCGTCCGGCACTCGGCGCAGGAGCCCGTGTCACCGACGTGCGCCAAGTGTTACCTGCACCGCAACGTCGACTTCGAGGACGTCTTCGAGCCGGGCCTCAAACGCACCTGGGTCACGCTGCAGGAGGGTCCCGGTGCACCTTCTTCTCATTGACGACCTTCCGCTCTTCTGGGCCGGCTGTCCCAGCGACACGCAAGAGGCCGTCCAGGCGGCCATCGCCCCCCGCACGGCGGGACTGACCCGGTCCCTGATGCCGTACGCGGAGCTGCTGCAGTGGTGGTCGAGCAGCACAGCGGCGACGTCGGGCACAGCCGTCCTCATCGGCACCCGGCCCCGCCTCCTGCACCAGCTAAGACCGCTGACGGCTCCCGCTGTGCGCAACGAGATGGTCTTCCGCCGGCATGGCCCGGACGGCCGGACAGCCGATGCCACCACCGCGACCTCACTTCCGGTGGTGCCTGCGGGAGACGGATCGGTGTGCGTCATCGACGACGTCGCCATGTCCGGCCGTACGGTCGGCAGTGTTCTTGCCCTGCTCGGACCGGACACCCCAGCGGGTGGGGTGACTGTCCGCATCGCCGTGGCCACCCGCGAGGCGGTGCGGTTCAACTCCGGGCACCGGCACCGGCCGCGCTTCCAGGTGGAGCGCAGGCTTGATTTCGCACCGATTGCCGAAGGCACGGTGATCTTCGCCCAGGATCTGCTCTTCGGGACCTTGCGCGGTGAACCGTTCCTGGAGCAGAACGAATTGCTGGCCCCGTACTTCCCCGAGGGGGTTGCCGTCTGGCGAGAGCTGGCCGCCCATGTTCGTGGCCGCGCTGAGGCGCGGTGGCAGGAAGGAGCCACTCGATGACCGTGGTCGTGGAGCACGAACTCGTGGCGGCGAGTCGCCGATGGGCCGCGCTCAAGCTCGGGCCGAAGCTGGCCGAGGCGGATGGCGGATTCTCCCTGCCGGCCTGGCGCAGCTCGGCCGAGCAGGGAGTACTGGGGCTGTGCGTGCCGGCGGAGCACGGTGGCCTCGCCGCCGGTGCGCGCTGCGCGGCCGAGGTGATGGCTGCGATCGGCGAGGAGACACTGCGCAACGACCTGCTGTTCTCCATGTCGGCGCACATGTGGGCCTGCCAGCAGCCGCTGGTGCAGTTCGGCACCGCCGAACAGAAACGACGGTATCTGCCGGCCCTCGTGTCCGGCGAGGTTATCGGGGCGCACGCGGCTTCGGAGCTGGATGCCGGATCGGACGTGATGGCGATCGGGACAACCGCGTCCCGGGCGGCCGGCGGATGGGTGATCGACGGCAGTAAGACGTTGATCACCAACGCGCCGGTGGCCGGGCTCTTCGTCGTCCTGGCGCGCACCTCGGCCGGTCCGGGCTTCGCCGGCCTCTCCGCCTTTCTGGTCGCGCGGGACACGCCCGGCCTCAGCGTGGCGCCGATGCTGGCCAAGCTGGGACTGGACGGCTCGCCGATGTCCGGCGTCACCCTGTCCGGCTGCGAGGTGCCCGAGGACGCCTGTCTGGGTGGTCCTGGTGCGGGCTTCGCGGTGCTCAGCCACACCATGACGTACGAACGGGCGCTGATCCTCGCGCCCGCGGTGGGTGTCATGGCCGGAGCACTGCGCAAAGCCGTGGAGTACGCCCGGAGCCGCCACCAGTTCGGCCGGCCGATCGGCGCGTTCGACGCCGTACGCCGACGGATCGTCCGGATGCGGCTGGCCTTGGAGACGTCCCGGGACATGCTGTTCAAGAGCGCGCAGGCGCTGGACGACGGCACGCTCACCGGCGAAGCGGCCGCCCTCACGAAGCTGCATGTGAGCGAGTCGTACAACGTGTTCGCCGGTGAGCTGCTCGACGTCTTCGGCGGGCACGGATTCCTGGAGCGGACCGGGGTCGAGCACATTCTCCGGGACGCGGTCGGCAGCCGGTCCTACTCGGGAACAGCCGACATCCAGATCCGCGTCATCGCCGACTCGATGGGCCTGTGACTCATGGCCGATCCGACCCTCAGCGACTATCTGGCCGCGAGCGCCGCGCGGCGCCCGCAGGCTCGTGCGCTCATCGACGGGGAGTTCGAACTGCCGTATGCGGCACTGGCCGCAGCCGCGGCTGAGGTGGCCTCACGGCTGGCCGACGCCGGGGTCGCGCCCGGCGACCGGGTGCTCTGGCACGGCGCAAAATCGGCCGAAGCGATCGTCGTTGTGCACGGCATCCTCTCTGCCGGCGCGGCGTACGTGCCGATCGATCCGGCGAGCCCGGTCGCTCGCTGGTCCCTTGTCGCCGGCAACAGCCAGCCGTCGGCGGTGATCGCGGATGAGGCTGCTGTTGAGCGGTGGCGGTCGTACCGGCCCGGACTGAGCTGGCAGCCGCTTCCGGGGTTGACCGCGCTGCGCGGCCGGCCGATCTGGGCGGCCACCTGCGAGCCGGACCCGGCAGTCGGCGAAGCCGGCCCGCCGGACCTCGCATACATCCTGCACACCTCGGGGTCCACCGGGCGTCCCAAAGGCGTTGCGCACACCCACAGCAGTGCGCGTGCCTTCGTGGACTGGGCCGTCTCCGCGCTCGGCATCACCGCCGACGACGTGCTGACGAGCATCGCGCCGTTGCACTTCGACCTGTCGACCTTCGACGTCTTCGCGGCCGCCGCGGCCGGCGCTGCCGTCGTGGTCGTCCCGGACCGGATGACGTTCCCGTCCGCGTACGCCGACGTCGTCCGCCGCCACCGGGCGACGATCTGGTATTCCGTGCCGTCGTTGCTGGCCATGCTGGTCGAGCGGGGTTCGGCGCAGCTGTCCACGATGGCGTCGCTGCGGACGCTGGTGTTCGCCGGTGAGGTGCTGGCACCGAAGCACCTGCAGACGCTGATGACCGCTCTGCCGCACACCCGGTTCGTCAATCTGTACGGACCGACCGAGACGAACGTGTGCACTTGGCACGAAGTCTCGCGGCAGCGGCCGGTCGACGAGCCGATCCCCATCGGACGGCCGATCAACGGGGACTGGGCCGAGGTCGTGGACTCCGACGACCGGGCCGTGCCGCCCGGTGTCCCGGGTGAGCTGCTGGTCGGTGGTGCGACCCTGATGTCCGGCTATTGGAACGACCCGGCCGGGACCCGGGACCGGACTGTGCTGCGCCGTCAGGGTCTTGCGTACCGCACCGGCGATCTGGTTCTCATGCATGCCGATGAGGAACTGAGATATCTGGGGCGCCTGGACAACCAGGTGAAGTCGCGTGGATATCGCATCGAACTGGAGGAGGTCGAGCGGGCCCTGGCGGCGCTGCCCCAGGTGCGGGAATGCGTGGTGATCGCCGTCCCTGATCCGCTCGTCACCAATGTGTTGCAGGCCTTTGTGGTGCCGGTGGGGGAGTGCACGACCGGCGAGCTTGTGGGGCTGTGCGCTACGAAGCTTGCCGTGTACATGATTCCGGAGCGGTTCACCCTGCTTCCGGAGCTGCCCCGGTTGTCCAACGGCAAGGTGGATCGCACGGCCCTACGGGCCGGCGTCCGGCGGCTCGGGGTTCCGTGACCGCCGGGCCCGGTCCGGTCCTGGTGGTGTCACCGCATCTCGACGATGCGGTGCTGTCGATCGGGGCGACGATGGCGGCGCTGACCCGGATGGGGGTGCGGTGTGTGCTCTGCACCGTGTTCGCCGGCCGGCCTTCGGCGCCTTTGACCCCGGCGGGCGAAGCCTTCGAGCGTCACGCCGGTGTGGCGGATCTGGTGACCGTGCGCCGACGGGAGGACCTGGCCGCCGCCGCGATCCTGGGATGCGAGGTACGCCACCTCGATCTGCTGGACGCCGTCTACCGCCGCCACGATGACGGGAGACCCGTCTACGCCGGTCCGGGTGGCGCATTCGTCGCCGCAGCGGAGGACGAGCCGGATCTGGTGTCCGCATGTGCCGGCGCGGTTGCCGCGGTCGCAGCGGAGGTCGCTGCCACGACCGTGCTGACCTGTTCCGCCACCGGTGGTCATGTCGACCATGTGGTGGTGCGGCTGGCGGTGCAGCGTGGTGCGGCTGCACCGGGCCCGAAGCCTTTGTTCTGGGACGAGTTGCCGTACGCACAGTCCAGCCCGGCCTTCGTGGCCCCGTCCCGGTCCCTGGAGCCGACTCCCTCGGCCGCCGACGTGGCGGTCAAGCTGAACGCCGCGGCATGCTACCGATCGCAACTGGAGATGCTCTGGCCGGCTGCGGACTGGCGGCATTCGCTGGACCGGTACGCGGCGCGCAGCCTGGCGCTCGCAGGCCGGCGCGAATGCCTGTGGTCGGGGGACGACCTGGCCGGTCAACCCCTCCGGGAGGCGAGCGTCTCACGGTAGACGTCGAGGTAACCGGCGAGCATCTTCTCCATGGTGAACTCCGCGGCTTTCGCGGCGGCGGCTCGCGTCATCGCCTGCCGTTCCTCCGGCCGGTCGATCAGCTGCTGCACGGCGGCGAGCAGTTCCCCGGGTGCGGATGGAGGAACCACGAGGCCGGTCCTGCCGTTGTCGACGATCGTCGGCATCGCCCCCACGTCGGTGCAGATCACGGGCATCGCCGCCGCGTAGGCCTCGGCGAGGACAAGACCGAAGGGCTCCGCCCATGTCGACGGGGCCAGGACGACGTCGCAGTCCCGCCACATGTGCTCGCGTTCCGTCCCGGTGACGGGACCATGGAATGTGGCCCGGGGCGACTGCTCACAGAACGCTCGCACGTGCTCCGCGAGCACCCCCTCGCCGGCGATGTGGAAGTGCGCGTTCCCCGTCACGCTGGGGATGACGGACAGCACGTCCTGCACACCTTTGTGATGATCGAGCCGCGACATCATCAGGAAATGGACGGTGGGATTGCCGGCCGCCTCGGCGACGCGCTTCTCGGCCAGGTCACGCGGGTCGCCGAAGGGCATGACGACGCCGTTGGGGACAATCGTGTGAGGCACCCCGGCGAAGTATCCGTCGTCGAGGTAGGCATCGAGGATGTAGCGCGACGGCGCCACAACCGCCGCCGCCCGCCGCGAGATGCTCCGGTGGAGCCGCCGGAACCCCCGCACCACGACACCGGGTCTGCTGTAGAGCTTGCCCGGCGTGTCCGCACGTTGGTACGCGTTGAAGTTCCACGCCGAGAACCGTTCGTGCACGGTGTGGACAAGCGGCACCCCGAGCCCGGTGATCTCCGAGCTCGCGGCCGGAGTGAGCCGCCGCAGCATCTGCACGTGCGCCAGATCCGGGTGGAAGTCGCGGATCGCGGCCCGGACCTGACGGCGGACGAACGGGTTGTGGATGGCCAGCGTCTGATTGACCAGGTACGTGAAGGTCGAACCGCTCCGGTCCCGCAGACGTGGTGGCCGTACGCGATGGACGCCGACACCGTCGGCTGCTCCGGCCCGGGCACCGGGCTCCACCTCCTGACAGAGCACCGCCACCTCGCAGCCGAGGGCGGTCAGGCCGTCAGCCAGTGTCTCGGTGAAGCTCTGTGTTCCCCCGACCGAGCCGTCCCGGTAGTTACCGTTGATCAGCAGGATGCGCATCGACGCCATCCGGTGACACCTGGCTCAGGATCAGCGTCGTGATCGCCGAGATGCTGCTGAAGTTCTCCGGCAGGAGCGCCTCGTCGCGGATGCGGACCCCGTAGCGTGCCTCCGTGGCCCCGACCAGCCGCATCAACCCCAGGGAGTCGAGGACACCCAGCTCCAGCAGGGGCTGATCGGGACCCAGGCGGGTGCCGTCCGCGCGGCTCAGCTGGGCGCTGACGAATTCCTCGACGTCACTTCGTTGCATGGGTCACTCCTGGGTGCGCTCTCGTCGGGCCGGCGGCCGGCAAGGACCGCGCCCGGTCCTTCAGGGCCGAGATGGAGCAGGTCGCCGATTCGTACACGGCGGTGATGGCCTGGGCGTCGGCGATGCCGTGCAACCGGCCCGGGACGACCTCCACGGTGATGTGGTCGTCGTCGCCGACCGGTGTCTGCGCCAGGAACTCGACGAACCGGGGGTGGTCCACGTCGCTCTCGCCGTACACGAAGTGGCACGGGATACCGCTCCGTACGGCCCGGCTCAGCGCCTCGGCGAAGGCGCTGTCCGGCAGTGGCATCTGCACCGGCGGGAACAGCAGCACAGTGCCGAGCAATCCCGGCACGTCGGGGCCGGCCGCCAGGGCGCTACGGGCCCCGAAGCACGTCCCCGCCAGGACGAAGGAGTGACAGCCCTGCTCACTCAGCCACCGCACGGCGGCCAGCACTTCCGGCACGAGCGGCCGGTTCAGGGGGAACAGCACCTCGGCATCGTCGCTTTCGCCGGCGCCGGAGTAGTCGAGCTGAATGACGACGCTTCCGGCCCGGGCGGCTTCGGACGCGACACGATTCCAGATGCGGGTGTTGCCGAACGCTGGGGTTGCGGCGCCCGGCAACAACACCACACCGACACCATCGGCTTCCCCGGCGGGCAGCGTGCCGATGGCGAACAGACGGTGCGTGCCCAGCTTCAGCAGGACAGGTCTGCGCTCGAGGAGTAATTCCGCCCGGGTCATCGGCCGGCCTCCGCGCCGGCGCTGAGCCAGTCAGCGCACTTCTCCAGTAAGGCGGCATCGACGCCGTGGCCACCCTCCACCAGCCACCAGTTGGCTGACTGGGGGGTGGTCTCGACCTCGACGGAATCGGCGAGCTGCCGGACCGGATCCGGCACGCCGCGGACGTCCGATGTGGAGTCCGGCGGAGTGAACCGGAGGACTCGCAGGGCCGCCGGGCGGGCTCCACCGGGATCGGCGGCCGGCGTGCCGTCGCGGAAACTGTGCCACAGGGCGGCCGAGAACGTGTGGCCCAGCAGCTGGGCCGGGGTGCCGCCGGTCAGCTCGCGCAGGATGTCGTCGCCGGACGGACCCGGCGTCCGGCCGATGAGCATGTCGCGGAAGCGACTGATCCTTGCACCGGCGAGGAAGTAGTCCGCCGGGTCGAAAAGTGGGTCCCACCACATGAGCCGGTCGCCGGACGTCGCCCGGGCCGTGCGCAAGGCCACCAGTGACCCCCACCGGGCGCCCAGGAGCGAGATGCGGCTCATCCCGGTCGCCTCCTGGAGGTGGCGGGCCATCACCATGGCGTCCGTCGTCATGGTGTCCAGCGTCAGAGCGGTCTCGTCCCCGTCGCTGTGGCCCGTGCCTCGATAGTGGAAGCGGCACGTTGCCACTCCGCGCGCCGCGAGCAGGCGGGACAGTGTGACCTCCCGCCGGTAGTTCGCGATCAGATCGGTTCCCAGCGACGGGCACATGAGCACGGCGCCCCGGCAGTCGCGGGGAACGGTGAGACAGGCGAACAGGTCCGCCTGTCCGGTGGGCCAGAAGCCCACCCGGTCAGTGACGCCGTCGGTCGTGTCGGTCAGTACGGCCGGCGAGTATCCGCTCCCAGCAGTCATGATCCCGTCCGTCCACCCGGCGGAAAGCCTTGCCGGCGCGGGCGTGCCTGATGAAGCCAACTCATGAACGCGTCCCCCGTTCTTGCCCCGTTGACGCGATCACCATAGACGACCTTGAGTCGCTGTTGCGACCCTCGAAGCGCGTTGCCGGGCCGCCGCGGGAGCTGCCGGCCGGCACCGCAAAGACGGTGATGACTATGCTGCCCCGGTGCCGATGGTCCTCGAGGTGCTCAGCGGGGTCGCCGACTTCACCCGCGCCGAGCTGCAGCGACATCTCCCCGCCGCCCGGGTGCTGGCGGTTCGCGAGACCGAGGTCGAAGTGGACGACGCGGATCTTGATGCCGTGCGTCGGCTGCGTACGGTCGTCGCCGCGTATCTGACGCTGGATTTCCCGATCCGCAAACCCCGGGAGCTGCTGAGCAGCGACCGGGTGAAGGCCGTCGGTGCGGCGTTCGACGAGATCCGCCGGCAGCGGCCGCGGCAGCGTTTCCACTCGATGCGCTTCAGCATGGCGGGCGCGCACTCCCCGGAGATGTCCCGTTTCCGGGAGGAGCTGTCGGGCGCGCTCAACCTGCCGGAGGAGCCGGAGAGCGGCGAGCTGCTCATCCGGGTCCGCAAGCATCCGGAGACGGCCGCGCTCTGGCAGGTCCTCCTCCGAACCACGCCCAGGCCGCTCAGTGCCCGGCCGTGGCGGGTCGTGAACTACCCCGGTGCGGTGAACGCCACCATCGCGGCAGCCGTGGTCGATGCCTTGGAGCCCCGGCCGGACGACGAGGTCATCGATCTGATGTGTGGCAGCGGGACCCTGGTCCTGGAGCGGTTGGCCCGCTGCGGAGTCCGGCGCATGGTGGCCTGCGACATCTCACCGGTGGCGATCGACGCGGCCGAGCAAAATCAACGGGCCGCCCGGTTGAAGGGCGCCGTCGAATACCACCGGGCCGACTTTCGGTCGCTGGAACGAGATGATCCGGGCTTCGGCACCCTCATGGCCAACCCGCCGTGGGGCGAGCTGGTCGGCAGTCATCAGGAGAACGACGTTCTGTACGCGGACCTGCTGGAAACCGCTCACCGGCTGGCCGCCGAGCGGGCGCGATTCGGCGTGCTGACCCACGACATCAGGCGGTTCGAATCCGTTCTCGCGGCCGATCGGCACTGGTCGTGCCGCAATGTGACCCGCTTTTTCCAGAAAGGCCATCATCCCCGGCTGTACGTTCTCGAGCATCGTGCCGGCCCGGTCGGCGGATCGGCGAGGGGTCGCGACCGCCACGATGATCGGTTAGTGTGACGCTCGTCAGCCATCGAAGTTGGTAACCCTTTGCCGTCCTGTGTGGACGCTCGTTCCGGGTGGGAAAGGGCGATGGAATCGGCATTGGCGTGACATCGGCGACAACGTTGTCGCGCTGGTCGCCGGCGATCGAACCGGCTCGCCGCAGCCGGTGCGCGCCGGGCGGTGACCGGGCTGACTCCTTCATCGTCGTTCCCTGGCGCTGCCGGGGGCGGCCGTCGCCGCCTTCGGCCCAGCCGGAGCCGACGACGCCGAGAAGAAAGCGGGGCCATGTCGAACGAGGTGATCGAGGCGGCCGTCGAAGCCGCTTGGCGTCAGGTCCTGGACACCGACCACGTCGCTGACGGTGACAACTTCTTCGAACTCGGCGGCGACTCGATGAGCGCCCTGGAGTTCATCGAAACCGTCCGGAGCGCGACGTCGTGCGAGTTGTCGCTGCAGGCAGTGTTCCTCAACGGCACGCTGGGAGCGGTCAAGAGCGCCTGCTTGAGCGGGCCGGCCCGTTGAGGCGGGCACCCGCGTGCTGCCCATGAACACCCCACGGATCAGCGTCGTCATTCCGGTGTACCGCAGGGTGGCAGAGCTGGACCGCCTGCTCGGGTGCCTGGCGGACGAGGTCGGTGCCGTCCCGCTCGAGGTCGTGATCGTCGAGAATCGTGAGCGGACGCACCGCCCCGGGCTGGAAAGCCTCGCAGCCCGGTTGTCCATCCGCAGGCTGTTGCAGAAGGACGGGAACCAGGCCGCATGCCGCAACCTCGGGGCCCAGGCGGCAGCAGGCGCGGTTGTCCTCTTCCTCGACTCGGACCTGTATTGCGAGAGCGGGGGCCTGCAGCCGTTGCTGCTCGCCGCGTCGGTCCACACCGCGGGTGTACGGATGTGTCGCGTGCGGTTCCCGGCCGAGCCGATCGGCATCGCGGCCCAGCTCTACGATGTGCCGCGGTACGTGGCCGACTTCGAACAGCGCGGCCGGGAGCGGTCGCTGACCTTCCGGGAGTTCGTGAGCTGTGCCTTCATGATGCGGCGCGTCGAGTTCCTCGCGATGGGGGGATTCGACACGACGGCATCCGGCTACGGCTACGAGGATGTGGAGTTCGGCCGCCGGTTGGACCGAGCCGGGATGCCCCTGTCGTTCGAGGACCAGGGCGCGCTGCTGCATCACAAGCGCCTCACCCCGAGGTCCGTGCACCAGCGATCGGTCGACCTGGGCCGGGCGGCGGTCTGGTTCACCCGGCGCGATCCGGACATCGAGAATGTTCTTCCTCTTGGCGTACGGGACGTCCTGACCGGGGCCTTCGTCTTCACGCCGGAGCAGCTGTCCTCAGTGGACAACTTGGTCACCGAGCTCGACCGTCTGGAGCAGATCCACCAGCAGGACCCGTCCGGCGACGTCATGGCCAGGGCCACGGAACTCTACGCGGAATTGGATCGCCGGGGTCGTTACCAGGGAATCGTCGATGCACTTGGAGGAAAGGTGGGCCAACGATGACGACAGCGTTGACGATGACGCTCAGCCGCTACATCAGCAGTCGGCTGGCCGATCTGGGCACGACCTTCGCGTTCGGCGTACCGGGTGCCTTTGTGATGCCCGTCTGGCAGGAGCTGAACGGCACGCCGCAGATCATCCTGAGCCGGCATGAGACCGGCGGTGCCTACATGGCCGACGGCTACAGCCGGGTCACCGGCAAGATCGGTGTCCTCGTCGCCACCGTCGGTCCGGGCATCGCCAACTGCCTGCCCGGCGTGACCGCGGCCTACCGCGACTCGACCCCGATGCTGGTGGTCACCGGGCAGAACCCGGTCTCCTCCTTCGGCCGGGGCGCCTTCCTGGAATCCTTCGCGCTGGATCGCAGCCCGTCACCCGTGGACGTGTTCAAGCCGATCACGAAGGCGTCCTTCGAGATCGTCTCCATCGAGCAGGCCAAGTTCTTCGTCGACACGGCGTTGCGGCTGGCCACCAGCGGCCGGCCTGGCCCGGTGCACCTGAGCATCCCCATCGACCTCCAGCAGCAGGAGATACCGGGCATCGGCAGCCGGCTGCCGTTGCGGAGCAGCCGGAACCCGCAGCCCGAGACCCTGCTCGGCACGGCGGTCGAGGCAGCGGCACAGGCGCTCGGCACGGCCCGTCGCCCGCTGATCCTGGCGGGGTGGGGCGCCTGGCAGTCCGGCGCTGCGGAGCTCGTGAACGAGCTGGCCGGGATGATCGACGCCCCGGTGCTGACCACCACCAAGGGCCTCGTCGTCGGCGACGCCGTGCAGCAGCATCTCCTCGGGCACGTGGGGCCGGGCCAGCGCGGTGACATCGCGTCGTTCCTCAAGGAGTACGACTGCGATGCGCTGCTGGTGGCCGGGGCCAGCCTGTCGGCCTACTACTGCGGGCCACTGCAGCCGGCGCTTCAGTCGGCCACGCTGATCCGCATCGATGTCGACGCGGACCAGCTCTACCGCAGATTCGAGCCGGACGTGGCCGTGCTCGGCGATGTCGGCGCGGCGCTGACCGGAGTCCTCGCCCGGCTGCGGGCCGAGCCGGCGCCGCCGCGGGAGAGCCCGCAGGAGCAGCTCACTGCTTGGCACCGGACCGCCGCCGACGCGCTGCAGCGGCAGGGGATCGAGCACGGCGACAGCGTCTCGATGGCCGGCTTCGTCGGCCGCCTGCGCGCGTTGCTTCCGGAGGATTCGCTGATCATTCCCGATGCGGGCAACCACTGGCTCGATGTCCTGGCGTTGACCCATCAGCCGCCCAGCGGTCTGCGGGTCCTGGCCAACTGCGGTCTGGGGTCGATGGGCTGGGCCATCGGTGCGGCCGTCGGTGCGGCTTTCGCCGACGTCGGCCGGAAGGTGGTCTGTGTGACCGGCGACGGTTCGATGCTGATGCACGGGACGGAGCTTTCGGTCGCCGCCGAGCACGGCCGGGACCTGAGCGTCATCGTCTTCAACAACCGGGCCCACGGCCGGGTACGACTGGGCCAGAAGCTCGACTTCGGCGCCGAGCAGATGGGCACCGACATCGAGGAGGTCGACTTCACCGCGTGGGCGGCCGCGATGGGCATCACCTCCGGCCGGGTCAGCACGGTCGGCGACGTGGAGGCCGTCGCCGCGCCCCTTCTGCGCCGCCGCGGCACCGTCCTCATCGAGGTCATGTGCAGCCCGGACGAGATGCCGGCCTGCCTGCGTAACTGGATCGATGCGGAGTGAGCGGCGAGCGGCTGGCGGTCATCGCCGGCGCGTCCCGGGGGATCGGCCGCGCCATCCTGGACGCACTCACCGAAGACGGGTACCGCAGTCTCGTGGTCGGCCTGCACCTGCCCCAGGGCCACCCGGAAGCGCTGTTCTGCCAGGCTGACCTGAGCCGGCAGGCCGGCTTGGCAGCGGCGTGCGCGCAGGTCCGCGACCGGATCCGCGAGCTCGACAGTCCGGTCGCCTGCGCGGTGCTCAACGTGGGTGGGGCCCCGCCGCGGGCCTTCGCCGATCACGACGCGTCCAGCCTGCTGACCGACATCACGCTCAATCTGCTGGCCCCGTATCTGCTCAGCCAGGCCTTGGTGCCTGCCCTGCGGCAGGGTGGCGGCGGCAGTCTGGTGTTCGTCGGCTCGACCGCCGGCCGGCAGGGCGTGAGCTACCTGTCCTCCTACGCGGCGGCCAAGGCGGGTCTGCAGGGACTGACCCAGAGCCTGGCCGTCGAGCTGGCTGCGCAACGGATCCGGGTCAACTGCGTCGCGCCGGGCGCCGTGGCGACCGATACGGCCCGGGTGAACCGGGCTGTGCTGGGCGGCCTGACCGATCACGAACCGGAATGGTACGAGGACGTCATGGCCTCGAGGACCGGCCTGTCCCGGCTCGTCCAGCCCGCCGAGGTGGCCTCCCTGGTGGCCTACCTGTGCGGACCGGCCAGCTCCGCGATCAGCGGTCAGACGATCAATGTATGCGGCACGACACACATGGGGTGACAACAGTGAGCGAGCTTTTTCAGCGGTTCCGCGTGACGTCCGTGCTGGCCCAAGAGATGACGAAGATGTTCGAGGAGCTCCCGGAGCCGTTGCAGGTGCTCCTTCCCGACAGTCCGCATCCCCTCGTCGAGCACCGGATCATGGGGCAGCTGACCGCCGTGGTGGGCGGCTCGGGATGGGTCTGCACCGACGGGATCGAATACGAGGTGTCCACCGGCGACATGATCCTCATCGCGCCGCGCTGCCCGCACGCCTTCCTGGCCCCGGCCCGGCTGGAGCTGCGGCACTACCACTGGCCGAAGGCACAGCTCGACAGCGATCGCTACATCTTGACGCCGGACTTCGTCTTCCGCTCCCTGTCGGGCGCGGTACCGATCAGCGACGAGCCGGGCGCCGGTGGCTAGGAATACGACCCACCACCGTGAGCTCGTGCCGGTTGTGCTGCAGCTGGCGGGCGAATTCCACCTCGAAGCGGGCGCCGAAGATCTTGATGGAACGGTCGATCTGGTTGACCGCGTCGGGCGCATCGAGTTTGAGGGTGAAGACGCCGTACGCGCCAGGGCGCAGCCGAGCGGCGGCGTCAACCATCACCTGGGCGGACAGTTCCGGCACCATGCGCATGTCGTTCACGACGATGTCGAAGTGCTCAGCTGTGGTCTTGAGGAACTCACCGGCGGTGGTGCGGTGATAGACGACGCCGGGGTCGGCGAGCAGGCTCGCATCGAGGTCGGCCGGGTCGACGGCATGCACTTCGGCATATCCGTGCCGGCGCAGGATGCGGGTCCACCCACCCGGACTGGCGCCGAGATCCAGACCGACATCACCGCTGCCCACGTCGTGCAGCCGGAACAATTCCTCGAGTTTGAACTCCGCCCGGCTGATCTGCTCGGGCAACGCCGCGAGCCGCATCCGGCCACCGGGCCAGTCGGACAGCCCCCAACGGCTCGGGTTGAGCGCCACCACCGTCTGTCGTTCCCCGACGCAGATGGACAGGACCAGCTCGCTGCCGGAACGGACGGTGTTGACGCCCTTGTCCTGCAGAGCGGCCGTCACTGCCTTCCGGACGTCTTCCGGGCTCGCCGGCGTCTTCCCGCTCTCCCAGACCTGCACCGCGATGCTGTCGGAAGGCCAGGGGAGATCAAGGCTCATGACGAAGTCGGCGATGCGCTTGGAGTCGCCGCGGAGCCGGTCGCTGGAAACGCTGTCCGCGACGGTGGCGAGGTGGCGGATGAACCGCAGCTGGTTCGCTTCAGCCGCCTCGTGCACGTCCTGGATGTCGCCGGTCCGAAGGATGACGATCCCCGCGTCGGGCCCGACCCGGACGACATCGCGGACGGCCAGCGTCCTGCGTAACTCGATGACGGCGGACCGGTAATAAGCCTCCGATGCCGAGAACAACACCATGGAGTGCTCCACTCCGGCACCCGACAGCAGTTCGTGCTGCATGAGACCCCTTCGCGCCACCGGAGAACAGATGCTATCAGCCGGGCCGGTACGGTCCCAGCAGCCTCGCTCGCGTGCGGTTCTGCTCGACTTCGACGGTCTCATCATGGACACCGAATCATGCCTGCTGCGTTCCTGGGCCGAGGAGTACGAGCGGGTGGGCCTGCCCTTCTCCCTGGCCGACTGGAGACGGGACTTCGGCACGGATCCAGGACACCACCGGCGGCTCACAGCGATGTCGGCCCGGCTGGGTTCGGCCTTCGACGTGCAGGCGTGCCGGGACCGGCGCTGGCAGCGTCACCAGGAACTGGCGGCTGCGCAGGCCGCAGCGCGGGGGGTGCCTGAGTTCCTCGACTGGGCCGCGAAGCGCGGGATCGCCTCGGCAGTGGTGTCCAGCAGTCCCCGGAGCTGGGTGGTGCCGCACCTGCACCGGTTGGGCCTGCTGGCGGGTTTCGACGCGGTGTGCACCGGCGACGAGGTCCGCAACCGCAAGCCCGCGCCGGATCTCTTCCAGCTCGCCTTGGACCGCCTCGATGTCCGGGCGGATGCGGCCGTCGCCTTCGAGGACTCGTCCGTCGGCCTGGCCGCCGCCACCGCTGCCGGTGTCGCGTGTGTCGTCGTACCCAATCCGGTGACCTGTGTACAGGACTTCACCGCAGCGCGGTACGTGGCCGAATCCTTTGCCGATCCGGCTCTGCGGGCCTTCGCCGCCGGCTCACCGGCCGGCCGGGCCACCGTTCACTGAGCCGCGTACGGCGCTCCGGACGAACTCTGCGATTTTGTCAGGGGTGAACCCGAACTCGTCGAGCAGGTCTTCCCGGAGACCGTGCGGCAGGAACCGGGCCGGCAGGACGAGCGGCGTCATCCGGCCCCGGAACTGGCCGTACCGGGTGAGCTCGCCACCCAGCAGACCCGCGACACCACCGGACGCGCTCACTTCCTCGACCGGGATCAGCAGGCGCTGGCCGGTCGCATACCCGAGGAGGTCCGGGTTGAGGCTGTCGATGCGGGTCAGCCGCCACACCGCGGCGTGGATTCCGTCGTGGGCCTCCAGCTTCTCCGCCGCCGCCAGCGTGGCGCCGACGGTGTCGCCGTGGGTGATCAGGCAGGCGTCGTCACCGGCGCGGAGCAACCCCTCGGGGGTGAACCGGTCGTTCGCCGGGTCCGGCGGCCGGCCCTTGGGATATCGGATGACGACCGGGCCGTGCTCGCAGTTCAGCAGCTCCGTGAGGAGATCCCTGACGTCCGTCACAGTCGCGGGTGAGTAGATCTCGATTCCCGGGACGTTGCGCAGGAGGCCCACGTCGAACACCCCGTGATGACTGGCCCCGTCAGGGCCGGTCACCCCGGCCCGGTCGAGCAGGAAGACGACCGGCAGGCGGTGGAGCGCCACATCGTTGAGGACCTGATCCAGGGCGCGGGTCAGGAACGTGCTGACCACGGCGAAGAACGGGCGCATGCCCTGACTGGCCAGGCCGGCTGCCATGGCCACGCAGGCCTGCTCGGCGATGCCCAGATCGTGGTACCGGTCCGGGAAACGCGTCCGGAACCGGTCGAGCCCGACGGTGTCGCCCATGGCAGCCGTGATCGCACAGACCCGGGGATCGGTGGACGCGGCGGTGCCGAGAAGTTCGCCGATCACCGCGGACCAGGACGGGAGGCTGTCGCCGGTCCGGGAAGCCGGGTGGCCGGGGCTGATGTCGTGCAGTCGTTTGGCCACGTCCGTGAGCGCGCTGGGCCAGCCATGACCCTTCTGGGTGCGGACGTGCACCACGCGGGGCAGGGGCTCTCGCGCGACCTTCGCGAACGCCTCGTCCAGGGCCGCCAGGTCATGACCGTCCACCGGGCCGTCGTAGGCCAGACCGAGAGCTCGGAAGAACGCGCCCGGATCCGCGCCCGGAGCGACCTGGCGGACCAGCGGTTCCCCGTACGTCAGGTGGCTGGGGGTGTCGGAATAGGAACGTCCGTTGTCGTTCAGCACGACGACAACCGGCGTCTTCCGGTATCCGATGGCGTTCAACGCCTCGAAGGCGACCCCTCCGGTGAGCGCACCGTCGCCGATCACTGTCACGACCGGTCCGCCGGTGGCGGTCGCGACTCCGTGCGCCCAGGCCGGGCCCACCGAGGCATGGCTGTTCTCAAGCAGGTCGTGCGGCGACTCGGCCCGGCTCGGGAACCCGGACATGCCGCCGCGGGCGCGTAGATCGGCAAAGCCCCGGTGCCGGCCGGTCAGGATCTTGTGGGTGTAGCACTGGTGGCCGGTGTCCCACACGATGGGCGTCTCGGGCGAGCGGAACCTGCGGTGCAGCGCGATCGTCAGCTCGACACTGCTGAGGTTCGCACCGAGGTGCCCGCCGGTCCGGGTCACGTTCTCGATCAGGAAGGTCCGGATCCGACCGGCCAGCTCCTCGCACTCGCTGATGGTCAGCGTCCGCAACCGGTCCAGATCGGGGAACGACTCGAGGCGGGGCTCGATGGTGCCGATGTCGCCGCGGGCCATCACGCTCTCCGGATCCGGGATGTCAGGGTGATCCGCCCTCCGGCGGTGAGCACCCGGATGTGCTCGAGGCTGGTGACCACCACGTCCGCGTCGGCCAGCGCGGCCGCGGGATGGGTGCTCGTCACGGCGATGGTCCGGATGCCGGCAGCGCGAGCGGCCGCGACACCGGCCGGGGCGTCCTCGACCGCTACCGCGTCGCCGGGCCCGATCCCGAGCCGGCGCAACGCCAGCAGGTAGCCCTCCGGATCCGGTTTTCCGGCCCGGACGTGCTCGTCGCCGACGAGCACGTCCGGGGTGGGCAGCCGGCCGGCGGCCAGCCGGACCGTCGCCATCCCGACCGAACAGCCGGTCACCACCGCCCACTGCCCGGCGTCGAGCCCGGCGACCAGCTCCGTCGCACCTGCTATCGGGCGGGCCGGCGCCGGGTCGGTCTCCTGTATCCGGAGCACATCATGGATGTGCCGGCGCAGTTGGTCGTCGGACAACCCCGGCAGCAGGGCGTTGATCGTGTCAGCCGCAGCCCGGCCGTGCACGATGTCGACGAGGCGATCCGTGGCGGCGCCGGCCGTCCGGGCCCACTCGTGCCAGCCCCGCAGGATGGCCTCGGTGGAGTCCACCAGGGTTCCGTCCAGATCGAGGAGAAGGGCGCCGCAGCTGAACTTCCAGTGCTCGGCCGACTCGGCTTTCGCCGGTTGGGCAGGCGCGGTCATGCGATTCCCGCCGACTGTTCGAAGCCGTGCACGACCCAGATGCCGCGCCAGGCCTCCGGGTCGGCCGGCAGGACCAGCTCGACCAGTGCGGGACCAGCCCACGCGGCGCCACGCTGCAGAGCGGCGGCCAGGTCGGCCACCCCGGCGGTCACCTCGTCCGCCGAGCCCCCGACGGGCACGCTGACCCGTTCGGCATGCACGCCCAGTGCCTGCGCCACCTTCGTGTAGTCGAAGCCGGCGGCATTGTCGAGGTAGCGCCGCGGCACGTTGCCGTAACTCGCTGCCCCCTGCTTGTTCAGGGATACCGACTGGCCGTTGTTGCAGACCAGGATGACCAGGTCGGCCTGCTGCTCGACAGCAGTCACCAGGGCCTGGTAGGAGTTGGTGAACGCTTGGTCTCCGAGGGTGCAGAGCACCTGGCGGCCCGGCTCGCCGATGGCCGAGCCGATGGCGTAGCCCAGCCCCGCTCCGACAAAACCGCCGTGCCCGCCGAATACCCGCAGGCCGGTCGGCAAGTCGTCGTAGTGCTCGTTGAGCAGCCCACCGAACATGGAACTGTCGTCGATGAGGACCGGCTGGGCCCAGCCGCGCAGCAGGTCCGCCACGGCGCCGGTGATCCGGCCCCGGGCGTCGTGCACCGCCTCAGCCGCCGGCTCCGGATTGAGCATGCTCTCCCGGCGCAGGTCGGCCCAGGCCCAGGCGTACGGCTCCGCGGGTCCGTCGCTCGGCAGCTCCTCGGCGAGACGGCTCAGCACCACTGCCGGATCGCCCTCGACGAGCACGTCGTTTTCCTGCAGGTACTCGTTCTTGTAGACCTTCTGCGGGTCGGTGTTGATGGCGACCTTGCGACACGGCGGCAGATCGCCGACCACTCGCTTGTAGATGTTCCGGTCCTCGAGGGTGATCAGCAGATCGCACTCCTCCAGGAGCGTGCGGTGCGCCTTGCTGTAGGGGTTGAGCCACCCCACGAAGTTCTCGACCTCACCGGGCTGAAGCCGTTCGAACAGCATCAGGCCCCGCCGGTAGCGCAACTGGACCACGACCGCCCCGGCCCGCTTGCTGAACCGGTCAAGGGCGGGACGGATGCCAGGACTGCGCAGCGCGTAGTCGTCGACGAGCAGCACCGGCCGGCGAGCCTCGCGCAGGAGTTGCACCACGGCGTCTTCCTGGGCGGAGGACCTCACGTCCGTGCCGATGGAGCCCGACGCCCGGGGCGCGAACACCTCCAGCGGGATCCAGGGCGCCTCGGCCAGGTCCTGCGGGAGACCGAAGAGCACAGGTCCCCAGGGCTGGCGGGCGGCCCGAGCGATGGCCTCCTTCGCCTTTTCGACGAACGTCTCGGCCGCCGTCAACCGCTGAGCGGGCTCGGCCGGCAACGCCGGCGCCTCCCAGGTCCACCGGGCGAAGTGACCCATCGCCGACAGGAGACCCTGTTCGCCGTGGGGCGGATCGAAGCGGCTGGACCCGGTCGAGGCCAGACCGACCACAAAAACGCAGCCGGCTTCGTTGCGACGGGCGTCAGCCAGTGCTCCCCCCGCGTTGGTCAGGCCGCGCGCGCCATGCAGGATCGCGGCGCCCGCGAGAGGCCGCAGCAGCGAGGCCCCGGCCGCCATGAAGGCACTCTCCTTGTCGCCGCGTCCATTGATCAAAGTGATGCCGGGGAGCTGCTCCACCGCGTCGCACAACGGGAGCTCGGACGTACCGCCGTAGGCGAACACCTGCTCGACTCCGGCTTGCGCCAGCAGCACCGAGACCACCTGGGCGCCGGTGAGAGCCACCCCGGCGGAGAGAATCTCGGCGGTGACGCCCGCGGCGCTGCCCGCCCCGGCCTCCGGCACGTCCGCGGCCAGGCGCCGCAGGGCGCCGGCGACCGCCTCTTGCGCGGTGTCCGCACCGGCGGCGAAGAGCCGGGCACACAGCAGCGGATCGAAGCCGCCGCCGGAGTCTCGGAGCGCCTGCAGGACGGCGCTGGGCGGCGCTTGCTCACTGGGGGTGATATCGGCGAAGAGAGTGTCGATGAGGGCGTTCTCGGCGGGTGAGCTCATGGTCGGACCACTTTCGTCGGGAGACGGCTGTCGCATAGGGAGCGATTGATCGCGGGGGCGGTTCGGGCCACCGGAGCCCGTCACCGGCGTACGCGCACCACGACGGCCGAATCAGTGTTCAGGCTGACGTCCGCCGGGTGGTGAGCGGCCAGGATGCCGATCAGATAGTCGACATCGCTGATCAGGCCGATGCGGTGGGCGTCATCGCCGGTGATGGCCGGAGACATCACCAGGTGGACGGTTTCCGCCACTCGCAGGCCTTCCTTCAGGAACGCCGAAAGGTCGACGGGACTGAGCATCCGCCAGATGTCGACACTCACCACAGAGGACAGTGCGTCGTCCCGGTGCGGCAGGAACGTGCCGAGCAGGTGATAGTTGTCGTCCGCGTGCGGCTGGGAGTGGTCGTAACAGGTCGCGCGGCGGCCGGTCAGGTCGAGCGAGGAGATGCCGCAGCCGAGCCAAAGCTCGCCGTCCGGGCCGGTCGGCAGCTGAGCCGCGGCGACAGCCGCGCCGGATCGGTCCGAGGAGGCTCTCAGCCGATCGAGGACGCGTTCGTAGTACGGGATGGTCTGAGCGATGCGCAGGTGGTTGGGCGGGTGGCTGAGCAGTTCCACGTCGAAGTGGCGGTGCCGGTCCTTGATGTGAGCCAGCACTGACGTGGTGTTCTGCCACTCGCGCTCCCAGTCCCGCAGGTGCGGCATGTGGTAGCAGACGAGGTCCCCGTCGTAGCGGAAGTGACCCGGCTCGCGGTCGAAGAACCGGAACGCCCGGTACGCGAACTCGTTGTCCTCGTATCCCCAGCCGGTCAGCGCCTCGTCGAAGCCTCCCACCTTGGCGAAGATCTCCGTGGCCAGGGACATGTTGTGGGTCGCGAGGAACAACCACGGCGTCCGGGCGTAGAAGTCCTCCCCGGAGTCCGAGAGCCCCCGCGAGTCGCGTTGGTCCTCCTCGAACGACAGCTCATCGGTGATGAGCCGGCCCTGTCCGAGCCGGCTCATGTTCCACCAGCCCATTTCGATCCGCCGTCCGATGACGATGTCGTCGGGGCGGTCGCGGAAACGGCTCTGGTGACCGGCGATGAGCGTCGGCGGGGCGTACGAGTCCGCATCGAGGAAGATGAGGTGATCGCCCCCGGCCGCGCGACCGCCCCTGTTCCTCGTCCGGGCGCGGCCCTGGTTGGTCTCGTTGCGCAACAGCGTCAGCGGCAGCTTGCCGGCGAACGACTCCACAATCGACGGCGTGCTGTCGGTGGATGCGTCGTCGACGACGATGATCTCGAACGGCTCCACGCCGTCGGCCTGCCGCACGAGGGACTCCAGGGTCCACCGTATGCAGGCGGGTTGGTTGCGGACCGGGATGATCACCGACGAGCTCACGCTGACACGTTCCTTCCTCCTGCGCCCGGCAGTGCTGGGGCCGGGCGCAGACCGTTGGTGCATTGATGAGGGGCTGGGTGAGGCGCCGCGCGCCGTGCGCGGCCGTGCCTGCGGGGATTGCCGGCGGCGGATGTCGCTCGGCAGCCATCCCGGGGACCCGGGCCGGGCGGAGGCACTCGGCGGACGCGGGACCTCAGCGAATACCCGGAATTGCCGGGCGGCCGGCGCCGATCACCGATGCGACGCCCGGCGGGACAGGCCTCTCCCGATGCCATCGGGTGTTGGCCACGCGCTTATCATGGAAATCGTTGCTCCCCGTTGTGTGTCACCATATATGACGCGCGTAAATGTCATGAAGCTATAAGGGTGTCTATGTGGTGTCAAGGTCACCCGCGCCGTCAGAAGACAATTGCTGGGCATCCGAGAACAGTTCGACGCAGCCGAACGACGGATATGCAGCGACGGATACGCGGCAGGGTGATTTGCTTCCGATGCGGTGCCTCGATCAGCGACGATGAATTCGTCGCTATGACGATGTCGCCCGCTTGCGAAGCGGGGCACGCCGTGTCCACTGGTCGGTGCGAGTCTCTTCACCAGCCCCCCCGTGCTAGTTGTGATCAAACTAGTCGGCCCGGAGCGATCATGCAACGCCTTCGATGTCTCCTATCCTTGAGCTGCGGATACGCGGGATACCCGAGGCTGTGGCCGCCGTGCTGGAACCGGTTGCGGCGGTGCGCGAACACCGCCACCGGTCCGGAACTGACCGCGCCGAGCCGGTCGGGCGGTGTCGGTGCCCGCTGCTATTAACCGAGAAGGCGCACGTAAATGCGATAGCGCTGCGGTCACCGCCACCAGTGGGTGCGCGGACGCTTGACCAATGCGTTATGGTGGCCGTTGTTACGGCGACTTGCGGCCAGTCTTTCGGGGGATGTAGTGGACGCATTGCAGCATGGCGTCGGTGGCGGGGAGACGGCTGTCCCGCTGCTGACCCCACAGCAAAGGGCTGTTTGGCGCTTTCAGGAGATGGAACCGGCATCGGCGGTGCACAACCTGCCGATGGCCTTTGTTCTGCCCCCCGGCACCGACCTGGGACGCCTGCACGAGGCGCTGATGCGCACGACCGAACGGCATCCTGCTCTCCGGGCGGTCCACGCTTCTCCCGAGGAACCACCGGTGCTGCTCCCGAACCGGCCACTGATCGTCGAGTCGGCGGCGTCGGCCGAGGAGTTGACGGCAGAGCTCGCCGGCCTGACCGGCCGGCCCTTCGACCTTCGCCGCGAGCCGCCCTTACGGGCGCACCTGCTTGAGATCGACGACGGCAGGCGGGTGCTGTGCCTGGTGGTGCATCACATCGCCTTCGACGCCGCTTCCACGGACATCCTTCTCGCGGACATCCAGCGCGCCTATGAGCGGTCGGCCGATCCGTTCCGGCCCGGATCCGCCGGCCAGGAGGCCGCCGGACCGGCCGCGACGGCGGAGAGCAAGGAGTTCTGGCGTCGGCGGCTGGCCGGCTTCGACGCCAACGGCCTGCACCTCTACTTCTCCGGCGGCCGCGGGGACGATCACGACTTCGCCGCCGGCCGAGTTCGGCACGGGCTCTCGGCGGCCACGGTGGATGCCCTGCGGGTGTTGCGCAAGGAAGTCCGGCTCAGCGTCAACATGGTCCTGCTCACCGCCTACTGCACGGTGCTGGCCCGCCACGGTGCGGGTCCCGACCTGGTCGTCGGTGTCCCGGTCAGTACGCGCGGTCCCGGCTCGGCCGACATCGGTCACCGGATCAGCAATCTCCCGGTGCGGGTCGAGGTCGAGCCGCGACACACCTTCCGTCAGCTGGGGGAGCGGGTGCGGGACGGGCTCTCCGAGGCGATGAAGCACGCCGACGTCTCGTACGAGGGCATCGTGGGTGAGCTCGGGCTGCGGTCGGCGGACTGGCGGCGCCCGCTGTTCCGGCACATGCTCAACTTCCCACCGCCGCGGACCGGATCGCCGGAACCGATGCCCCTCTTCTCCGACGGCCTGCCGGTGAGCAGCGGACAGTGCCTGCTCGACTTCGAGGTCATCGTGCACAGCACACCGCCGAGCATGATGCTGGAAGTGGTGCACCGCCTGGCGGCCGTCGACACCGACGCGGCCCGGACCTTGGCCCAGCGCTTCGAGCGGCTGGTGCTGGAGGCTGCCGCACACTGCGACCGGCCGCTCGCCGAGCTCGACATGTGGCTTCCGGAGGAGCGGGCGCTCGTCGCCGCCGTCAACCGCTCCACCCGGGGCGAAGAGCCCCGGGACACCGTGTTGGACCGCTTCCTCGATCGGGCGGCAGCAACGCCGGAGGCTACCGCGATCATCGATCACGACGGCCTGGTGGTGTCCTGTCGCGATCTGCGGTCGCGGGCGGCGGCGATCGCCGAGCGTCTGGCCGCGGTCGGAGTCGTCCCTGGTGACGTGGTCGCCCTGTCGTTGCAGCGGGGCGCTGATCTGGCCGCCGCCGCGCTGGCTGTGTGGGCGGCGGGCGCCGCTTACCTGCCCCTGGACCCTCAGCAACCGGTCAAGCGGCTGGTCTACCAGCTCGACGACGCCGCGGTGTCGGTCATGGTCGTGGGCCCGGAGACGCCGGCGGAGTGCATGACGGACCGGGTTGTGGTCCGCGTCGACTCGCAGGTGCTCGCCGCGGCCGGGACGGACCCGGACATGCCGGCGAGGCGTGGCGAGCCGCGCGACATCGCCTATGTCATCTACACCTCGGGCTCCACCGGCCGCCCCAAAGGCGTCCAGGTGACCCACGGCAACCTCCGCAACCTGGTCGGCTCGTTCATGTCCTTGCTCGGTGTCCGGCCGGAGGACCGGGTGCTGTGGCTGACAACGTTCGCCTTCGACATCTCGGCCCTCGAGGTCTTCATGCCGCTCGCCGCCGGCGCAGTCGTGGTGGCCGCGCCGGATGCCGCCCAGACCGATGCCCGGTCGCTGGCCGAGTTGGTCGAGCGTCACCAGCCCTCGATCCTGCAGGCCACCCCGACAACATGGCGGTTGGTGCTGCAGCTGCCCGACGTTGCCTTCCTGGCGGGCCGGCAGGTGTTGTGCGGTGGCGAGCCCATGTCAGCCGCCCTGGCCCGCCGGCTGCAAGCATCCGGATGCCGGCTCTTCAATGTCTACGGTCCGACCGAGACGACGATCTGGTCGACGATCCAGCGCATCGACGGTGACGTCAGCGATCCGGTCTCCATCGGGCGGCCCATCGGCAACACCACTGTCTTTGTCCTCGACGAGCACGGACAACAGTGTCCCGTCGGTGTTCCCGGGGAGCTGTGCATCGCCGGCACCGGGGTCGCGCCGGGCTATCTCGGCCGGCCGGAGCTGACCGCGGACCGCTTCCGCCTGGACGATGAGCACGGGCGTTACTACCGCACCGGGGACACGGCGCGCTGGCGGCGGGACGGAACCCTGGAGGTGCTGGGCCGGTCCGACCGGCAGGTCAAGGTCCGCGGGCACCGGGTGGAGCTGGGCGAGATCGAGGCCGTCATCGAGGAGAATCCGGCCGTGACCGCCGCCGCGGTGGTGCTGGTGGGCACCGAGCGGGACGCGCGCCTGATCGGGTACGTCGAGCCGGCCGGCCCGCCCGCTCCTGACCTGGCCGAGCAGGTCTGGCAACAGGCATGGCAGTTGCTGCCGCGGCATGCGCTGCCCGCCATCGCCGTCGTGAGCCGGCTGCCCCGCAACGGCAACGGCAAGATCGACTATCAGGCCCTGCCGGATCCCCGCTCGGTCCTCGTGCAGTCCGAGGTCGAGCCCGGTGCCGAGGCCGACCAGCTGCTCGACCGGCTCGTCCGGCTCTGGCAGGAGTTGCTGGAGCAGTCACCGTTGCACGCCGACACCAACTTCTTCGCTCACGGGGGCCACTCCCTGCTCGCGCTCAGTCTGGCGGAGCGGATCACGGTGCTGACCGGATGCGAGATCGATCTGGGCGCTGTCTTCGTCTCGTCGACGCCCCGACGGATGGCGGAGGAGATCCGCTCCCGCGCCCGGCCCATGCAGACGGTGCCGGCGTGAGCCCGGCACATCGCCGCGGCCCCAGCAGGACGAACCGGATGGATGAGGAGTGAGACCATGACCGACTCGCTGACGGTCGAGGAGTGCGAGAGCCTGCTGCGGGGGTTCGACGACGTGGCCGACGCCGCCGTGGCGCGGACGGCCTGGCAGGGACGCGAGCTTCGCATCGGCGCCGTCTCGGCCACCGGTTTCTGCGACATCGTGGAGATTCGCGATGCGGTCCGGCAGCGCTGCGGCGACGGGTCCGGCCTGGACATGCTCGCGCTCGTCGACCGGATCGACCGTGATGCGGCCGGCCGGGTCGCCTTCGACGGCCCCGCCGGGATCGAACGAGCTGTGCTTTCCACGGCGTCGCTGGAGAGCCCGCAGACCTCGACGGAGGTTGCGCTGGCGCGGATGTGGTGCGAGGCCCTCAACCGCGAGTTCGTCGGGCCCGGTGACGACTTCCTGGACCTGGGCGGCGACTCGTTGGCCATCACCGACCTGCTGCTCCGGGTCCGTCGGGAGTGGGGAGTCCTCATCGAGTACCACGACTTCGCCGACGCCACTGAGCTGCGGCAGTTCGCGCGCATCGTCGACACCGCCCGAGCCGCCGCCTGACGACACGGCGTCCGCCCGGTCCGGAACGCACGACTCGAGCAGGAGAATGATGTGCAGACCATGAGCTTCGCGGCCCGTCTGGCTGAGATCGCCCGTGAGCAGCCCGAAAGCGCGGCCGTCGTCGGCTTCGACCGCTCGCTGGCGGAGGAACGCCTCACCTGGGCTGAGCTCGTGGCCGTCACCGAACGGACGGCGGCCCGCCTGCGGGAAACGTGCAAGCCCAACACAGTCGTGGCGGTCGCAGCCGACAACCGGATCGAATCCGTTCTCGGCATACTGTCCGTACTGAGCGCCGAGATGAAGGTTCTGCCGCTCAATCCTCGCGCGCCGCGGCAGGAGCGGAACAACCTGCTGGAGTTCGTCGGACGTACCGGGTCGCCGGTCGTCGTGCTCGACCCGGCGGGAACGGTCACCGCCATGCCGGCCGGATCGGACGCCGTGGAACAGGCCGCCTCGGGCGCTTCGGTGCTGTTGTCCACCGGCGGGTCCTCCGGTGACGTCAAGGTCGTCGCGTACCGGACCGGCCTGCACTACGACCCGGCGCGGACGCCCGACCCGTTGTACCGCCACGCCGGTTGGCATTCCGGTCAGCGTCAGCTCATCGTGGCTCCCCTGCACCACGCGGCCCCGGTGACGCTGCTCATCGCCGCGGTGCTCGACGCCAACACGGTGATCCTGCAGACCATGTTCTGGCCGACCTGGACCATGGAGCTGATTGAGCGGTACGCGGTCGAGTGGCTGCAGCTGGCGCCGTCGCACATGCGTGCCTGTCTGCAACTGGGCCGGCCGCAGCGCGAACAGGTGGTCAGCGTCCGCGGCCTGCTCCACACCGCCGCGCACTGCGACGCCGCGACGAAACGGGGCTGGATCGATCTCCTCGGCGCCGAGAAGGTCTTCGAGATGTACGCCTCCACCGAGGACGTGGGAGCCACGCTGATCCGCGGTGACGAGTGGCTGGAACGTCCCGGATCGGTCGGCCGGGGCTTCATGACCAAAGTGCGCATCATCGGTCCTGACGGTCGCCGGCAGCTCGACAACGAGGTGGGCAAGGTCTACATGCGACGTGCGAGCTGGCGCCGCGATCGCCGGTATCTCGACGGCCGCGCCATGGACGCCACGCCGGACGGGTTCGTCAGCGTCGGTGACTACGGATCACTGGACGCGGACGGCTATCTGTACCTCGCGCCACGGCGAACGGACATGATCAACGTCGGCGGGGAGAACGTTTACCCGGCTGAGGTCGAGGCCGTCTTCCTCGACCATCCCGACGTCGCCGACGTGGTGGCCGTCGGCGTCGAGGACGACATGCTCGGCACCACCATCCAGCTCCAGGTGGTGCCTCGTGACGGTGCCTCGCTCACCGCCGGCGCGCTGATCTCCTTCTGCGCGGATCGGCTTGCGCCGCACAAGACCCCCCGCGACATCGTTTTCGTCGATCAGGTGGCCCGCTCCGCCGCCGGCAAGATCGAGCGGCGTCGCATCCAGCCGGTGGCACCCGGTACGACGCTTGACCGACACAAATGACCAATGGACAGGGTGGCAGAGCGATGCAGGAAGCCGTGCGCGAGGAACAGGCCGACATGACGGGACAGATCCACCAGATGTGGGAACGCGAACTGGGACTCAGCGACTTCGACGACTCCGAGGACCTGTTCGACCTCGGCGCCACGTCGTTGCATGCGATGCGGGTCGTCAGCTCCATCGCTGTCAGCTACGGCGTCGAGATCCCACTGCCCGACTTCTTCGCGGATCCGACCGTTGCAGGGCTCAGCGCGGCGGTGCGATCCCAGCAGTCCGGCGCCTGACGTGCACGCCCGAGCGGAACGGAGCGACATGACATCGGCACTGTCCGAGGAGTTCGAGGAACTTCTCCGTGCGCACCTCCCGGATCTCGGCGCGGACGAGCCGCTGGAGCCCGATCGACCACTCCTCGCGCTGGGCCTGGACTCGGTGCGCATGGTGTCGCTGATCGTGGATCTGGAAGGGTTCTACTCGCTGACGTTCCCGGAGGACCTGATGTCGGGGGAGACCTTCCACAGCGCTCACACCCTCTGGCAGGCCCTCGACCGGTGCGGCGCAGTTGCGCCCACCGCCTGAGGGAGCGGTATGCCACCCGTGACGGTCACCGGATGTCGCTCCGGCGAGGCCTCGTTGACCTGGGGACAGGGCGCGATCCTGCGAATCCTGGACATGCTCGGCGAGGAGGACCACACCGCCAACCTCGGCACCTGGTCCGCACTGCCACGCTCCACCACGGTGGCGGACGCGCTCGAGTGGATCGGCTGCCTCGTCGCGGGCTACGACGCCTTACGCACCAGGTACGTGCCCGTCGGCGGCGAGATCCGTCAGATCGTGGATCCGGCCGGCGCTCTGCCGGTGGAAATCGTCGAGCTCACCAGGCCGGGCCGGGACGAGTCCGAGCAGGTCGTGGAGCGGCTGAAGGAAACCCGGTTCGACCGGGCGGCCGAGTGGCCGGTCCGCTTCGCGATCCTCACCCGGGCCGGAGTTGCTGTCCGGATAGCCTTTGCCTGGTCACACATGGTGGCCGATGCCTGGGGCATGCGGGCGTTCGCGGAGGTGCTGGGCCGGATCGGCGCGCCCGTCGAGCCGGGTGTCCAGCCGCTGGACCAGGCGGCGTTCGAGGCGTCCCACGCCGGGCGGACGATGGACACCCGGGCGGCGGAGTACTGGCGTACCCAGTTGTCGGCGATGCCCGCGACGATGTTCCCGGGACCGGCCCGGGCGCCGCAGGCGGGCGCCCGGTTCTGGTACGCCGATTTTCAGTCCCCGCGGCTTGCCGCGGCCTCGGCTGTCCTGGCCCGCCGGCACGGCACCACCACCGCGGCCGTGCTGCACAGCGCGATCGCCGCGGCGATGGCCGCCCATGCGCAAGCAGAACGATGCGCTCTGGGCATGGTCGCCGCCAACCGGGCCCGCAGCGGTACCCGCGCGGCACTCGGTTCCTTCTCTCAGCTCGTGCCCGTCACGCTCGCGGTCGGTGGCCGCTCGTGGGCGGATCTCATCGACGCGGCGACCGAGGCCGGCTTGCTGGCGATGCGCCACGGCGCCTACCACCCGGACACCCGGCCCTCGGTGACGGCGGACGTCGAGCGGGTCCGGGGAGAGTCCCTGGAGATCGCCCAGTGGCTCAACGACACCCGCCTCCCGCTGCCGACGCCGGACATCCCGGTGAATCCCGCCGCGCTTCCGCCGACCGGAACCCCGGACTGGTTCCGTCACACCAACCGGGGCGACTCCACTGTGTACTTCTTCGTGTACGGCACTCAGGGGCGGGCCGGTCTGCAGGTCATGTTCGACACCACCAGGATCTCCCGGCCGGAGTCGGAGAATCTGTTGGCCGGGATCGAGCGAGGCGTCGTGGACGCGCTCGGCCGGCCGCACCGCGCGGCGCTGGCCACGTCGGTCGGCTGGTCCCCGCACGCGGCGCGGCCTTCCCGGAGCCCCCGTCCCGATCTGGAGGACGCAGATGCCTGAAGCGGACGGCACCGACGAGGCGCCCGGCTGGCATCCCGTACGCAACGATGCCGGCGACTGCTCGGTGTGGCGGTCGGACCGGAGCCTGCCGCTTGGATGGCACAGGTGCGGCCGCGCCACCAGCCGGGAGGCAGCCCTCGACGCGGCCGCGAGCCTCGCGGGCGGGCCCGGGCCGGTGCCGTCCGCGCCAGGTGTCGGAGCCGACCACCGGTTCGTGGAAGCGGCCCTCCGGTTTCCCGACCGGCTCGCCGTGGTGACAGAGGCGGGCGGGACGACGTACGCCGACCTTGCCGACCGGGCCGCCCGAGCCCGGACGAGCCTGCAGTCGCGCGGCGTGACGCGGGGCTCGGTTGTCGGGGTGTGCATGAGTCGCAGCGTCGACCTGCTCGCCGCGACGCTCGCCATTCTCAGCCTGGGAGCCGCTTATGTGCCACTGGACAGTCGGTATCCGGCGGAGCGGATCCGGACCATCGCCGAGGATTCCGGCATGGCGTACGTCGTGGGCGAGACCGCGGGGCCGGCGCTGACGTTGCTCCCCGTTCCTGTCCTGTCGGCCGCGGACGTTTTCGGCGAGGCTGCCCGCGCGCCGCTGCAGAGCGTCAGCGGGCCGGACGATCTCGCGTATGTCATGTACACCTCCGGCTCCACCGGGCGGGCCAAGGGTGTCGAAGTCACCCATCACAATCTCACCGCCCTCCTCGACGCCCTGACGGCCCTGCTGCCACCCGGGTCGGCCGACCGGGTGCTCTTCTACGGCCGCTTCGCCTTCGACATCTCGGTGCCGGAGTACCACCTTCCGCTGACCACCGGCGGAACCTGCGTGCTGGCGCCCGACACCTGGGTACCGCGGCCGCGACGGCTCGCGGCTCTGATCGCCGAGACCCGGCCGACCCTGCTGCAGGCGACCCCGGTGGGCTGGCGGCTGCTCCTCGACGCCGGCGTATCTCCCACCGCGGACCAGGTGGTGTTGTGCGGCGGTGACTCGCTGCCCGCCGCGCTGGCCGGGGAGCTGGCCCGGCTGCCGGCCCGGGCGTTCAACATGTACGGTCCGACCGAGGCCACCGTGTGGGCGACGGCGTGGGAGATCACCGGCGACCGGCCGTTCATCGGCACGGCGCTGGCCCACGCCGGTATCCATGTCCTGGACGACGGGGACCCGGTGCCGGAGGGCGCCCACGGTGAGGCGTACATAGCGGGTCCCGCCGTCGCTCGCGGCTATCGAGGGCTACCCCGCCTGACGGCCGAGCACTTCGTGCCGGATCCCTGGTCATCCGGGCCCGGCGCACGCATGTACGCCACCGGTGACATCGTCCGGGTCGTCGACGGTGTCCTGGAGTACTCCCACCGGCGCGACACCCAGGTCAAGGTCAACGGAAACCGGATAGAGCTGACCGAGGTGGAGACCGTCGCCGGCGCGGTCGACGGTGTGAGCGCGGCGGCCGCCGCCGTCGTCACCACCGAATCCGGCCCCGCCCTGGTGCTCTGCATCGCCGGTGCCCCCGAGGTCGAACAGCCCGTACGGGATGCGCTGCGGCGATCGCTACCACCGGCCATGTACCCGGCCGAGGTGATGGTGCTCGACCGCTTGCCGGCCACTGTGAACGGCAAGGTCGATCGCCGGGAGCTGACCCGCATCTGGCCGGCGGGAGGCCTGGTGTCCGACGGGTCAGCGCGCCGGTGACCGGGCCGCGCGCATCGACGAAAGTCGCTAGGGTGATCATCGGGCGGAGGGAGGCGGGCCGTTCCCACCGGTGGCGTGCGGTCAGCGACGTGCCCCTCCACCAACGAGGCGGATCCCGGGTGGTCCCGGGCCCCCGCCGGGCCGCGAGGAAGGACGCTCATGCCTGACGGCAACGGTTCAGCACCATGGTTTGTCCATCTGCCACCCCAGGCGACCGAGTCGGTGCGACTGTTCACCTTCGGCCACGCCGGCTCCGGTTGTGCGACCTTCGCCGAAACCGCGAAGCTGCTGGCCGGCTCGGCTGAGGTGTGGTCGGTCAATCTGCCCGGCCGGCAAGCGCGATTCAGCGAGCCGGCGCGTACGGAGCTCGGTCCGCTCGTCGAGGAGCTCGCCGACGCCATCGAACCGATGACCGACAAGCCGTATGCGGTCCTCGGATATTGCGCGGGCGCCCTCGTGGGTTACGCGGTGCTGGCCGAACTCGGCCGTCGCGGTCTGCCCCGCGCCGAGGTGTTCCTGCCGGCCTCCTACCTTCCCCCTCCGCTGGGCCGTCCGCTGGCGCAGGCGTTGACGGCCATGTCGTCGGACGATTTCTGGGAGGAGCTCATCGGGCTCGGTGGCGTCCCGCCGCAGCTGGCCGCACCGGCCTACCGGAGCATCTTCGAGCCGGGTCTGCGCGGCGACTACGCCCTGGTGGCGACCTATGCCGACGACGTCGCGAGCATCGACGTGCCGATCACCGTCGTGGCCGGCCGGCTCGATCCCGTGCTCAAGCCGGAGGAACTCGCCGGGTGGAACGCCCGGACCACTGCGGCTTTCGACCTGGCGGTCATCGAGTCCGGCCATTGGATTCTCGATGAGGGACTGCCGATGCTGGTCGACGTCGTCCGGAAGTCGATCGGGCGCCAGGTGGGCGGCGTCGGCTCACCCTGACAACTCCGGGCGCCCGCGGACACCATCCACTGTGTAGAACGAAGGGACGATCGTGGCGGAACTGCTGCGCACAGCCGTGCTCCACGCCGGCCACCCGGCCGGGGGCGCCGATGCGGGTGATTACCGCAGGCTCGCCGACGACGATCTGTACGCCCTGCTGCTGATCCGGCACTTCGAGCAGAAACTGCTTGAGCTCTTCGGCCGGGGGCACATCACGGGGACGACGCACACCTGCATCGGCCAGGAATACGTCCCCGTCGCGCTCGAACCGTTGCTCGGAGATGCGTTCGTCTTCAGCAACCACCGGGGGCACGGACACTACCTCGCACGGTTCGGCGACGCTGTGGGGCTGCTGGCCGAGATCACCGGGCGGGCCGGGGCCGTGTGTGGCGGCTACGGCGGCAGCCAGCACATCTACCGGGACGGGTTCTGCTCGACCGGCATTCAGGGCCAGAGCGTGCCGGTGGCCGTGGGCGCGGCCCTGCACCGGCGGCGCCGCGGGGAAGAGGGTGTCGCGGTCGCCTACATCGGCGACGGCACCTGGGGCGAGGGTGCGGTGTACGAGGCCCTCAACCTCGCCGCCCTCCTGAACGTTCCCCTCGTCCTCGTAGTCGAGAACAACGGCATCGCCCAGTCGACGCCGACCACACAAGCGATGGCCGGCTCCGTCGCGGCCCGGTCGGAGGCGTTCGGAGTGCGATACGAGCGCGTGGACAGCACCTGTGTGACCACCATCCGGGAGCAGATCGCCCTGCCGATGGCCCGCACCCGCCAGGGCGCCGGCCCCCTGGTCATCGAATTCCTCACGTACCGGCTGGGATCGCACAGCAAGGGTGACGACACCCGGCCGCCGGACGAGGTGGCACGGCTGCGGGAGCGGGACTGGTACGGCCGGTATGCGCAGGCTCATCCCCGGCACTTCGAGGAGTGGGACGAGCGTGTCCGCCGCGAGGTGGACGCGGTCAGTGACGAGGTGCTCGCCCGGCCGCCGGCCGCGAAGGCGTCGCTGTGAGCAGGCGCATCGTCGACGACCTCACCGCTGCTCTGCATGCCGTGCTGGCGGGGCACCAGGACACGTACCTGCTCGGCGAGGACATCGCCGATCCGTACGGCGGGGCGTTCGGGGTGACCCGCGGGCTGTCGACCGCCTTCCCGGACCGGGTGATCAGCACGCCGATCAGTGAGTCGGCGATCACGGGGGTCGCCGGCGGACTCGCCCTGACCGGCAACCGTGCGTTCGTCGAGGTGATGTTCGGCGACTTCATCGCTCTCTGTTTCGACCAGCTCGTCAACTTCGTCACCAAGTCGGTGACCATGTACGGGCGCCGGCTGCCGATGCCGGTCATCGTCCGCTGCCCGGTCGGCGGCAACCGCGGATACGGCCCGACGCACAGCCAGAGTCCGCAGAAACACTTCGTGGGTGTGCCGAACCTCAGCCTCTTCGAGCTTTCGCCGTTTCACCCGCCCCAGGCGGTGTTCGAGAAGATCTTCGCCCAGGGGGAACCCGCGATCTTCTTCGAGGACAAGGTCCTCTACACCCACCAGGTGATGCTCTCGGGCTCGGGCCGGCCGCCCTGCCGGGTGACGCCGGTCGGCGGCGAGCAGGAATGGGTTCGGGTGAGCATCGACGTGGGGTCGGCCCCGGATCGGCTCATCATCGCGCCGGGGGGCCTGACCCCGCGCGTCCTCGGCGCCGCGCGGCAGCTTCTGGTCGAGGAGGAGCTCGTCTGCGAGATGCTCGTACCGTCCCGGCTCTATCCCCTTGATGTGGAGCCCGTTCTTGATGCCGTGCTGTCCGCCGGTCGCGTGGTGGTGGTGGATGACGGCGTCGCCGGTGGCGGCTGGGGAGCGGAGCTGATCCGCACGCTCTACGACACCCTGTGGGGCCGGCTGCCGCACCCCGTCCAGTTGCTGCAGCCACCGCGCGCGGTGATACCCGCGGCAGCCCACCTGGAGAGGCAGATGCTGCTCCAGGAGTCGACCATCGTCCGTGCCCTCCGGGAGCCTGCGTGTCCGATCTGATGGTGCCGACCCTCAATTCCAACGACGACAGTTACATCCTCGTGGAGTGGCTGTGCGAACCCACCGACCGAGTCGCCGCCGGCGACGCCGTCGCGGTGATCGAGACATCGAAGGCAGCCAGTGATCTCACGGCGGAGACGTCCGGTTTTCTGACGCCGCTGCTGCCACCGGGCAGCACCTGCCGGCCGGGGCAGGTCATCGGACGGATAGCGGCCAGTGCGCCGGAGGCCGCCGGTCAGGGGCCCGCGCCAGCCGATCCCGGTGCCGCCGCGAGCGGCGAGCCCGTGGTCACCCGGGCGGCGCAGCTGCTGATGGAGAAGCACGGCGTGGAGCTCGCTGCCGTCCGGGGCCTCGGCCGAGACGTCATCAAGGAGGCGGATGTCCGGGCCCTGATCTCGCCGGCGACGTCGCCTGAGCCGGCGGGGTTGTCCACACACCAGGCCGCCGTCGCGCGGACTGTGAGCCTCTCGCACGCCACGATTCCCCCGGCATTTCTGGCCATCAAGGTGCCGCTGCAACCGCTGGAACGGCGCCGGCGCCGCATCGCCGCTGCGGCGGAGGCCTTCATCGGGCTACCGGAACTTGTGGTCAAGGCCATCGCCGGCCGGCACACCGCCTTTCCTGACTGCTTCGCCGGACTGACCGACGATCTCCAGATCCGACGGGCGGCCCAGCCCGATGTCGGCGTGACGGTCGATGTCGGCACCGGGCTGTTCGTTCCGGTGATCCGCGATGCGGCCCGGCTGACGGAGCAGGAGATCGCCGCTGAGCTCGCGCGTCAGCGTTTGCGCGCCCTGCGCCGTGCCATCCGCGCGGAGCACCTGACCGGGGGCGCCATCACCCTCACGATCCACAGCGAGCCGGACATCGTGCTGGCCGGACCCATCATCTACCCGGGGCAGTCGTGCGCCCTGGCGATGTGCGGAGCCCAGCAGGAGCTGCGGATGGCGGCCGATGGCCGGGTGGAAGCGTACGAGTACTTCCTGTTGTCGCTCAGCTACGACCACCGGTTGATCAATGGGCGGGAAGCCATGGCATTCCTCACGGCGGTGCGCGCCGAGCTGGCCGCATCCGAGACAGCGCCGGGCGGCGAGAACGTCGTGGCCGGTCTGCCGGAGCGCGCCCGGTGACCGGCGTCGTTCGTCCCGCCGAGACCGACCCCGTGACGATCGGCCGCAGCGTGGACCGGATGCGGCTGATCCCCGACCGACACCGCGCCTTCTCGGTGAGCGAGGCCATAGCGCGCTCCCAGTTCCGGTTCCCCGCGGCGGTCCTCGACGACGCCGTCGCCGCCGGTCTGCCCGTTGCCACCGGACGAGTGCGCCGTTTCGACCACTACGACCTGGTGAATCTTTCCTTGGCGCTCGACCTGCGGTCGGTGTGGACCTTCGCCGTCAGGTCCTGGCACCGCGTGCTGAACGCCTGTCATGACCGCGAGGCGATGAGGTATTCGGTCGGCTACAACCCGACGTGTCCGCACGCCGGCCATCCCGGGGACTGCCGTTTCTCGGTGCTGCTCGCCGACGGCGCGTGGTCGGAGCGCACCCGTCCCGCCAGGAGCCAGGCACCTGTGGCCACTGTGGAATTCACTCTGCCCACCAGGTGGCCCGAGCTGCCGGCCGCGGTCCGTGAGCTCGTCGACGACTTCAGCGACATGCACTTCATGCGGTTGCCGCCGACACTGCAGCAGGACACCGACTTCATTCGGGGTTCGGGCATCGCCGACTGCGCCGGGTACGCGTTGCTGCTGCAGGAGGAGGGCCGCCGCCGGGGACTGCCGGTCAGCTTGGCCTTCGGCCTCATCATCGGACCGCCGTTCTCCTCGATGCACTGCTGGAACGAGGTGGAGATCGACGGGCACCGGGTGCCGATCGATCCGCTCATCGTGAACGCGTTGCTGCAGTGGGGTGACCTCGACGGCACCAGGTGGACCCGGCACAGCTCACCGGGCGCGATCCTCGGCAAGCTCTCCAGCGAGATCACCGCTACCGCCCAGCACGACGGTGACCTGGTCCAGATCACCTTTCCCACCCGCTCCCTACCGCTTCGAAAGGAGTGATCCGCGATGGCTGACTGGCCGCAGCGGTTCGAGGATGTCCTGACCTCTCATCTGCCCGGGGATCAAACGCTGCAGCCGGCGGTGCCGCTGCGCGACCAGGGCGTCGACTCGCTTGCGTTGGTGGGTCTCATCATGGATCTCGAGTCCGGATTCGAGGTGGTCATCCCGGACGAACTGGTGACCATGGAAACATTCGACACCCCGGAATCCCTGTGGCGGATGGTGTCGGAGCTCATCGACAAGTCGGCCGCGTCTGCTGAGGCCTGAGAAAGGGATAAAAATGGCCCGGGACGGCTGATGATGGCGGCGCCGAGCGACGCCGCCATCATCTTCACGTCAGCAATCCTCGATCAGTTCAGTAGACGAAGATGCTGTTCGAGCCGAAATCAATGGAACTGTAGGTTCCGCCGGGGACGATCTGGTAGGCGGTTCCCGTGCAGTCCTGGGTGGAATAGAGCCGAGCGACTTGATTACCCGTATTCCGGGCTGACTTACTGCGGCCCGAACCCCAGCCATGGGCGGCCAGATTCACACAGGTTCCCGCAGTGGCGTCCGTGGCCTGCACCGTGAATCGTTCACCTTCGTAGCTCGGCTGGCTCCAGAGGCAGACTGTGCGTGCGAAGGAGCACGTCGAGGCGGCTGCGGCGGCCGGCTGAGGCAGGCCGATGGCCGCTCCGACAGCACCCACCAGCAGCGGGAGCGCTGCCACCCGGCCGAGCCGGCTCATGGCTCCGGTTCGATGTCCGATCTTCATCAATACTGGTTCCTCTCTGTGCCCGCGAACGACAGAATTGTCGCCGCCGTCATTGAGTGCCGCGCCTGAACAGGCGGGTGAACGGCCATTTGTGGCCAGTCGAATCAGCATGTTCGAGCGCTGATTCTTCACAATATTGACGGTGGGCCAAGGCCGGATCAAGCGAGCGCTCGAGTGTCCTAGATCACAGCATCGGGTATAGTTCGACTCCATCCGGCGGTCGACCAGCCTGTCTAGGAAACTTTCTTTAGTGGAGGATTTTTTCCCGGTCGGCCACGTAGCGGTCGATCATGATATATTCGCGGGAATAAATATCTTTTTAGCGTCGGCAATCCATTGGATCCCGCGAGCGCGACCTGATCGTCGCCGGCCGCGAAGCCGGGTCGACCGGCACCGCGAGGTAAGCGGGTAGCGCCTGCACTACCCCCCACGGGCAGCTGGCTTCATCGGCACCGGGCCGCGATCTCCCTAACGTCGGAGGAGACCGCAAGAGACCGCTCGGGAAGGGTCCCAAGTCATGTCAGACATCGCCGTCAGCGTCGAAGGCGTCAGCAAGACGTACGGCGGGGACCAGCCCGTCGTCGCTCTTGCCGACGTGGATGCCCAGTTCTTCCGGGGCACCGCCACAGCCGTCATGGGGCCTTCCGGCTCCGGTAAGAGCACGCTGCTGCACATCGCCGCCGGACTTGACCGGCCTTCCGCCGGCCGGGTGCGGATCGGTGACACAGATCTCTCGAAGATGAACGAGAAGGCGCTGACCGAGTTGCGCCGCAGCCGGGTGGGCTTCGTCTTCCAGGCGTTCAACCTGGTCGGCGCGTTGACCGTCGAGCAGAACATCCTGCTTCCCTCGCGGCTGTCCGGCAGCCGCCCGGAGCGGGCCTGGCTGGCCGAGGTCATCGAGCGGGTCGGGCTGGGTGACCGGCTGCGGCACCGGCCGGCGGAGCTCTCCGGTGGGCAGCAGCAGCGGGTGGCGATCGCCCGGGCGCTGGTGACCCGCCCCGAGGTCATCTTCACCGACGAGCCGACCGGTGCGCTCGACACCCAGACCGCCGCCGAGGTGCTGACCCTGTTGCGCTCGGCGGTCGACGAGACCGGGCAGACCGTGATCATGGTGACCCACGATCCGGTCGCCGCGTCCTACGCCGACCGGGTCATGGTGCTC
>WUUC01222237.1_pt1 | contig 42341 bp, 61 predicted proteins | sample 6278441 | NCBI WGS metagenome assembly WUUC01 (sample SAMN13675441, study PRJNA597444) | soil metagenome | isolation source: soil | place: USA: Washington | collected 2017-10
CCCCCTGGATTCCCACCGGAGAAGTGGGAGATGATGAGCCGGCGGGAACGTAGGGCAGCGATGAAGGGGCGGGGACGTGGCCGGAGCAAGTAAGGATCTGGTCCAGGGCATCAAGAGCCTAGAGGAGGCGACCAACGCCTATGTAGAGGCTCTGGCCTACTACACGGGTAGCGCGGCGGAGCGCTTCGCCAATGACCGCATCCGCCAGGCCATGGCCGCCGCCGGCCAGACCTACCAATTCCGCTTCGCTGCCATCCCCGTGAAGGTGATGAGCAAGCGATGCCGCATCGCCAACGTGAACAGCGACAAAGAGGCGGTGTCCGCGCGCCTGGAGGAGATCCGGGACGCCAATGCGGCGGAGATCAATGAGCCCCTGATCATGCGCAAGATGTTCACCTTCGGGGACGCCTATGCCCTGGTGTGGCCCGTGGAGTCCACAGAGGACGCGGACCAGGTGGACGGGGAGACCGTGGACGTGGCGGCGGAGCTAGAGCTACGCCAGGCGGGCGTGGAGATCAGCTACCAGTCCCCGTTGTCGTGTCGGGTGATCTATGACGCGGAGGACGGGCGGCGGCCCCGCTTCGGCATCCGGCGGTGGATGGAGGCCACGGCACTGGGGGAGGTCTGGCACGCCGAAGTCTGGTACGCGGACCGCGTGGAGCCCTGGGCCACCAAGCCGGGCACGAAGGGCAACAACGCGGAGGAGTGGGAGCCGTACGCGGAGGATGAGGACGGTATCCCGGTCCCGGTGGAGGAGGGGGTCAACTGGCCCCTGGAGCACGACTGGGGGGAGATCCCCATCAAGCACGCTCGCCACGCGGACCTCCCGTACGGGGAGCCGGCTCACATTGCCGCCTACGGTCCACAGGACGCCATCACGAAGGCCATCTCCACACAGGTCACTGTGGACATTGAGGCCCACGGGTGGCCGGAGCGGTGGCGCATCCTGGAGGACGCTCGCATCCTGGAGACGGGCCGGGAGCCAGTGGACTGGGGTGACCGCGCGGTCCCCGATGCGCCGGAGGCACGCACGGGACCGGAGCGCTCTGGCCGGCGGCGGGGCTCTGGGCTGGAGCACGTGTACGCGGGGACAAAGAACGTAGGGGAGTACCGCGCACCGGACCCCGGGGAGCTGGTGGGTCCCATTGAAGCGTGGCTCCGCTGGATGAGCGTTGTCACGGAGACTCCGCTGTATGAGCTGGACCCCACGGTCCAGATGTCCGGTGTGAGCCGAGAGAAGGCGGACGCCCCCCTCCGTGCGAAGGAGAAGGACGCAAAGACGTACCTGGATGGGTTCTGGCGGGAGGTCTACTCCCTGGCCGTGCGGATGTCCGGCATGGCGGACCCGGGGGTCATCGCGGTCCACTGGGCGCCACCAGAGGTCACCATGGAGACGGAGTGGTGGACCACCGCCCAGGCGCGCGTGAACCTGGGTGTCCCGGTCCGCCAGATCCTCCAGGAAGCCAACTACCTCCCGGAGCAAGTGGACGCGTGGCTGGACGCTCAGGGGGAGGAGATGGCGCTCATACAGCGCATCGGCGTCCTGGAGAAGCTGGGCGCGGCAATTCAGACCCTGGGGGTAGGAATTCAGCTAGGGGTGGTGGATCAGTCCACAGTGAACAGTCTGGTTCAGCGCGTTGTGGGTGAGATCAAGGCGGAGCCTGGCCGTGACGCAACCTGAGGGGTTGGTACCTGATGCGGAGGCCCTTGCCTTCGAAGTGGAGGCAGCGGAGGACGTGGTGGCTCCGCTGGCTCAGGCCCTGGCCCCGGTCCTGGCCAGGGCGGTGGCAGGCTGGGCCGCCGGCCAGACCGGGGCTACGCTTCGGGCGGTCATCCTTGCGGCCCTGAACGCTGTGCGCTGGGGTGTCATGACACCCACGCTCCAGGAGGTGGCGGTGTCCGCCGTGGACCTGGGCGTGGAGCGGGCCGTCCGGGACCTCCAGGGAACGGAGCGCCGGAAGGGCCGGGGTACCCGTGGTCCCGCTCTGGAGGTCCCGGACCTTGACCACGCCACGCGGGTCCGCCTGGAGAGCGCCAAGGACCTGGTTCGGGAGCTACCCCTGGAAACGAAGCGGGACCTGGACGCGGTGCTGGGCCGGGTGTCCGCCGTGCGCTCCCGCGCGGAGGGTCAGGCCCGGTGGACCGCGAATGAGGGCCTGAACGCTGGGACCACCGCCGTGGCCCGGAAGGTGGGCCGCTCCATCCTCTGGGTACCGGAGCGGGACGCATGCCTCCACTGCCTGGCCTACGCGGGGTGGTCCGTTCGGCCAGGGGACACCTTCCCGCCGGGGCTCACCTTCGCGGACGCCCCCCTGGACCGCCCGGACGGCATCCCGTACCCGCCCCTTCACCCGGGATGCCGATGCCAGGTTAAGACGCTCCCTGGCAAGCCTGGGCCACCTGGCGACCCCATTACGCCCGGGGGTGCCCTTGCTCGTGAGGCCCGCCGCTCCGTGGTGTACGGGTGGACCGCGCATGCGTCCAGCTCCGCTACACTTCGCGCCATGAGTCGGCTTCTGGACCAGGGCGCCGGGCTACCCGCTTCGGTGGAGCGCCGGGCGCGTGAGCTGGTCCGTGCCGGCAAGACCCAGACCCGCCCGCGATAGGAGGCCATCGTGGCAGACCCGACAGACCCACCGCCCCAGGACCCACCGGACCCCGTGGACCCGCCCCAGGACCCACCGGACCCGCCGGACGATGACCCGACAGACCCGCCGGACCCACCCAAGGACCCGGAGCTGGCGAAGGCCATCAAGCGGCGGGACGCTGCCCTGGCCGCGAAGAAGAGGGCGGACGATGAGCTGGCCGCCCTGAAGGCGAAGTATGAACCAGACAAGGCGGACCCAGTGAAGGCGGCCAACCGGCGCCTGGTGACCGCCGAAGCGCGTACGGTGCTAACCGCCGCCGGCATCACGGAGCGGGAGGACCAGAAGGAGGTCCTGGGCTTCCTGGACCTGGACTCCGTGTCCGTGACGGACGATGGTGACGTGGACGCGGACGCCATCCAGGACCGGGTGGAAGCACTCCGGCGGATCTTTGGTGGCAAGGCGCCCGCCGGCAAGCGGACCCCCCGCGTGGACACGCGGGACAAGGGTGGCGACAACGGGAAGCCCCTGGACGCGGCCAGCAGGCGGCGGCGGGAGATGCTGGGGTATCGATAGGCTGGCGGGCCTCAGCCACCCGCCACGCGGAGCCCCCGGGACACCAGCCCCCCGGGGGCTCTTGCGTGATATCCTCCGGCTCAGGTAGGAGATCCATCTGGCGCGGAGCGCTCCGGGTCCCACCTCCCTGGCCGGATGGTCGGGTGGTCACGGCGCGGCCCTTCGGACGGAGTGGCGGCCATCAATCCGCCTACGAAGAAGGGAGTGTCCGGCGTGACCACCAACCGTCAGGACATGGACATCTGGAAGCCGGTAGAAACCGGCGGGGATGTCATCCGCGAGATGACCCGCGTGAGTGCGATCGAAGCCACCGCGCGCCCGGAGCCCATGCAGAGCGACACCAAGCGCGTCCGCCGGAGCGGTGACTTCGACGTGGCGGGCGTGGCAAAGGGCGCTGAGTACGGCTTCGACATGAACACCAACGACTACATCGAACTGATTGCCGCCAAGGTTGGCGGTGCCCGGAAGTTCGCGGAGGAGGACCTGGGCGGGGACGTGGAGGGTGGCGAACAGCTCCTAGCGGAGACTGAGCGCCAGGCCATGAACGCCCTGGCGGTCACCTTCGATCAGGGCTCCATCGGCACCACGGCGGCCCGCAACGGCACCACGGTCCTCTGGAACAGCATCTACTACACGCTGGCCACAACGGACGGTGGAGCGGCGGCCCCGCCCCCGCTGGGGACGTACGTGGCGGGTGCCAACATTCAGCAGTGGGACCAGTCCGACGTGACCGCCTCCGGCGCGGTGGGTTACCAGGCCATCTCCGCCTGGCTCGCCAAGTACGAAGAGGGTCCGTACTACGACGAAGCCAACACGGTCATTTACGCCAGCCCGGCTTGGCGCCGGGTCCTCCGGGAGATCCTGGACGGCAACGGGCGCCCGTACTGGCTGGACGGTCAGGACAACCTCTTCGGGTACACCAACTTCCGGTGGACCGTGGGCGCGCGGAAGCACGCCACCACCACGAAGAACCCCACGGGAGCCCCGCTCCTGGTGGTGGCCAACCGGGACCTGGTGATCAAGGGCATGGCTCGGCTCACCCCCCAGATGGTCAACAGCAACCCGGGCGTGGCCATCCAGCGCGCTCGTGACGGCATCGGCTTCCTGAGCGATGAGGCCATCTTCAAGGCGGCCATGCGCCGTGGCTTCGTCCTGGGTGAGCCGCGTGGCGCGGCCATCCTGGAGTACAACGCGGGTCCGCTGGCGTAACCGGACAGGGACCGCCGGCTCTCCCGTCCCCCCACGGGATCTGAGCCGGCGGTCCCTCCACATGAGACACCAATCCGCACACGTCCCATAGGAGATGAAGAAGATGGCGGAGAGCAAGGCACAGCGTGAGGCCCGCGAAGCGGAGGAGCGCAAGGCCAACGACCCGGCGCTCATGGTCCCGGCTCACCGGGAGGGCCTGGTGGAGCACGTGAAGGAGCACGGCATCACGGACCCGGCCACTCAGGTGGGTCCCCAGGGTGAGTCCTTCTACGCGCCCCACCTCACCGGGAGTGGGACCATCCTCCCGGATGGGACCTACGGCCCGCCGCTCCCGGACCCCAACGTCCTGGCCCAGAAGGACCCGGCGCTGGCGCCGGACGTGCCGGAGCGCACAACGGACCTGGACTTCGCGGAGGGCCTTCCGGCGGACGATGAGACCCGCCGCACGGCGGAGACTCGGAGCGGTGAGTCCGTCCGGAACAAGCCGGCAAGCGAGTAGGACCCCGGCGGAGCCGGCGGTGGGTGGGCCTCCTCCGCCGCCGGCTCCCCGGCCCTAGGAGGCCATGATGGTAGCGACCGGCCAGGTAGTAAGCGGCGGCGGAGGACCACACACGCACCCGTGGGCGGACATCACCGGGGAGCCGGCCACGTTCCCCCCGGACGGACACACGCATCCCATCGGGGAAGTGACGGACCTCCAGACCACATTGGACGGGAAGGCTCCTACGCACGCGCACCCGTACGCGGCCACGGTCCACGGTCACGCTATCGCGGATGTGGCCAACCTCCAGACCACGCTGGACGGCAAGGCGGCCACGGGGCACGGTCACGCTATCGCGGACGTGGCGGGACTCCAGGACGCGGTGGACGCGGCTCCCCAGATCCTCCGGTGGAATGGGGCGGCGTATGTCCTGGCCGCCACCGCCAACATCTACGTGGGACCCACTGACCCCGGAGCTGTGCCTGATGGCTCCGTGTGGATCGATACGAGCGCCTGATGGCTACCGCTAAGGCCCGTGTAGCGGGAGCGTGGGTGGACACCACCCTGGAAGGCTTTGCCCGCGTGGCGGGGCTCTGGGTGCCCTTCGCGCCCGGCGGGCCGCCGGAGGAGGGGGAGCGGATTCGTCCACTCTGGACGCCACCGCTTCAAAACTCACCGGGTCTGTACGCGCACGGCTGGTCCTTCTCATCCAGTGCGCCTGTCTACATCCCCGCGTTGTGGTGGTACCAGCCGGACCACAGTGACATCTCCGATGTGGTCACCCGGATGTACCGCGAGTCAGACCAGGCAATCCTGGCCACGGTCACGTTCCCCATGGCGAGCATTGTTCGCGCGGCGTGGAATCGTCTGCCCTTCGCTGCCCCGTTCCTGTGTTCCGCGTCCACCGGATACCGTGCTGCCGTTGTGGTTTCGGAAAGGCAGAGCTACGACAACGCGGGAGGCTTCCCGTACGTTGGTGGACCGATCACGGTCACCGGTGACTTCTACGATGCCGGCGGCGGATACCCTAACACCAGTTGGGGCGGAGCCCACGGTCTGGACATTGAGTGGGTGGCGGCATGACGGTTACGGCAGTAGCGGGGATTGAGACCACACTGGCGGCCCGGTTTGAGGCGGCGGGAGCCGTGGCCAACCCGGAGCTACCGCTTCGCCTTACCGTGGCACCACTCGCCGGAGGCGCGGCGGTGGTGGACACAGTGGACGGATGGGCGAATCCCTCCACCGGGATCTACACCTACGCCTGGACGCCCGGGGACGTGGAGGTGGCCACGGACTACCTGGTGACCTGGGACCCCTCCGGGGATGATGTGGCCGCCACGGAAGTGGTCACAGTGCTCCCGGCGGTCACCGGGAGCTGGGCCACCGCCGCCCAGGCGCTGGGCTTCACCAACCTGGTGGTCACGGAGACTGAGCTACTGGTGGCCTCCAGTGTGATCACGCTGTACGCGGGTGTGACCACGGACCAGGAGGAGAACACCATCCTTGCTCGGGACCGGTACTGGCTGGCCATGGCCGCCAGCTACCAGGCCGTGTGGATGCGCGGTAAGCCGGGGCTTCTGGAGTACCGGGAGAGCCACACGGACATGAGCGCGGACGGGGTGCGTACGGCCAGGGAAGCCCCTTCGGACATCATGCTGGCACCCCTGGCCGCTCGCGCGCTCCGGAGCCTGAGCTGGATTGCCGGGCGGGATGTGTCCTATAAGGACGTGCGGTCCCGCCGCCGGATGGCCGGCTCCCTGAACGAAGCGGACGATATCTACGACGCGTGGACCTCCGGGAAGATCACATGAGCGGGGGCGTGTATACCACGTGGATCGATGTCCTGGGCGGGGCCGGGACCGTGGATGAGTGGGGCTACCCGGTGGAGGAGGACACCGTGGTCCTGGCGGGCATCCCGGCACACATCACGGAGACCCGCCAGACCGTGGCCACGGAGTCCGACCCCCAGGCGGTGGCGGTCCACTACTACACGGGCCGCATCCCCGCCGGCATCACCATCACGGACGCCAACCGCGTCAAGGACACACGCTCCGGGATCATCTACCAGGTGGACTACGTGAACGTACCTAACGCGGTGGGCACCCCGGGGGATATCCGCCTGGACCTCCGCCGGGTAACCTGATCACCAGCGCCCCCGAAAACGGGGCCAGCTCCACCCCACGCTCCCCGGAAAGGAGGGCGCCCCGATGGCCGTACGCGTTGTGCTGTATGAGCCGGGTGTCATCCTCCTCCAGAGCCGGGTGGATGAGCGGGTGGTGGAGCGGGTCCTGGAGCCGATGGCGGAGGACATGCGGACGTATGTCCCGGTCCTCACGGGGGATCTCCTGGGGACTATCCGGACGGACCCATACGTAGGCAAGGGGCGTCACCGGATCTGGGTGGGGGACACCGCCGCCGGCATCGACTATCACCTCTACGTGGAGTACGGCACGTCCAAAATGGACGCCCAGCCGTACATCCGTCCAGCGGTCTACCGGGTGAGGGGGTAGTCATGGCGAAGCGTCCCACGGCGGAGCTGGTGGCGGTGGCCTTCGGGAAGGCGGTGCTCTCCCTGGCCGGGAAGCCCACGGTCCCGGTGGTGACCACGCTGCCATCCGTGACGGTGTGGCAGGCAACGGGCGCGCTCCAGGTGGGCGGCATCGTGGGCACCGTGACGCGAGACCAGGATCTCCGGGACACCGTGGTCTCCTTTGAGGGCTGGGCGGCCCGCCCGAACAGCGATAAGCCCCCGTGGGGCCAGGCCAATGAGATCCTGGAGGACATCCGCGCGGCGGCATTCTGGGACTGGGCGGATGCGGCCCTTCCGCTGGACCTGGAGCCGGCGGAGGTCTATGACCCCGTGCTGGTCCAGAGCGCCGTGGTAGTCACGGAGCCCCGCCGCATGGCGGACCCGGATACCAGCCGCGCCCACTACACCATGGACTTCCGCCTCTTCTGGACCTTACGGGAGGCGGAGTGATGTACGCGATGAAGGCGCCCGCGTCCGGGGAGCTGTACTCCCTGGACGGGCGGGTCCTGGTCCACCCCACGAAGGAGGACCTGGAGTGGCTGGTCCCCGGGTCCCAGATGGTGGAGGTCCCGGGGTCCACAGTGGAAGAGGTGGCCGCCAGGCTGGGGCGGCCAGTGATGCGGTGGTGTGACCACCCCCAGATGGCCGGTATCCGCTGGCCGCTCGATAGGAGGGACTTCCTGTGACGGAAGACCAGGGCGCACCACGCGCCGCGAAGAAGGCCGCACCGAAGGCGGAGCCGGCGGACGTACCGGAGACGCTGGTGTCCCCGCACGTTGCGGCGGGCCTGGTGGCGGAGGAGGACCTGGTGGAGGTCCGTACCACGATGAAGCCGGACCAGCCCATGAAGGTCTCAGCAGCGGAAGCGCTGGACCTGGAGAGCCAGGGTCTCCTGGTGAAGGGAGAAGACACCGATGCCAGCTAGCGCAACCAATCTCTTGGTGGGTCCGGGCAACCTCCACCTGGGGGACTTCGGCGCACTGGAGCCAGTGGACACCGCCGTGGCGGACGCCCTGATCGGTGGCACCTGGCCGGACCTGGGTGGCACGGACGGAGGCGTGACGGTCACCGCCGCGCGTGAATACGTCCGCCTCCGCATGGACCAGACTGTGGAGTCCCCGGGCCGCCGGCTCACGTCCCTGGACGTGACGCTGGCTACCAACCTGGCGGAGCCCACCCTGGAGAACTGGGCCACCGCGCTCTCCGACGCGGCCAGCGCGGTCACCACGGGCGGGGCCGGAGCGACCGGGTACGCGGCTATGGACATCGGTGGCCCAGCGGAGCCGGGCGAGGAGCCCACCTACCACGCGTGCATCTTCCGGGGCCGCGCCCCCCAGGGCCGCCGCCGCCTGGTCATCGCGCGGAAGGTCCTGTCCATCGAAGAGGTGGAGTCAGAGTACAAAAAGGATGACCAGACCTTCATCCCGGTCACCTTCGGAGCCCACTGGGTCTCCACGTCCATCAAGTCCGTTCACGTGGTGGATGAGCGGCCCATCCCGTAGCCACCACTGTCCACAATAGATATCCACAACCTGTGAGGAGGAGGCCCCTCATGCCCGAAGCATTCAGCCCCATCCGTCTCCAGACCCCCGAAGCTGTGGAGGAGAAGGCGGTCCCCATTGGCCGTGTCCCCCTCTTCTACGTGGGACAGAAGGAGTACACCATCCCCGTGGACGTGCCCGGGTCGCTCACGCTCCAGGCCCTGGACATGACCGCCGAAAAGGGGGAGGTGGAGGCCACCGTCTGGGTGATGAAGAAGGTACTGGGTGAGGACGGATACAAGGCGCTCCTGACCCACCCCGACATCACCAAGCGGGAGCTGGCCGGCATCCAGAAGGTGATCCGGGAGCTGGTCTTCGGTGAGGCTGAGGAGGAGGGAAAAGGCTAGTAGCGCGGGCCAGTCAGGTGGCCTGGGTCCTGGACCACACGCGGGACCTGGACGCGGACTTCCGGGTCTTCTATCACCTGAGCTGGCGGGAGGCGCTAGCCCTTCCCGGGCCTGAACTTCTGGCCCTGGCGTACCGGGTGGGCGCGTACCCGGGAGTGATACACCACCGCTTGGCTGAGGCGGAGGCAAAGGAGCGGCGGAACGCGCCGCGCGGTGCCCGGATGGTCACGGCGGAGAAGGCAACGGTCCTGGCGGACCCGCTGCTCTCCGGGGCCATCAGCTTCAACTAGGAGGACGTGGTGGCGGAGGGCTTCAAGGTAGCGGACGCCTACGTGGACGTAGTGTCCGAAGTAGACCGTGATGAGCTGGAGTCCTCCGCCGCGTCCGCCGGCTTGACCGCTGGGCGCGTGGTGTCCCGCAACATGGCCACGGGCTTCACGCGGAGCTGGAGCCGGGACAGCGGTGGCCGCTTCCGCAAGGCTGGAGATGATAGCGGCCAGGAGTTTGGGGACGGGGTAGGCGAAGGCGCCGGTAAGAAGCGTGGGCTCCTGGGCGTGATTGGTGGAGTCCTTGCCGGGGGGCTCATTGGCGGCATGGGCCGCGCGATGGCCGGCGGTGCCTCCGCTATCGGTAGCTCGCTTCCCGGGATGCTGAGTAACCCGTACATCCTCGGCGTGGTGGCGGCGGCGGGCGCGGTCATGGCGCCAGCCCTGGCCGCCGGTCTGGCTGGCGCACTCATCGGTGGCGCCGGGCTGGGCGTGATCGGACTGGGCGCCTTCCTTCTCCGGGAGGAGCCGGCGGTCACGAAGGCCGCGTCCCGCCTGGCGGAGAAGGCTCAGTTCATCCTGGGCCGCGCGGCAAAGCCGCTCATCCAACCCTTTGTGACCAGCCTGGGATTGCTGGAGGGGATGCTCCGCCGCCTGGAGCCAGCCTTCAATCAGGCTTTCAAGGCCGTGGCTCCGTCCATTGTGCCTCTTACCAAAGGACTCACGTCCCTGGTAGAGAATGCCATGCCGGGCTTCCTGAAGCTGATTCAGGCCAGCGGCCCCTTCCTGGCGGAGCTGGCCCCCAGCCTAGGAGTGCTGGGGGAAGGTCTGGGGGAATTCTTCTCCGTCATCGCTGACGCTGGACCGGAGTCCCTGATCTTCTTCAAAGACCTGATCATGTGGGTTACGGCCACCATTGTCTGGATAGGGCACCTGATCTCCTGGACCGCGAAGGCATACACGGCGGTCCGCTCCTTCTTCACCTCCCTTCCGGGATGGGCCGCCAGCGCCTGGTCCGCCGTGACCAACTTCTTCAGTGCCGTGGGGGACAAGCTATCCGCGCTGGGCGCCTGGTTCGCCGCGCTCCCTGGGAAGTTCATGGGCTGGCTGTCCGCCGCCGGCACCGCTGTGACCACGGCGGGCGCGGCGGTGCTCAACTGGTTCGCGTCCCTGCCTGGGAAGGTGGGCTCCTTCCTGGCCGCCTTGCCTGGCAACGTGGCACGCGCCTTCGTGTCCACTGTGGATCAGATGCTCTACTGGGTGGGCTACGGCATCGGCACGGTGATCAAGTTCTTCCTGGACCTTCCGGGCCGGGCGCGCTCCGCCGTGTCCACGCTGTGGTCCGCCATCCAGTCAGCCTTCTTCAGCGCCCGCGATGGCGGTAAGAACGCGGCGAAGGCGCTGGTGGACGGAGCGATCAACTTCCTGGTGAGCCTGCCTGGCCGGGCACGGAGCGCGGTGACTTCGCTCTGGGGCTCCATGACCGGGGCCTTCAGCTCCGCGAAGTCCGGCGCCAGCTCCATGGCGAACCAGATAGTGAGCGGGGCCATCAATGTCATAAAGACGTTGCCAGGCAAGGCAAAGAGCGCGGCCAGTGGACTCCGCTCCGCCATCCTGAGCGCCGGATCAGGGGCCGCGTCCTGGCTGTATTCCACGGGCCAGAACATCATCCGGGGCATGATCAACGGCATCACGTCCATGGTGGGCGCGGCCATCCGTGCGGTGAAGAACGCGGTGGGCTCCGTCATCTCCGGCGCCAAGGACGCGCTGGGCATCGGCTCCCCTTCCAAGGTCTTCCGGGACCAGGTAGGACGTTGGCTCCTCCCCGGTGCCGTGGAGGGCGTGAAGCGGACCGTGGGCGCCACCCGGCGGCGGATCTCCTCCATCGTGCGGGGGATCGTTCCAGGCGTGGGCGGAGACACGGAGCGCGGCGGGTACGGGCGTGCGTGGGACCCGCCGCGTGGCGGTGACTCTCCCGGGATGATCTACATCGGTAACATCACCCTGGACGCCAGCAAGATGAAGACCATCCAGGACGTGGTGGACACCGTAAACGGCATCGTGACCACTGCGCGGTCCTACAGGGCCGCCACGGTGCCAGCACCGGGGAGGTAGGCGTGGAGTACCAGGAACCCCTGAACGCGGCTCAGGTGGCCGCACAGCGGGCCGCTCGCGTGGTGGAAGCGTGGGCGGAAGTGGACGATGGTGAGGGGACTCCGGTCACCATCTCCACGCCCGCCGGCCCCGTGGTCATCTCCCGCCTAGAGCTGGCCCCTGATGGCCAGACCGTGGAGGTCTGGGTAGGGGACCCGGGCGGCGGGGACCCGCACTTCCGCATCGTCAACCCACCGACCCTGGTACGCGGCCAGGGAGGAGCACTGGCGGAGAGCCCTCTGGCCGCCGTGGCTCAGGCCATCGCGGACCAGGGCGGAGCCCAGCGGCGGACCGGAAGGAAGCGTGTGCGGTGACCACCACCATTGTCTTTGGCGCGGCGGGAGACGGGTACGTCAACAGCTCTGACAACAACTACACCGTGGCGCGCTCAGGCCCGGGTGAGTTTGTGGGCGTGGGTACCCAGATATTCGTGGGCCAGAAGAAGTCCTCCGGTGGACTGTTCACGGTTCAACAGGGCTTCATTGGCTTCAACTTCACCGCTGTCCCAGCCACGGAGATGGTGACCGCCGCACACATCCAGCTCAAGCATGCTGCTATAGCCAGCGCGGACTACGGGCGGGACCTCTACATCCGGGACTACGACTGGGAGCCAGGGGGCCTCACCGCATCGGATTACCGGTCTGAGCCGTACGCGGGCCAGCTCTTTGGGCGCATCGTGGGCTCTAACGCGGTGGGCGCCACCAAGTACAGCTTTTCCGGTAGCGCGCCCCTGGTGGACCTCCTGGAAGGTGGCAATGACCGGCTGTACTTCTCCGTCCACTCCTCCCGGCTCACCGGGGCCACCGCCCCATTTACTGGCCAGGATGAGACCCAAAGCTTCTACAGCGCGGACCAGGCGGGCACGGCGGATGACCCCATCCTGGCCTTCACCACGGTCCCGCGTCATGGCTTGATCCCGTGCCTGGGCGCGGTGGTCCAGCTCAGCAACGGGAACCTGGTCCAGCTATTCAAGTCCGGCACGGACATCCTGATCCGGGAGCGGGACACGCTGGCCAACACCTGGACCGAATTCCTCCCGCTGGGTATCACGTCCAGCACGTTCTACGCGGACACCGAAGGAGCACAAGCCTTCGCGCTGGCGGTGGACGCGGCGGACAACGTGTACGTGGTGGGCCGCAATGGGGCCAACACCAACGCCATCAGTGCCCAGGCGTACACGAAGAACCCCTCCGCCATCGGCTTCTCCGCTATCGGTCCGGTCCGTACGATCAACCTCCCGTCCTACCTGGACGGTCGCGTTAACAACGTGGCGGCCACATGGCACAGCACCTCCGGCGGGACGCTGGTTTGCCTGGCCGCTCACTCTTCCGGTGCGGCGGAGGCCAGCAACACCACGGATGTGGCGTGGGGGATGTTCAGCTCCGATGAGCTGAGGTCCGGCGTGGGTACAGGCGTGCGGGGCTCTGGCGCTGCCCAGGGGTCCCTCTTCCCCACGCGGAACACCTTCAGCTACTTCAACACCTACACCAACGACACGGGGACCGGGCTGGACATCGTTGCCGACCGGGGCAACGCGGACCAGGGTTACGCCTACAGCTTCAACCGTGGGACGCTCCTAGGCCAGAACGATAGCCACCATGTGAGCCGCTACATCCTGAACGCCACCGGGTCCGGCTTCTCCCACACCTCCTATTGGAACAGTGGGCCATGGGCCACCAAGGACGCTAACGCCAAGTTGCGCGTGGTGAGCATCGGTACCGGCCAGGTGGCTGTCCTCAGTGGAGACAGTGACGCGGGATGGGGCCTGAGCGTTGCCATCCTCCAGAGCACCGGGACCACCGCCGGCTTCAATGAGCTGGCGTACATCCGCATGGACGCTGAGGACATCCCTGGCTTTATGACCCCGGAGGAGGCAGCGCTCAATTCCTACTGGGACGCTGGGTATTCGGTGGCGGAGAACAAGCTGTGGATCTTCTATCGCCAGACCGGGACCATCGGTCACACGCGCCGCACGTCCATAGACCTGAACACCTACCAGCCCACCGGGGTAGTGGAGACAGTCTGGGACCACAGCGGCGGTGGGTTCACCGTGGAGTCCATGCGCGCACCACGTAACGGGTGGAGCGGCAACCACACGTGGGTCCAGTCCGGTGTCATCTCCGGAGCCCTGGCGCGCTCGATAGACACCCGCGTGGTGACCTTCAACGTGGCGCCCACTGCCCCCACGCTCACGCCACGGGCCAACTATGACGCCACCGTGGCGGCCACCTTTGACTGGACGTTCAACGACCCTAACGCGGGTGACACCCAGTCGGCATATGAGCTGGAGATAGAGGACCAGGCGGACGCTTCCCTGGACTTCGACTCCGGCAAGACCGCTAGCGCCACCACGGAGCGGAGCCTGGCCGGAGGCACGCTGGTCAACGGCAAGAGCTACCGGTGGCGGGTGCGTACCTGGGACGCCCTGGACGTGGTGAGCCCCTGGAGCGACTGGGGGACCTTCTCCACCAGTGCCGGCGGAGCGGTGACCATCACGGACCCGGCCGTGGACAACATGACCGGCGTGTCCACGGATGACTATCTGGTGAAGTGGAACGTAACCGGGACCGTCCAGGACTCTTATCGGGTCATCCTCACCCGCACCGACACGGGCGCCACGGTGAGCGATACCGGCTGGGTGGCGGGCGTGGTGACCCAGCTCCTGGTGGGCGGCATGGTGTCCGATGTGGAACATCAGGTGTCCGTGCGCGTGCGTAACGCGGCCCTGGTGGAGTCCGGCGCCGGGACCCGCCTCATCACCCCCAGCTACGGCACGCCGGAGACCCCGGTCATCACGGTGACCGCTGTGCCCGATGATGGGTACGTCCTGGTGGAGGTGGACAACCCGGTGCCCGGCCAGGCGGACCTGGGCACAGAGGAGCATGACTTCGAAGTGGCCGGGGATGTGGCGGAGTGGACCGGGGATGGCAACGGGACCCTGGCGCACTCCGTAGCCCAGGCCCACAAGGGCACCGGGTCCATGCTGGTCACCATGACCGGCAACCCCAATCAGACCATCGCGCGGTCCTACACAGTGGACAACGTGGTCCCCGTGGTCACCGGGACCCGGTACCGGGCGCGGATGTGGGCGTACCGTCCGGTGGCCGGGCCGGTCACTATCGCCATCGACTGGAGGGCGGCGGGGGGCGTCTACCTCTCCAGCAACGCCACCCAGGTCTCCCTGGCCGCCGGCACGTGGACGTACCTGGAGACCGTAGCCCCGGCTCCGGCCACAGCGGTGGAGGCCACCTTCGGTCCCACCATCCCCGCCGGCCAGGCGAACGGCACAGAGGTGTACGTGGATGAACTGGTGATGACCCTTGCCAGTGACCGCCCGGACGTGACCACGAATAAGGTCCTCCGCCGCCGGGCCGGGTCCCAGGACCCGTGGAACGTGGTGGGGGAAGCGGGTCCGGACGGGTCCTTCAGGGACTACAGCGCGGCGGGATGGGTCCCGTGGGAGTACATGGTTAGGGGTGAGGCGTGATGCCGTGGACGGACAGCGACACGGAGATAGTGACCCTGGGGCTCCGGGGTGTCTGGCTCTGGGACGCGGAGGAGGGCGGGGAGGACTCCGCACGCCACTTCCCTTACGGGGCAAGCAATAAGAGTGACACGCTGGACGCCATGGGCGTGTCCACCTTCTACGCCGGACGCCAGGACCCAGTGGTGGACTTCGGGGAACATGTGAGCCAGACGGTCAACGTGGCCATTGATGTCCCGCACGGGGCCACCTACCTGGAGGACCTGGAGGCCCTTGACGCCTTCGCGCGGGATAAGCGGACTGTCCACTATCGAGACTCGCGGATGAGGTCCGCGTACGGGACCATGAACGGGTTGACCCGTACGGACCAGGACTGGGGGAGCGTGGTGTCCTTCCAGCTCCTCCAGGTACACGTGGACCAGGAGCTGGTGTCCGCATGATGAAGGTGGCGCCCACCGCCGGGACCGCACGTAATCCAGCCAGTCACACGGAGGCTGAAGTCCTAGCCGCGCTCCAGGGCCACACGGGGTCCCGGCGGTGGTCCTTCCGATATGAACACCTGGAGCCGGACGGGACCTGGCTCCGGGACCTGGACAACGTGACCGCTGGCACCGTGGCCCAGAACTGGCTGGCGGACATCAAGCGGACCGCCACCTTCACCATGGCGGAACGCGGTGGCATCGACTTCCTAGCGGACCGCATCCGCCCCAACGTCCGGCTTCACCTTCCGCCCTTCGGCGTAGAGGACTTCGTGGAGTGGCCACAGGGCGTCTTCCTTCTCACCACCCCGAAGCGGAACGTCAACGCCAGTGGCCAGGTGACGCGAGAGGTGGAGGGATATGACCAGCTCCAGGTGTACGCGGACGAAGCGCTAACGGACCGGTACACCGTGGCCGCCGCGTCCAACGTGGTGACTGCCGTGGTTACGCTGCTCAATTCCGTCCTGGTCCCTCCGTCCATTGTGTCCACGCCGCACGCGGGCACGCTGTCCACCGCGAAGGAGTGGCCGCCCGGGACCACCAAACTCAAGATGATCAATGAGCTACTGAGCATGATCAACTATGAGTCGTTGTCCTTCGATGAAGACGGCCAGGCGCTGGTACGCCCGTACCGCCCGCCCAGCGAGCGCGCCCCGGAGTACACGTACGCGGATGACCAACACGGTCTAGTGGTGCCCACAGTGGACCAGGAGCTGGACATCTTCAACGTCCCGAACCAGTGGGTCATGGTGGTATCGGAGCCAGAGCTGGACACGCCCATCCGGTCCACCTACACGAACAGCGACCCGGCCAGCCCCACGTCCACGGTCCGCCGCCAGCGCACCATCACGGACTACCGGGAGGAGCAAGAGGCGGTGGACCAGGCGGCCCTGGATGGGAAGGTGGCACGCCTGGCCTTCGAAGCCAGCCAGGTATACGAGACCATCCCCTTCCAGACCGGACTCATGCCCATCCACAGTGGAAACGATGTCTACCAGTTGGTGGTGTCCGGGCTGGCTATCAACGCGCTCTATGCTGAGCATAGCTGGAAGTTGACCATGAAGGCGGGCGTTCCGATGGAACACCAGGCGCGGCGGGTGGTGACGGTATGAACGGGGCCCTTAGCTTCCTGGAGGCGGTGTCCGGCTTCACCGTGGCGGGACAGAACGGCAGCAAGGACCGCCCGGTCAAGTTCGCCGTGGTGGACCCGGCATACAACCCCTTCAGCACCTACCCCGCCGCGCCCCCGCCGGCCAGGGTGACCTTCGAAGGGGAGACCACGCTCTCCACGAAGGCGTACGCCCTGGCGGATGGCGTGGTGCCCATGCCTGGCCGCCGCGTCTGGTTGGTCCCGGCGGGGAATTCCTACTTCATCGGTGGGACTATCGGAGGCCAGGAGCCACAAGGGTTCTGGTCCGATGACACGGACGCGGGCGTGGAGTTTGGTGGCGGGTCGTACTACGACACGGAGACGGGCCTGGTCATCGCGGGAGACGCGTCCTTCTCTGGTGACGTGACGATTGATGGCCATCCCCAGGGCAAGGGTCGGATTGCCACCACCAGCTCCACCACCAACTCCGGCAACTACACCACCACATTGACCGTGGTGGCCACGCTGTCCAATGTGAACATCGAATCAGGGCGGGCCTACGAATTCCGCTACGGCAACGGAGTCCAGCACACCATAGCGGGCGCCTTCTGTGACACTCGCGTCCACTGCACGGAGATGGCCGCCACGGTGGTGGAGTTTTACCGGACCCCGGTGACCACCGCCGCCACGGTCATGGTCAACCGTGGGCATGGTGGCTTCGTTCGCAACTCCGGCGGGAGCAACCTCACGCGGTCCTTCACGCTCCAGATGTCCGCTCAGTCCGGGACCGGCTTTCAGGCGGCGGGCGTTGGTCGCGCTCGCTGGTTCGATATCTGGGACGTTGGTCCGGCGGCCAACTTCACACAAGCCACGGCTATCACGTAGGAGGCCACGTGACCACACCCACAGATCCGCTAGTCCGCCTGGCCGCGCTGGAGCGCGCGGTCCAGGACCTGATTGGCTGGCGGGCCACCGCAACCACCACCGTGGGCCAGATCCAAAGTGGACTGGCCAATGGTGGCCAGCGCATCGGCGCGCTGGAGGCGGCGGTCCAGCCCTTCGCGGAACGGCTCACCCAACTGGAAACGGCGGCCCGAAACATAGCTGAGGCCCAGGCCACCATCCAGGAACGCCAGACCGTCTTTGAGCGCGCGGCGGCGGACATCTCCGTCCGACTGGACACACTGGGCCGGGTCGCACGCCCGGGGCGTAGCGTGATCCGCCAGGACGTGAACAGCATCCAGGCTCAGCTCCAGGAGATCCTGGACCGGCTCCCACCACAGGAGGAGGCAGGCAGTGGCACCACCTAATCCGAACCCCACCCGCATCTCCACGGCGCTCTGGAGACTGTGGACAGACTTCGACGCGGCCATTGCGTCCGCGCTCCTGGGAGGGATCTACGCGCCGAAGTCCGGATATCACAACTACCCGGACGCGCTCAGCTCCGGGGACTACAGCCTGGCTCAGGTAGCGGCGGACCGGCGGGGCTCCCGCAGCAAGGCCAGCGCCATAGACCTCACCATGAGCGCGGCGGACATGAAGCTGGTGACCGGGCGCCTGGACAAGGCCGCGCGTGCACGGGACCCCCGGCTCTACGTCCGTGGCGGGCCGACCCTCCGCGAATTCATTGGGACCCTGAATGGGACCACGGTGTATTGCTGGGTCTTCACCGGAGGCGTACCGCTGGGCGTGAGCGCGGACTCCGGTGTGGACTGGGGCCGGGACTCCAGTCACCTGTGGCACGTCCACCTGAGCATCATTCGGCAATACTGTGAAGACTGGGCCGCGCTGGACGGAGTGCTCTCCGTGATGCGCGGTGAGAGCCTGGCCGCGTACCAAGCGCGGACTGGAGGAGGAGAGGTAAGCATGGCAACGCTGGACGCCATCCAGGACATCCTGACGGACGGCACCGCCCCACCCGGAATGGCCCAGACCCACGAAGGCGGGAAGCCCCGCCTGGCCATGTACCGCAAGTTCTATGACATCGATGCCAAGCTCAACGCCATCGTGACCGCCATCGCGGGCGTGGACGAAGCAACGGCGGAGCGCGTCAAGGCGGAGCTGGACCAGGTGGACCTGGCGCTGGCCGAGGTCCAGACCTCCGTGGACGCGACCCCGGCTCAGGTGGTGGCGCAACTGGCCGCCCAGCCGGCGGAGGACGCGGCGGAGCTGGTCCTGGCGAGCGTGGGACGGGAGCGCACGGAAGCGCTCCGGGACGCTCTCACGGCGGTCCTGGAGACGGAGCCCCAGCCGTAGTGGACTGGCTCCCGGCGGTGGTACAACAGGGTGGCCCCTGGGCCATCCTGTTGTCCGTGGTCTTCGCCTTCTCCTTCGCGCACTGGCGCGGCGTGTTTGTCTCATCGACTCAGGTTGATCGACTGGTCAAGGGGTATGAGGCTACAGCTTCCGCACTGGAGAAGGAGCTGGTCTACTGGCGAGCGGCGGCGGAGCGCAAAGACGCCACCATTGCGACCCAGGCGGACCAGATCAACAGACTGATGGCGTACGCGGCCACGGGGACCCACGCCCTGGAGGAGATCCTGAAGGAGGCCAGGAAGCGTGAGCTGGAAGCGCATGAGTAGATGGCTCCGGTCCCTCCGGCCTACCCGGAGGATGGCCCCGCCACCGCCGGACCCTGAGCGACTTCACCAAGCCAGGCAAGCGGCCATACGGGCACAGCAACAGCTCCAAGCGGCCAGAAAGCGAGTGCCCGCCGTGGATGCCAGCGCGGACGCTTCGCGTGTGATCCACTCCCGGAATAACCTGGGTCCAGCGGTGATGAGGGCACTACATCCGGGAGCGTGACGTGGACCCATTCCTGGCCTGGGAGGGCTGGCGACAGATAACGATCATGGCGTGCGGGGTGATGGTGGCCGGGTGCGCGCTGTTCATCGTGGCGTACCAGGCAAAGGTGGGATGGGCGTGGTGGCGCCTGGAGGACGGTACGCCCAATCGAGCGGGCCGGTATCTGATGAGTCGCAAGCTGGTCCTGGGCGCCATCGGTGCGCTGGTGTTGTCCAACCGGCTCTGGCCAGCCTGGGAATGGCGACCCGTGGTGACAGCGGTCCTCATGTCAACCTTCGCGCTACAGACCTTCGTGCCCTATCGTCTACTGGTGAAGGCCCAGGATGATCCACGGGCCATGGACAATGTGGAGGCTCCAAGCCATGACCAACACTGACCCGGCGGTCACCGCCGGTCCCAACGGGGACGGGTCCCAGCACCTGGCCCGCGAAAGCAAGTTCGGCAACTTCGCCAACGGCCTGGCCGTGACCGGCATGACCTACCTGGCGCTGGCTCTGGGGGACGTGGACTTCACCCCGTTGCCGGACACCCTGGAGCCCATCATTGTGGCGGGCGTGGGTGTGGCCATCGGACTCATCACCTCCTGGGTGACGAAGAACCGCAAGACGCCCACCGCCGCCCGGCGGTACTGACCCCCGACTCAACAAAGGAGCGCGGCCCCCGATGCGGGGGCCGCGCTCTTGCCGGTCCTGGGGAGGCTCCAGCTCCGCCAGCCTACCGCCGGCATCCGGGGCAGTGCATGCCGGCACACGTGGGACGGTGGCCCCCCAGGAAGCGGGTGAGCCCGGCCAGGAGGAGCACCACGCCCGCCCCGAAGCCGGCCACGGTCAGAATGTCCTCCAGGTGGACCGCCACCCACCAGGTGGCCGCCGCCATCCCGCCCGCGATCCCCAGCCCCACAGTGACCGCTGTGGCCACGAAACGGTGGCGTGAGGGTGCGGGCCTGAGCCTGGCCACGATGGAGCCGTGGCGGCCCGGCTGGAGGCTGTAGCGCGCCACCTCGCGGATACGGCGGGCGCGCGTCTCCGCGCTGACCCGTACGGCCAGGCGGTGGGGTGTGTCCTCCCACCACTCCTGGCCGGGCCGGAGCCGGATGCCGTTGGGCAGCGTGGTCACGCCATCCGCGCCTTCGAAGGTCTGGCTCAGGACGGGCCGGACCAGCTCTCCCCGGCTCATGCGATCACCCCCACGATGATGGCCAGCCACACCAGGGCCAGGAAGATGTGACCTAGGTGGAGGGCCGGAGCCCAGCCCAGGCGCATCCGCATGGACCGCTGGCGCCGGGCGCGCTTCCGTGAGATCCGCCGGGGGTTCCCACGGTTCAGCTTTTCGTTGTAGACCGGGCACAGGAAGCGGATGGCCAGAAACTCCACGAAGTTCAGGAGCCACTGGGGACACCGCCTCATGTGGAAGATCCGGTACCGCCGTGGACTCAGGTCCGACCATGCCGCCGCTTCCTTGCCGTACCGTCCACCGCCGTTCATGTGCTCCCCGTGGCGGGCCTTCGGGTTACGGGTCTGGCCCACGTAGCCCCAGTGCCACCCCAGGAACGGGATGCCCAGGACCGCGTGGGACTTCCGGGTCCGGTAGGCGTAGACCTCCCCATACAGGGTCCAGCGGGGGACCGTCACGCGCGGGACCCGCGCGGGTCCCCGGAGTCCTTCGTCCAGTCTCATTCTCATCCTCTCCCGGGTCCTGAACGCAACTAGGTCCTGGGTCCACTCGGGGCGGTAGTCCTTCATCGGTGGTCCCTCCTCCCCTTCCGGCCACAGAGACCTTTGGTCACGTGGTAGTGGTCCCCGAATATGCAGCGGTACGTTTTACCGCGTCCCTTGTGATCCTTGCGGAAGAAGTTCAGGGTTTCCCGGGCCTCTTCCTTGGTGGCATATATGTCCTTGCCTTCCACCCGGCACTTCTCCCGGGCCATCACGCCGCATCCTTTTCTGCGCGCATCCGGGCATGGCGCTTACGTGCCCACTCTCGCACCATCACGAAGTCATACTCCCAGCCGCGATTGGGGCTCCCGCCTACCGGCTCAGGGAATCCCTCCCCGCGCTTAATGGCATGGCGCATTACCTCCAGGGTGATCCCCAGCCCGGCCAGATCCTCCACCATGTCCGACAGTTTCCGGATATCGATGGGCGGCAATATGGTCCCGGTGATGGCGCGTGGCCCAGCCAGAGCCGTGGCTGGGCCGTGGCCCAGCGGTTCTCCCAGCCCACTATTCCTATCGTCCCGGTGGGCCATGGGGGTGCGGTAGGAGGTGGTGAGCGGCGTAATCGGGTTGTCCACGCCCCCCTGGGCGTAATTCCTAGCTTCTTCATCGGAGATGAGGGGGGCCTGGAATACCACCGCGTCCTGGCCCATGACCGCCACCCAGCCCCCCAGTTGCGTGGGCTTCCGGGGGAATGGCTTGATGTCCGGCGCCAGCATTTTCACCGTGGCCGGGGAGTACCGGGACAACAGCTTGATCTGGAAGTTTTCGCGGATGTCCGTGTTTCCCTGGGTAACCCGGTTGCTGAAGCGCTGAGCCATGAAGAGGCAGTGGATACCGAATTGCCGGCCACCGAACACCAGCGCGTTTTGCGCACGTAGCGCGGGGGACTTCGTGGGCATTGTCTTCTTCACGTCCGGGTCCTCTTCGGTGGCCCGAAGGTCCGCCCAATAGGCCCCTAGTAGCTCACTGGTGGCGTTCATCTCCTCATAGACCACCAGGACCTTCGCGCGCCCGGGGAGGGTCCGGTCCTTGCGGTACGCCCGCTTCCGGTCGTCAAGGTCCTCCCCCAGGGTCACCAGCCAGTCATGGATGTCCGGGACCTCCCGCACGATGCGGACCCCCGGGAGACCTTCCGCCCACTCCTGGGACACTTCCTTCCAGTCGAGAATGACCACGCCCCAGCCCCAGCGAAGGGCCTGCATGATGATCGTTTTCACCAGCTCTGACTTGCCGGCACCGGAGCCAGCGCTCAGTCCGATGTGCGGGGAGTCGGACACCATCTCCGCGTAGAGCGCGGTGTCCTTGCCGGTCATCCCAAGGAAGGGCCGGTACTCCTCCGATGCTTCGTAGTACCGCTCCACGTCCGCCCACTGGACCAGGCGTGGCGGGGTGACCGGGGCGGAGAACAGCACCCGGGGTGCGTCCCCCTCCAGTTGCCAGGTGGCCACTGGGTCCTTGATCCCCAGGCGCGCGGCCACCGTGCGGGTGAGCCGGTCCTGGGTGCCCTTGTCCGCGCCCGTGAAGCCGGCGGGGAGCTGGAGCACTACGGGGTGACCCGGCTCCCGGTAGTCCCGGGGCACGGTGATCCAACGGTGAGCGCGCTTCGGGTGGTGGTTGGTGCCCAGCACTGTGTCCGCCGCCAGCGCCAGGGGCGTAACCACGTTGCGATTCCACGCCTTGCGCCCCTCCACCTCCCAGGTGACCCAGCCTTCCCAGGTGACCCGGGGGAGCCGGCGGGCGCGTGACGCGCGGACCGCGATCACCGGGACCGGGACGCTCATCCCGTATGCCCGAATCATCCGGTATATGACCGCGATCGCGGCGGGTATCAAGATCACCAGCGTGTGAGCGATGAGCACCCGGGCGGGGTGCAAGCTGGCCGCCCACGCGGGAAAGCGCATACCCAGGGCCTCAGCGCCCGCACGGACGCCCCAGCCCAGGAGCATGGCGCCCAGGAGGAGGAGCGCGTAAACGGCGCTCAGGCGCCAAATGAGGCGCTTCCAGCCGGGCATCCTGAGCCACCGCGAGGGGTACCCGGCGGTGGCGGCGGCCAGGAAGGTGGCGTTAGTCCGGATGATGTTGTCCATCGGGCGGCCCAGGACGAAGCGGTACGCGTACTTCAGGACCCCCGGGAGCCACGGCTCCGGGTACGTCCCCTTCGTCATCGGGAGGACCGGCGTGGGTCCTCCCGCGTCAACCTTGCTCATCGTGAGACCTCCCGGCGGATCACGTCCACCACCGCGCCCGGCACCTTCCAGTCCGCCGGCACCGTGGCGCGCGGGTCCTGGCGGAGGTGGCGGTACGCGCGGCGGGTGCGCTGGATTTGCTTGACACCCACGCCCACCAGGTCCGCGATGGACTGGTCTGACTCAGTACCGTCCGCGATCATGGCTACGGCCTTCGGCACGTCCCAGGAGCCACGGGTGGGGTAGGAGCGTGGGGGCTTCGGGGGGCTGACCGGGCGGACCGTCTCCGCGTCCAGGAGGGCTTCCAGCTCCTGATCCAGGGTGGGCTCCGGCTCCGGTGCGGCGGCGGTCTTCTCCTGGCCGCCCAGGGCCGCGTCCTTGGCGTCCACCAGGGTCTGGCGGGCGGCGGCCACGCGCTCCGCGAAGGACTTCCGCTCCGTGTCCTGGCCGCGCGCCACGTGGCGGGTAACCAGAAGGGCAACGGTGCAACCGAACAGCGTCCCGTCCACCGCGAGGGGGCCAACGGCCTGAGCCAGGCCCGGCTCCCCGGAAAGGATCATCAGGTGGTGGAGGTGGAGGTACGACATGAACGCGGCCACCAGGGTCATGGGACCCATGAGCATCAGGCGCGCGATCCAGTGGCGCCAGTTGCGCTCCCACTCCACGCGGGTCAGGACCTCAATGCCGATGTAGACGAAGACCGGCCAGGCCACCGCGAAGGGGACGCGGAGCTGGAGCGGGACGCTGGAGACCGTCAGGACCGTGTTGGCCACGTTGCCGGCCACGCTGGCGATAAGGCCCAGCACCACACCGAAGTACGCCCACCCGTGGCCCGGGGGAAGCTTGTGGCTCTTGCTCATCAGAAGATCCTTCCTAGATGGATGAGGCCCGGCGCCCCAGCCTCAGTTGGCGGTAGAGCGCCGGGCCGGTAGCCCAGTCTAACCCGGGACCAGTCGTGATGGCAACTGGTCCCGCTAAATCAGTTCTCCCGCCAGCTCTCGCGGGGGTCCGGGGTGTCCGTGTCCCGGCGGGCCGCCAGCTCATCCTCCGGCGGGGCCAGGTCCGCGCGGGCCACCTGAACAAAAGCCAGTTGGTGGGACATGATCAGGGTGGGTCGCTCCGTGCCCAGGTCCTTGATGGTGAAGGCGGGGATGGCCACCGGGTTGGCGGCGGTGGACTTCGGACCAGAGAAAATGATCTTCGTAACTTCCTTGATCAGTTCATCATCGGTCAGGCGGACCAGCTCCGGCGCCACCGCCTCATGGAGCTGGATGCCGTTGATCAGGACGTAACACAGGATGCGCATCAGGGCCTCCAGGGCGTATCCGCGTCCAGCCACGGCGTGGCCGGATCTACGTGGGCGCCCGCCAGGTTGTCCCCAAACTGGGAACGGTCCCGGAGAGGGTAGGCGTGGCGGGCGGCCACCGCGCTCTCCGTGTACGGGCCAGGCTCCCGGCCATCCAGGTGCGTGGCCACGGTGAGCATGCGGGACAGAAGGTCCTCCAGAAGGTACTGGCGGTCCTTGCCTTCGTCATCCAGCTTGTCCCAGGTGTCCGCTACCAGGTGGCGGAGCCGGTCCGCTGCCAGCGCGTCACGGTCACGACTGTCCACGGTGGCCACCCCAAACCAGACGATTCAGGATCAGGCCCGCCGCGCCGGACACGATGGCCAGCGGACCGAAGATCAGGTTAAAGGGCGTCATGAAGGCCAGGAGCGCGAACACCAAGGAAGCAAAGGTGAGCAGCGTGACCAGCCAGGCGTGGCGCCGGGGCTTCGGGGCGTTGGTTGTCATAGGCCCAGTCTAGGCGCCACCAGTCCGGATGACAACTGGTGAGCTGGCCTGGGAGGGGACGAAGGCGGCGGGCGTAGTTGCAAATGGCGCATGCTGGCCGGATGTTCTTCCGGGCGTACGTCCCGCCCAGATGTCCGGCCAGGGGGTACCGGTCCACGGTCACAGTGTCCACGGTGAGCCGGCGGCCACACCCGAAGGCGCACGCCACGGTGATCCCGTCCCCGAAGGTATCCACCAGCCAGACACGCCTGGCGCGGCGGTCATCAGATCCGCCGCGCGCATTGCGATTCGTGGTGCCCCGATGGGTCACCGTAGAGCCTCCAGGACCTCAGCGATTTTGCCGGTCAGTGTCCACTCCAACTTGCCGTCCTGGGCCATGTAGAGCCAGAGCACTCCGGTCATGTCGTACTGGTCCCGAAGGTGAAGGGTCAGACTATCCCCGTAACCCATGTGGTGAACGGCGTGGCGGACCACGTTGCCCACGCTGCCCCAGGTCATCCGGCGGCCCTCACCGTACTGTGTGGTTACGTAGCGGGTGGCCAATTCCTCAAGCTGCTCAGCTAGCGTCATGCGGTCATCCTCCCACCCGCCAGTCCAGATGTCAACTGGTCCCTAGCTACACACGAAGGAGCCCCGTGCCTCCCCCTCGTTAGGCACGGGGCTCCTGGGTGGATCAGGCGGGCGTGATGGCGGGGATCTGGTCCCGGTTGGTCTTCCACCACTGGACCGCCACGGCACGCTGTTCCGGCGTGGGGTCATCCAGGACCCAGGTGTAACGCGGGCGGGCGCCCTGGCGTCCACGTTCGATCCAAGCGGCCACCTCCGCGCGCACCTGGGCGGCGGTCTTGCCCTTGTCCCGGTCCGCCTTCACCGGGATCATGGCCGGCACGCCCAGGTACGGGCGCCCGTTGGCGTGCGCTTGCTTCAGCTTGCCGATGATGGCGCCCTGGGGGACCCAGTACCCGGTGATGGAGAAGGGGGTGGCGGCGGATACATCGTCCACCACGTACTCCTTCATCTCCTCCGGGGTGCCACGCTCCGCGTCCGCCTTCTGCTTGTACCAGTAGGCGAGGCGGCCACCGGTGAGGACCGTGAGGTCCACTGTATACTGTTCGCGGGTCTTCCCCGGGTTGTTGGGGTCCGCCGCGTTCGGGTCCAGCTTCCGGGGGATCATGACCACCAGGCGGCCCTGGAGGTTTTCCAACGGCACGCTGGGGGTGAAGTCCCCGCCCCGGTAATCGGAGCTGGTGGCGAAGGGGTCATCCATGTCCCCGGTCGCCGTGAACGGGTCCGCCGTGGCGGTGCTGGCCTGAGCGGTGCCGGCCACCTGAGCGGCCGCAAACGGGTCAGTAGTCACTGACGCATCTCCTAACGGATCTCACTGGGCATCCCGCCGGGTGGCGGGTGCGGGGTGCGAGCGAGGGACGCAACCTGAACTTGACGGCTTCACGCTGTACGATCCGGCGTCAATCGGTTCATCGGCTTCCGGCTTACGCCTTCCGGCGGTGTCCCTCACTCGCAACGATCACATTACCATAGCCAGTCTTGATGTCAACTAGCGAAGCGCCCGGCCACATCCTGGGCCAGGGCCACCAGCTCCGGCACGCCGTTCAGGCGCCGGGCGGTGATCTCCGCCCACAGCGCGGAGCCTTCCGCCGCGCTCCCCACGCTCTCCAGGCGGCGGGCGTAGGACTCCACCTCCGTCATGGCAGGGAGCGGGCGGAGGAGCCCCACGGTCTGGCCCTTGCTGCGCACCTGAGCGCGCATGCGGTCCGCCTGGTAGCTCAGCTCCAGGACCTCCCGGCCCTTCTCCAGGTCCACGTTGAAGAAGTCCACCCGGTCCGGCTCCTCCGGGTGATCCTCTGGTATCCAGGCCACCACGGCAACGTCATCCGCCACCTTCGGCATGGCCACATAGGACAGTGACTTCCGGTCCCACATGGCATCCGCCATCTGGTAGGCGGCCAACTGGGCACTGATCTCCAGCCACGTCCAGAAACGCTTCTGTGACTTCAGGTCCCCGATGCGGAGGCACTGGTCCACCAGGTCCTCCAGGATGCGGTCCAGCGTGCCGGCCAGACCGTAGCGGAGGATGACCACCCGGCGCTCCACCAGCTCCGGCACCACGCGGAGGCGGTGGGCCTCCATGCCGCTAGCGTAGTTGCTCAGCTTGCCGTGCCAGCGCTTCCGGGCGTAGTGCATCATGCCCAGGTCCTGGGCCTCACTGAAGCCGTGGAAGGCGGTGCCCAGGTTGGCGCCCACATCGGACGCGGCGGCCAGGAGTACGCGCCCTGCCAGGTCCTCCAGGTCTTCGCGGATCTTCGCGCGCTCCGCCGGGTCGGTGGTGTGCGGGTCCCGCCCGGAGAGCGTGGCCGCCGCCAGGTCGTACAGATCCGGGCGGAGGACCATGCCGATGATCAGTTGCCGTTGGTGCCACAGGTCCAGCGCACGCGCGTCCGCAATGGCCTTCACCATCGTGGTGACCCGCTGCCAGCCTCCCTTGCGCGCGTCCGTCCCGGTGATCAGGTCCCCGGTGGGCGTGAGCGTGAGGTCCGGGAGGCGGTACCGCCCAGCGGTGATCCGCTCCGGGTCGTTGTCGTGATCCGGGAGGGACGTGTGTGTTTCGAAGGGGTCCAGGTGGTCCATTGTGGTCATGCGTGCCACTCCTCCATTGCTGAACTGATTGCGGCCCGGCGCTCCGGGTGTAGTAGCCCCTTGCTGGCCGTGGCGTAGATGGCGTCCTGTACCGGCTTGGTGAGCTGGAACCAGTGGCCACGGCACGCGAACATCCGGTTAGGGACCTGGAGCTGGCACTCCGGCGCCGGGCAGCGGTGGAAGCCGGGACGGTACGTCACAGCTTCACCGCCTCCGGCGGGTCCGGGTCCTTGATGAGGCTCACCGCGTCTGGCGTGTCGGTGTCCTTATCGGTGTCCACGTGCGGGAAGTGGATCTGAATGTGGGTCCAGCCTTCGCGGATCAGGATCTGGAGGTCCAGGACGTACCAGTCTCCATCCACGCTGGGCTCCGGTTGCTCCACGTACCGGCCCAGTAGGTCCTGGGTGGCCGCGCGTTCTTCGTACGTCATGCCGGCACCACCTGAATGAAGAAGAGGTCCCCGGTTTTCAGCTCCACCCCGTAGGTGGCCGGCTCACCTTCGATGGCGGACCAGCTCTCCACACTGGACTCCTGGTCCCTGGACACATCGTCCAGCCAGTCCTCCAGGTCCTTCTTCAGCTCCTCCATGACCCCATCCTTCCAATTGGGTATGACACTTCCGGGGCGGGCCTCCCATGTCGGGGGAGGCCCGCCGGCTCTCACTTCTTCCGCGCTCCCATGACCGCCTGGACCAGCGGGTCAATGCGCCGGGCGGCGGCGGAGCCTTCGATGATCTCCGACACGTCCCCCTTCGTAACCAGGCGCCCATCCGGGTGAACGGCCTGGTTCTCATCGTTCAGCTTGAAGGACACCCCCGCCTCCCGCTTCGCCTTCCAGAGCTGGCCGGACGTGGCCGGGTCCTTGCGCCACTTCGCCTTCTTCGTGCTGAGGGTCTTAGCCCCCAGGCCACCGCGCTCCAGGCTCTCCTCCTCACCCCAGGACAGAGCCATCTCAAAGCTGAGGCCCTGGTGTTCGGTCAGACCAGCGGTCCCTGGGCCACCCGGCTCCTTCGTGCACCACACCACGTCATAGGTCCCCGGGTCACCCTTCAGGCTGTCCACCAGGAAGACGTACTGGTGGCCGCCCGCCGGCACGTAGTAGATGCCGTCCGGGGTCCGACCCCAGGTGCGCTCCGAAGCGCGGGCCAGCGGGTCAAAGTCCTCCGTGTCAACGGGTCCCGCGTAGTATTCGTCCCCGTGCGCTGGAGCGCCTTCCGCCGGCTCTACCAGCTCCAGCTCCTCCAGCTCCAGGAGCGTGAGGTCTTCGTCCAGGTCCTTGTCCGCCAGGTCCTCACGGCTGGTCAAGTCCACAAGGGACTGAAGGCCATGCTTGCGGGACACGCCCACCACGTCCAGGATGAGCGCTGGCTGGCGCTCTCCGGCGGGGATGGTGAGGTCCGGGCGGAGTACCCGTCCGATCATCTGTTGGTACAGCCCCGCGTTGGTGGTGGGACGGGCCACCACAACCACGTCCGCCGTGGGCTCATCGAAGCCTTCCGTGAGGACCATGCAGTTACAGACCACCTGAGTGGTCCCGTCACGGAAGCGCGCCAGGATGGCCCGGCGCTCATCGCGGCCCAGCGCGCCGTGGACAACCTCCGCCTTGATCCCCTCCAGGTTGAAGGCGTCCGCGAAGGCGTAGGCACTGTCCACAGTGGGCGCGAACAGTAGGCCCTTGCGCTGGCCGGCATGCTCCACGTACGCCTTCGCCACAACCTCCGGCGCCAGGGCGTCCACCAGAGCCTCACCCAGCGACCCCTCCCGGAAGTCCCCGCCGCTCATCCGCACCGTGCGAAGATCGAAGTCCGGCACGATGACGCGGCGGCCACGCACGTCCAGGAGGTAGCCCCGCCGGATCATGAAGGCAATGTCCTTGCGGTAGGCCACGTCTTGCCACACATCACTCAGCTTCTCTTTGTCACCCCGGACCAGGGTGGCAGTGAAGCCGGCGGTGAGGCACGTGGGCTCCCAGTCGGGCGTGTACTCCACCGGGGCAAGCGCGCCGAAGTGGCGGAGGATGGCCAGGTACGTGGCGGCCACCGCGTGGTGGCACTCATCCACGATGATCAGGCCCACACTCTTCAGCTTGTCCCGGCGGCCAGGAGAGCGAAGCGACTGGACGGAAGCGGAGATCACCTGGGCGTGGACCTCATTGCGCTCCGCCTTGACGATGCCCACGGTCCTGTGTGGAGCCACCTGGCGCATCTTGTGTGCTGCCTGGAGGACCAGCTCATCCGTGTGGCTCAGGACCAGGACCCGCTTGCCAGGGTTGGCCTTCAGGTACTCCTCCGCCAGGTGCGCGAAGACCACGGTCTTCCCGGCCCCAGTGGGAAGCACAGAAGCGGGACGCGTCACACCCGCGTCCCACTTCGTGTGTATCGCCCGGATGCATTCCGTCTGGTAGTCCCGGGGCTTCAGGAGCTGCACTGTCATGAGGGGTATTCTACCGCCGCCAGTCCAGATGTCAACTGGCGGCCACCACCGTGGAGGACATCCGCTCATCCCTCCAGGTGCTCAGCTCCCGGGGCGGGTCCTCCATGATCCGGTCCGGGATGATCACCCTACCGCCGGCGGATGCCACCAGTACGCGGACCATCTCTGGCCGCGCCCAGCCCAGCTCCTCCAGGGCCTGAAGGACTTGCTCCCCGGTCACCGGGTCCGCGCGCCCCGTGGCCGGATTCACGTACCCATGGATCACACGAAGGACCGCCTGGACCGCCGCGTCCCGCTCACTCATGAGGAACCTCACCCGTGGAGTCCGGGATCTGGAAGCCCACCCAGCGGGCCATGAAGCGGAGCGCGGTGTCCAGCTCCCGGAGCGTGGGGTCCACGCTGAATGTGAATTCCAGGTACCCCTTGCCGTGGGACCACGCCCGGACGTGGAGGCCCTTGCCCGCCCACACATCCAGCCCCATCCCGTGATTCTTCAGGGACCCCTCCACGGGCATGAATTTCACCATGGAGTAGCGGAGCGCGGCGGGGTGCCCATCGATCCATGATCGCGGCCCGGCGGGCGGGTGGAGTCCGTCCATCTGTTCCCGGGACGGGTAGTCCAGGTGCGCCTGGTGGATCTCCTTCATGACGCGCGCCCAGGTCCACACCAGGCGGGGCCGGTCTTCGGTCAGTACAGTGATGGTCCGTCTCATGATCAACTCCTAACTGGACAGTAGTGCCATTGCGTGAAGCCCTACCAGGGCAAGACGTGGGACCCAGGCGGGGGACCAGTCCTCCGGGACGTACCCGCCTACCACCCAGACCTCATCCACGTGTTGATCAGAGATCCGCGCGGCAAAGCGGCGGTACACGTAGGTGTAGATGTCTGGGTCCCGGTGGAGAAGGTCCACCAGTGGCATGGGCTCCAGGAGGCGGACGTGTTGCCGGATCTTCTCCGCCTCCACGAAGTCCCCCGCGTGCGGACCCTCCAGGATCAGGACCCGCACGCCAGGCGCCAGGCGGTGAGTGCTCACGCCAGGCCCCCCTGGATGAACGCGGCCACGGCGGGACCCGTGGGCTCACCCACGCACATCATCACCACACCATGCGGCGGGTACTTGAAAAGAGTGTCCCCACGCTCCGCGAGATGGACCGCCACCACGTCATGCTCCAGGGGCCGGGGGTACCGGTCCGGAGAGCGCGGGTCCACGTGCCAGCGCTGGACCACGGCGGAGGTGACCATGGCCTCAGTCTCACCCAGGCGCACCCGCACGTAGGCGCCCGCATTGGCGCGCTCCCGGCGGTCCCACTCCTCCGCCACCTCACCCCAGGTGGCCTGGCGCCAGCGCTCCGCCGGCTCCACGATGACGGTCACCACGTACCGGTCCGCGCTCCCCTCCAGTGGCGTCCCGTACTCATCCTCCAGGCGGAAGGTGTCCGGGGTCAGCCAGTTGACCCGGGTACTGGTACCAGTTGGATCTTCGGGCGTGCCGGTCTTGCGAAACCACTCATTCATGGTCTCCCTGGCGTCACGCGCCAGCATGGTCTCCCACGTGTCGGTCATGGCGGCAACGGTACGCTGGACCAGTCGGCAACGCAACTGGTACGGTATGCCGGAAGGAGCGCGACCCGCGCGGACCACGGCATGGAGGGAACGATCATGAAGAAGGTACAGAGCCAGCTCCTGGTGAGCGAGGTGACGCGGGATCGCGCGGACGCCCTGGCGTTGGTACGCGGTGAGGCCCGCGCGGAGGTGTACCGGCTGGCACTGGAAGGCGGTGGCCTCCGCCAGATGGAGGAGGACCACAAGGCCCAGCTCTCCGCACTGGCGGAGGTGGCCGCACGGATGGGCCAGTCACCGCTGGAGCTGGCCCGAAAGGCTACCCAGGATGGTTACACCTGGGAGGAGCTGAAGGACCGGCGGACCTACCCCCGGGCCAGGCGCACGGCGTAGGGTGATCATCCCTAGACATGAAGAAAGGACCGGCTCCCCACCGGTCCCTCCGCGCTCGCTACGCAAACGGAGGCTAGCACAGTGGAGCCATTCCACACCACATCCCAGGAACAGATAGCGCTCGATATAGCCCGCCAGCTCATCGCGGCGGGCGTGCCGGTCTTCGCGGCCCCGCCGTGCCCGGAGGGGTGCGCCATCACCAACCCGAAGACGAAGGAGCGCCACCGGGGCGGCCCTGGGAAATACCACCTCCCGGCGCACTGGGAGAAGACCATCCCCGCCACGGTGAACCTGGAGAAGTGGCGGCCAGGGTGGGCGCTGGCGGCGGTGGGCGGCCACCGCGTTGACTTCCTGGACGTGGACCCGCGCTCTGGCGGGGACGAATCCCTGAAGACGCTTCGGGAGCTAGGCCAGGTGCCCCGGGTACTGGCCACCGCGCGCACGCCATCCGGCGGCATCCACTACATGATCAACGCCACGGGGGAGCGGAAGTACACGGGCTTCATGCCGGGCCTGGACCTCCAAAGTGGAGCGCCGGATGGCAAGGGCCGGGGCTTCGTGTGGATCGCACCCACGGTCCGCGCCAGCAAGGCCAATCAGGACACGGGCGCCATCAAGCCGTACGTGTGGGAGGAGCCCCCGGACGCTGATCTCCTGGAGGAATGGGCGGGCGCGACAGATGACACCCTGGAGCCCATCATCTCCCGGGTGCGCGCGAAGCGAGCGGCCCCCGCCACGCGTGACCCGGCGGCGGTCATGGACGCGGATGACCCATTCATCACCGCCAGTACGGCGCACGGGGTGTCCCGGTCCTTCAGCCCCCCGGAGGCCATGGACTTTGTGCGCCCGTACCTGATGCGGCTTCGTGAGGCCCCGGTGGGGATGATCGAAGAGACGTGCAACGTAGCGGCCACGGTGCTCTCCCACTTCGTCCCCAACTTCTGGACCCCGGAAGGGGCCATGGCGCTCCTGGAGGACGCGCTCACCCACACCGCCTATGACCCCAACGGACCCAGTGACTGGACGGTGGAGAAGTTCAGGGCAGTCCTGGACGGGACCCGCCCCACCCAGGACCCGTGGACCGCCACCCGGAAGCCAGAGCCGGCGGCCCCGCCCGCTCAGACGGTCCAGAGTGCGCCGGGTGAAGAAGGACTCAGCACCCTGGAGAAGCTACGCCGGAAGCTGGTGAGCGCGGAGGAGCTGGTCCATCAGCCAGCACCGGAGCCCCTGATCTGGGGCCTTCTGGACCTGGACACCGAAGCGTGGATGATCGGAGCCCCCGGGTCCCTGAAGTCCTTCATAGCCCTAGACATGGCGGGAGCGGTGGGGGCTGGACGCCAGTGGATGGGGCACAGGACCCAGAAGCGGAAGGTCCTCATCGTGGCGGCGGAAGGGTCCCGGGGCATGGTCCTTCGGACCCAGGCGTACGTGAAGGTCCACATGGGGATGGAAGGGGTGACCTTCCTGCCGTACCCGGTCCAGGTCCAGAGCAACGATGGTCAATGGGATGCACTGGTCCAGTTGGCGGCGGAGCTGGAGCCAGGGCTCATCGTGCTGGACACTCAGGCCCGCGTGTCCGTGGGACTGGAGGAGAACAGCGCCAAGGACATGGGCATCTTGATCAATGCCATTGGGATGTTGAAGCGCGCCACCGGGGCGTGTGTGCTCACCATCCACCACACGGGACGCAACGGCGGGGACGCGCGTGGGTCCTCAGCGCTCGACGGAGCCCAGGACACAGAGCTGAAGGTGGTGCGGGCGTCCCCGCGCTCCTCCCTGGAGTGCATGGTCCTCACGGACAAACAGAAGGACATGGCGGAGGACCGGGACGGCATCAAGATCAGGATGCGCGTTGTGGACCTGGGGGAAGACCCGGTGACCGGGCGGCCCCTCTCCTCCCTGGTAGTGGGTGACGCCTTCGACGCGGCCCAGGGTCAGGAAGAGCGCGTAGATACACGCCAGCCCTGGCTCCCGTCCTTCCACTCCAAGGACCTGTGGCGGCGGCGGTACCTGGACGCGCTGTACGTCTTCGCGCCGGACGGGTATGGGCTCACCAAGCCAGACCTGGACCGCGTGATGGCGGAGCACTGGAGCGACTTCAACGCCCGGAACGGTGGGGTCAAGAGCGCCTGGAGTGACCTCCTGGAGATCCGGGACCCAGCGGGGGACCCCGTGGTGGACAAGCTGGGCGGAGAGCGCTTCGGCGTCATCAGCCTCCCCGTGCGCGAAGCGCTGGCCGGCACGCTCACGCGGGGTGCCGGCGGCCAGGGAGACCTCCCGGGGCTGGGCCAGGCGGCCAGTGGAGAGGCGTCCAGCCCACCGTCCAGCCCACCGGAGTGAAGGCCCTGGTCACGGTCCAGCCCACGGATCAAGATCAATGATCTCTAGGGCTGGAAGGTTCATCAATGTCTGGGCTGGACGGGCTGGACGGTGGGCTGGACCGTGACCAGGGCGGGCTGGACCTGGGCTGGACCTGGGCTGGACGATTTGATCTTGATGGGCTGGATGGGCTGGAGGGGGCACACCCCTTTAGGGGTGCCTCCGGACCGCCCCGGGTCCAGACCCGGCCCGCCCAGCCCACGGGAATGTACGTTTGGGGATGATATGACCAGTTGCTATCTGGACTGGTAGGCACTAGACTCCCTGGTAAGACGCTACGTGAGGAGCAAGACATGGACCGCAAAGACTTCCTGGAGCTGGCCGGGCGGGCATCCCAGGGCAACCGGGCAGCGCTGGCCCGCTTCCGGGACCTAGCCCTGGCCGCCCGCTTCGTGGGTGGGCCTGGTGGCTGGATTCGCCTGGGTGACCAGCCGGGCGCCCGGAACGTGTGCCAGGGCTGGGCCGCGCTGGCGAAGCGCGCCAGCCAGAGCGGGTGGGTCCTGACCCACTTCGTGGATGCGGGGATCATCTCCGGGCGGGACCTGGTGGAGGTGGCGGCGGAGCGCACGGGCACGGCGGGGGTTGCTCACCTGGCCGCCGTTGCGGACGCTGTGGCCGCCCAGGGTGACCTTCCGGGGATGTGGGAAGACTCAGACCTCCACGGCGGGGAGGCGGACACGGAGGACGCTATGAAGGATCTGGGGGCCGGGCTGTACGCCCTGGAGGTCTTGAAGCCCGTGTCCGGCGTGGCGCGCGTTGCGGTCCTTCGTGATGACCAGCGGGTCCAGGTCTTCCATGGTGACACGGCGCTCATGGACGCCACGTCCGCCATGATCCGGTACAACGCGGGTACGGACTCCCCGCCGGAGCCAGTGGAGCCCAGCGTCCACCCCGGGGACGTGGTGACCATCCACCGTGGCGTCCGCCGGTACATGGTGGGCCAGGTTCAACTGGACTCCTTCCAGAACGGTGAGCGCTGTGACTACGCCCGCGTGACCCCGTGTGCCCCGGAGGATGACCGGGAGCCCCAGTGGGTGGCCATGGATCTCCTCCACGTGGTGAAGCCGGCGGGCCGCCTCACTACCACCGTGCGCAACGGCATCCTGGTCACGGAGGAGCTGGTGGAGCTGTACCACCACACGGCGGGCCTGGTGGCCACCAAGCGCGTGGCTCTGGTCCAGGACCCGTCCGTGGGGGCCGCCGGCATGACCGCGCTCCTGGTGGACCCGCGCTTCCCGGAGGGCACGCCGGTCCACCGCAACGCCAGCGCGGAGATCCCTACGCTGTTCCCCGGGGACGCGGTGGTGGTGGAGCGGCCCAGCGGTAACGCTCTGTACCGCTGGCTCCCGGACATGGCGGACGCGGACGCGGTGCTGGTGAACATGACCTATGCGGATCGGCACGCCTGGGCAAGTTGACATCTGGACTGGCGGGGCTTAGGATCTGGGTATGACACAGAGCCTGAGCCCCGCCGCCCAGTCCATCGTGATCAACCTTTCTGGGTCCCGCCAGGGCACCACGCCGAAGGGTCGCAACAGCACGGACGCGCTTGCCGAACTACAGCGGGCGGGCGTCCTTGGTGAGGACTACGGCCTTACCCGCCAGGGCTCCGCGTACCGGGACCGCCTTCTGGCGGCCCGCCTGGACGCGGCCTTCAGCTAGACCACACTGGGAGGGCGGCCCCCGCCGGCACGGGCGGGGGCCGCCCGTACGTTACGGGAGTGTCGTAATGATCTTGTGCCAGTTCACGCGCCTGGGACGCCCCCGGACGAAGGGCTCCCTTCACGCCTACTGCCTGAAGAACGCCCGCCACACGGTCCGCTTTGAGGAGCAAACCAAGGACTCAAAGCTGTGGCGGGCCAGGATGGCGAAGTGGGCTCAGGTGTCCATGTTGGACCTCCACGGGGGCCTTGTGCGCTGGGAAGGCGCGGCAGTGGTGGAGGCAACCTTTTACTTCCAGCGGGAGCTGGGCGTGGATGGCGAGGTGGTGGAGTCGCACCTCACCCCGTTCCCTACGGACATCCACCTGGGGGACGTGGACAAGCTGACTCGCAACCTGTTGGACGCGCTCACCGATGCCCAGGTGATCAAGGATGACTCACTGGTGGTGGATATCGTGATCAGGAAGCGCTGGTGTCCGGAGCATGCGGAGCCGGGTGTCACGGTCCAGGTGTCCACGGTGGATGAGTCATGAGCTGGCCGGCACCGCTGCACACGTCCAGGGACCCGTGGCCCGAAGGCTTCCCGGTCCCGCTGGGCGCAAAGTCCCTCATCAAGCTGGCGGAGAGCCAGGGATGGCTGGTGGCCGGCACGTACGCGAAGGGCTACGTGGAGGAGGGCCGCCGTGGGCGTACAAAGGGGGAGCCGGTCCTGGCCCACTCCGTGGCGGTCCGCTTCCGCCGCCGTTTCAACGCGGGCCATGAGCGCGGGGGCTGGGTCATCTGGGAGTCCTATGTGGACCTTGCCAAGCCGGACTGGAAATGTCGGTCCACGATGGTCTACGGGACCGATCACTGGCCGGTCCCGGGTCACCTGGGCGTCACTCAGGTCCAGGAGTACCTGAAGGCGGAGAGCTGGACGGGTGCGGAGGTGGCCCGATGGGTGGAGGCCATCAAGGTCCGCACGGCGGAGATGAAGGCTGAGGCAACGAAGAAGGCGAAGGAACGCCCGAAGAAGGCGAAGGTGATCTAGGTGAACGCGTGGGAGTGGTGGGGCTGGCTCATCGGGGAAGCGCTCCGTAAGTTGGCCTGGCGTAAGGCCCGGTGCTCATCGTGCGCCGGGAACCCCCAGAGCGTGGCGTCCTGGTCCGACCCCTGGGGGTGCTGGGACTGTCGCAATCAGGGCTGGACCCCGGTGAGGCGCTGGCGCTGGTTGGCCCGGCGGGTGGACTCACCGTGAGCTGGGGCGAACGGGAGTGGCGGGCCTGGGGTGCGGAGGTGGCGTATGTGGAGCCGTTCCCGGAGTGCCCCGGTCCGAACGTCCAACCGTGCTGGGACCGTGCGGTCCAGGCCCTGGAGATCCGCAAGCGGTACCGTATGGCACACGCGGACCGATCACTTCCGATAGGTGTTGATCATGAGTGAGCATCAGGAGGACACCCGGCTCCTGGGTCGTAACGGACTCATCTGGCGGGACTACTGCGGCGGGGCTACCCAGGAGAAGCTGGCCGCCCGCTATGGCCTGAGCCAGGCCCGTGTGAGCGAGATCATTTCTCAGGTACGCGATTCCATCCCGGAGGACACCCGGGAGGAGGAGGTCCGGAGGTCCCTGGAGATGTTGCGGGAGCTGAGGGACGGAGCCCTGGAGGTCTACCGCCTGGCGCCAGCGCCCGTGTTCGTGGGCAAGGACGGGACCCCAGCGCGGGACCCGTCCACCGTGGACGATGAACACCCAGAGGGCAAGCTGGTCCGGGACCACACTGGCCGGCTCCGCGCGCTGGAGACAGCGGTCAAGGTGGACGCGCGCATAGCCCAACTCCTGGGCCTGGACGCGGCCCAGAAGATGGACCTCACGGTGAGCGGCCAGGAGGAGAGCGCGGCGGCCCGCTTGGCAGCGGAGGCTTCCGCACGGGTCCGGGGGGACGAAGGTGAGTGACTACCACGCTGGACCTCATGGTCACCGGGGGCCACTTCTCCCGCTGGGGCAAGGCGAAGCGCGGATACCTGGCGCCGGATCAGATCCTCACGGAGCGCGGCGTAGGCCAGACGAAGGCGTACCGCTGCCACTGGTGTTTCCGTTGGCACACCACGTCCACATAGACATCCGGCGGCGGTGCTACTTCCCTGGCCGCCGGCACCCGGAGGAGGGGACCGTGGTCCCGTGGGCCATCCTCCGCTGGCACAAGGGGGCTTTCTGGTCCACGGTGCGCGTGCGCACACAGGTCCCGGAGGGGTACCTCCGTCTACTGTGCCGGGTGGGCCTCCACTTCATGATCCACGAATTCCTACTAGACGCGTATGCGTGCGCGTGCCGGAAGATGATCCTGCGTCAGGAGGAGATCCGCCGTGACTGACTGGCTCAATGAGATCCCGCCGGAGTGGTTGCTGGTGATGTGGTGCGCCATCATGGCCATCTGTCTGGGCGCGCTCCTCATCGTCCTGGTGTGGGCTACCAGCCCGGAGCGGTACAAGGGCACCCGGCGGGTGGACCGGCCCGCTCACGCCACCCCGTACGAAGCGCGCCCGCACTACCCGCGCGGGAAGGTCACGGTGGAGCGCGCCATCCGGATAGCCCCGTACGTGACTGGTAACGGCCACGGGCGCCACGCTGCCCCAGAGGAGGTCCCGCCCATGGGCTGGGCACCGCCGCGCCGTGACACCGCCGGAGCGTGAGCCTGAGGGGCCACCGCGCGCCATCGTGGGCTTGACCGTGGGGCTCATCCTCGCGGGCGTCTTTTGGGCCGTGGTGGTTGTCTGCCTGTGGCGGCGGGTACCGCTGTGGTAGGAGGTGGTGACCATGCCACGCGGGAAGAAGGCGCGCGGGATCACCCGTGGCCGGCGGAAGGCGTACGAAGCCATCAAGGCCCAGGGCCACACGAAGAAGAGTGCCGCTCGCATTGCGAACGCGGGTAAGACCCACGCGGGACGTTCGCGGATGGCGAAGAAGGCAGCGCGGACACGAAGGCGCCGGGGTAGCTAGTACGGGTCGCAACTGGTAGGCTCAGGGAGCCAAGCAACACAACGGATGTAGGAGGCCCAACATGCTCGACATGACCAAACTGGTGGAGCTGAGCGCGGACCAGATCACGCAACTGACGGAGGCCAGCGCGGCGAAGGCGGACGCCTACGCGGAGGCCCGCCAGGGCATCGCGGCCCGCTTCGACGGTCAGAGCCGGATCTCCCTGGGGACGCTCCTGGAGTACCTGGACAAGGCGGAGACGGACTACCGCGCGGGCGCGGACCCGTCCTACTGGCAGCGCAAGGACGCGGAGCCGGCCACCAAGCCGGAGCCGGCGGCGGCCCCCACGAAGGGCCGCGCGGTCAAGGACGCCCCCCAGGCATAACCGGGACGTATGGCGTAGCGCCCGGGACTTCGGTCCCGGGCGCTACCTTTTGCCCAGGTGGACGCCAGTTGACATCAGGACTGGTGGACCTTAGACTGGTCACCATGAGGACGATGACTGAAGCTGAGATCACCCGCCGGATCTGGGACGCGCTGACCCCGGGCGCCCTTCCCATCGAAGCCCTGTACCGCGTGGCCGGCATCGCCAAGCTGACCGCGAAGGCGTACGTGGAGACCATGGAGCGGCGCGGCCAGGTGGTGGAGGTCCCCGGGCGTCCGGGTCACTTCGCGCTGGTGTGCCGGAACGCCTGGCACGCGGCGGAGAGCCTGGGCTGGATGCGGTGCCCGGAGTGCCCGGCACTCTCGGATCTAGTGGAACCGGCGGCGGCGGACGTGGTGAAGGAGATCCTTCGCACGCTGGACGTGCCGGTCCGCGTGAGCATCGTGGCCCCGGTGGCGGGGGACCGGCGTAACCGGGTGTCCACCGTGGCCATCCGCCTGGCGAGCGGCCAGGAGTACCGGATCTCCGTGGAGGAGCTGAGCTAGGAAAGCGTACGTCCTACCCGGGGACCAGTTGACATCAGGACTGGCCCCGGGTTAGACTATATCCATGATGATGACGCAGAGCCCCAAGGTCACGGCAGACAACCACTTCGCCTTCCGGGTCTGGGACCCCACGTACAAGGGCTCCAAGGTGGTCCTGGTGGAGCGCACGGAGGGGACGCGGACCCGGCCCGCCGCTCAGGCCAGCCTCCAGGCCCAGGGGTACCGCAACATCCGGACCGCCGCCTTTCCCTCCTAGCGCCTGATCCGCCCGCCACCTCCGGCCCCGTACGATGGGGCCGGAGGTGATCACGTTGGCCCGTTGGGACCGGGACTGGTTCAGGCGCCTGGACATGGAGCTGGCTCTCCTGGTCCATGAGCCGGCGGTGGTCCAGCGCGCGGTCCGCCGGGAGCTGAGCAAGGACCCGGTGGCCTTTTCGATCATCTACCTGGGCCACCACCTCCGGGACCGGGATGGCCGGATCTCCTTCAGCTTGATCCACTTCATCTGGGCTAGGCAAGCGCTTTCCTGGCGCGTACCGGAGACGAAGCCCCAGGAGAACCGACACGCCTACATAGCGCCCCGGGAGACCGGGAAGTCCACGTGGTGGTTCCTCATCCTGCCCATGTGGGCCGCCGCCCACGGGTACCGCCGGTTTGCTGTGGCCTTCGCGGACGCCAGCGCCCAGGCGGAGACCCACCTCTCCACCTTCAAGCGGGAGCTGGAGACCAACCCCCTCCTGGGCGCGGACTTCCCGGAGCTAGTGGCGCCACAGCGGAAGCGCTCCGGGACCACCCTGGCGGACCGGGCTGGGATGATCCACCAGAAGAACGGGTTTGTCCTGGCCGCCCGGGGCATGGACGCGAAGACCCTGGGCCTGAAGGTTGGGGAGGTCCGCCCGGACCTGTTGATCTTCGATGACATTGAGCCGGATGAGAAGTCGTACAGCGCGGACCAGATGGTCAAGCGACTGGGCACGGTGACGGACGCGGCTTTCCCGCTCAACATCTACGCGGCGGTGGTCATGGTGGGCACCGTGACCATGCCGGGGTCCATCACCCACCAGGTAGTGAAGGCGGCCCAGGGCGTAGAGGTGGCGGATTGGATCAAGGATGAGCACATCCAGTGCCACCACCACCGCCCCATCATCCAGGACCCGGACGGGACGGAGCGCTCCGCGTGGCCTACGAAGTGGCCCCTGGACTGGCTCCTGAGCATGCGGCACACGCGCTCCTACGCGAAGAACTACGACAACGACCCGATGGCGCGCGATGGGCTGTACTGGACCCGGGAGGACTTCACGTACGGGAGCCTGGGACCGAAGGCCACGCGGTGGCTCCTGGAGCTGGACCCGGCGGTCACCACGAAGGGCTCCAGCGACTGGACCGGCTGGGCCATCGTGGGCTTCGATCCCATGGGCAAGCGTTGCGAGGTGGCCGCCGCCGGTCACGTCAAGCTGGCCGGGGAACAGCTCCGCCGCTTCGTCCTGGGCAAACTGGAGGAGTGGCCACGCATCAAGGCCGTACGGGTGGAGGTGAACCAGGGCGGGGACCTATGGAAGACCGTCCTATGGGGACTCCCGGTCCAGCTCCTCATCCACTACGCCACGGAGCCCAAAGAGGTCCGCTTCGCCTGGGCGCTGGACTTCTACCAGGTGGCCGGCGGACGGGTGCTCCACCGGGAGCGCCACCGTGAGGCGGAGGAGGAGATGGTGGCCTTTCCGAAGGGCCAGCACGACGATATAGCGGACGCCATTGTGGGAGCGGTGCTCTACTTCTTCCGCACGGTGCCGGCGGATACTTCGGCCAGGAGTGAGTCCTATGTGTGAGGTAGGAATTAATGGATCTTGATGAGATGGCGGCCCATATCCCGTACCCACCTACGCACCCGAAGGGACCGCGCGCTATGGAGGATGTGGTCCGATGCCGCACCACGGCGGACAGCAAGGGATGCGGCCACCCGGTGGACTGGCACACAGGACCCGATGGGCCTAACCCGGGGTGCTCCTGTTGCGGGTGGCGAAAGGAGGAGGCCCTGGAGACACCTACGGTCCGTGTCCCACCTCCCCCTGGATTCCCACCGGAGAAGTGGGAGATGATGAGCCGGCGGGAACGTAGGGCAGCGATGAAGGGGC
>WUUC01203219.1_pt1 | contig 42296 bp, 42 predicted proteins | sample 6278441 | NCBI WGS metagenome assembly WUUC01 (sample SAMN13675441, study PRJNA597444) | soil metagenome | isolation source: soil | place: USA: Washington | collected 2017-10
CCGAGCCGGCGTGAGGCCAGGTACTCCCCCCAATTGTGACACAGTGCCCCGCCGAGAGAAGAACATCTTGCGAACCGAGAACAAAACGAGTACAGTCTCCGGCGTGGCTCTCTCCTCCAGGAGCGGCGCGAAACCCGTAAACCCCGCCCGTGCCGACTTCTGGATGGAGGAGCCGCCGCCGCCAAGGCAAGCCATTTGCCACCCGCGCGTCGCCGTGTGAAATAGGGAGAAAGGCCATGTTGCATGCTGGTCTCCGTCTCATCGAAGGAGGAGAGATGGACAGGGAAAAGGCGCTTGAAGCTGCGATCTCGCAGATCGAGCGGAATTGCGGCAAAGGCTCCATCATGCGCCTTGGCCAGAACGAGAAGGCGGTCGAGGTGGAGGCCATCTCCACCGGCTCGCTCGGGCTCGACATCGCGCTCGGCATCGGCGGCCTGCCGCGCGGGCGCGTGGTCGAGATCTACGGGCCGGAATCCTCAGGCAAAACCACGCTCGCGCTGCACGTCGTCGCCGAGGCGCAGCGGAGGGGCGGCATTTGCGGCTTCATCGACGCCGAGCACGCGCTCGACACGATCTATGCGCGGAAGCTTGGCGTCGATCTCGAAAATCTCCTGATCTCGCAGCCGGATACCGGCGAGCAGGCGCTCGAAATCGCCGACACGCTGGTGCGCTCCGGTGCCATCGACGTGCTCGTCGTCGATTCGGTCGCGGCGCTCACGCCGAAGGCCGAGCTCGAGGGCGAGATGGGCGACATACAAATGGGTAGCCAAGCGCGGCTGATGAGCCAGGCGCTCCGCAAGCTCACCGGCTCCATTTCCAAGTCCCGCTGCATGGTGATCTTCATCAATCAGATCCGCATGAAGATCGGCGTGATGTTCGGCAATCCCGAAACCACGAGCGGCGGCAATGCCTTGAAATTCTATGCCTCGGTTCGTCTCGACATCCGCCGCATCGGCGTCATCAAGGAGCGCGACGAGGTGGTCGGCAACCAGACCCGCGTCAAGGTGGTGAAGAACAAGGTGGCGCCGCCATTCAAGGAGGTCGAGTTCGACATCATGTATGGCGGCGGCATCTCCAAGACGGGCGAATTGATCGATATCGGCGTCAAGGCCGGCATCGTCGAGAAGTCCGGCTCCTGGTTCTCCTTCGAATCGGAGCGGATCGGCCAGGGCCGCGAAAACGCGAAGGCCTATCTCAAGGAGCGTCCCGAGATCGCCAACCGCATCGAACGGGCGATTCGCCAGAACGCCGGACTTATTGCCGGACAGATGATGGAGGGCGCCCCCGAAGAGGAGGGCGCGAGCGCGGGCGGATCGGCGGAAGAGGCGCTCGGCGGCGACGGAACCGTGTCCCCGCTCGCAGGCCGGGCCGAGGCGCGGCGCGGGCGCCGCGGCGCCTGACGTGCCAATTTGGCCCGAGCGTCGGGATCCTTGAACCGTCAGAACCACTTTAAGAGTGTCGGTAGTCAGTGATCCGGCGTGTCTCGACTTCGGGGGTGATGGTGCGCCTGAACCTCTCCTGGACAGCCTAAACCGCTCCCACTATCTCTGGCGTGGAAAGCCGGACGGCTTTGCTTCGGTAGGAGAAAGCCTGCAAGGCTTTTTCGCCGAGGCACGGTCCAGTCGGCATTTCTCCGTCGCGTTTCCTCGTCTTGGCCGCCAACGAGGTTGCGCCCATGCCAGCCGCTTCTTGGAATCGGTCGCGAGTGGTAGCCGGCCTTGGGCGACTCGGGTCGAGGGTGCGTGGACGGGGTCGTGCGAAGCGAAGCGGCGCAGGGATAGAGGCGTGAACGACAAAGACCTCCGGCAGAAGACGAAGAACTCGAACAAGGGCAGCGCTGGCGCCGGGACGAGCGCTAACGCGATTCGCTCTGCGTTCCTCGATTTTTTCCGTCGGAACGATCACGAGGTCCTGCCGTCGAGCCCGCTTGTACCACGCAGCGATCCGACGCTGCTCTTCACCAATGCCGGCATGGTTCAGTTCAAGAACGTGTTCACGGGCGCCGAGAAGCCGGTCGCTCCGCGCGCCGCAACCTCGCAGAAATGCGTGCGCGCTGGCGGCAAGCATAACGACCTCGACAATGTCGGCTACACGTCGCGCCACCACACCTTCTTCGAGATGCTCGGCAATTTCTCCTTCGGGGATTACTTCAAGGAGCACGCCATCGAGCTGTCCTGGAACCTGCTGACCAAGGATTTCGGGCTCGACGCGAAGCGCCTGCTGATCACCGTCTATGCCGAGGATGACGAGGCGGCTTCGCTGTGGAAGAAGATCTCCGGCTTTTCGGACGAGAAGATCATTCGCATCGCCGGCTCCGACAATTTCTGGTCGATGGGCGATATCGGCCCCTGTGGCCCCTGTTCGGAGATCTTCTACGACCACGGACCCGAGATCCCGGGCGGTCCGCCCGGAAGCGCCGATGCCGAAGGCGATCGCTTCGTCGAGATCTGGAATCTCGTCTTCATGCAGCTCGAGCAGCTTCCGGGGGGCGAGCGCGTCTCTCTCCCGCATCCCTCGATCGACACCGGGATGGGGCTTGAGCGCATCGCCGCGGTGCTGCAAGGCGTGCACGACAATTACGACATCGATCTCTTCCGCACGCTCATTGCCGCCTCCGAGGCGCTGACCGGCGTTCCTGCCAAAGGCGACGCGCGCCCCAGCCATCGCGTCATCGCCGACCATTTGCGCGCTTCGTCTTTCCTCGTGGCGGACGGCGTCCTGCCGTCGAATGAGGGACGCGGCTACGTGCTTCGCCGCATCATGCGCCGCGCTATGCGGCACGCGCACCTTCTCGGCGCCGAGGAGCCGCTGCTTTGGCGCCTCGTGCCGACGCTTGTCGGCGAAATGGGACGCGCTTTTCCAGAGCTCGGGCGCGGCGAAAGCCTCATCGTCGAGACGCTGAAGCTTGAAGAGACGCGCTTCCGCGAGACGCTCGAACGCGGCTTGCGCCTGCTCGAAGAGGCGGCGGGCGGTTTGCGCAAGGGCGATGTGCTTTCCGGAGAGGTCGCCTTCAAGCTCTATGACACTTACGGCTTTCCCCTCGACCTCACCGAGGATGCGCTAAAAGCGCGCGGCATCGGCGTCGATACCAAGGGTTTTGCCGCCTCCATGGAGCGGCAGCGCGCCGAGGCACGCAAATCCTGGGCCGGTTCGGGCGAGGCTGCGACCGAGGGGCTATGGTTTGAGCTGAAAGAGGAGGTGGGCGCCACCGAATTCCTCGGCTACGACACCGAGAGTTCCTCAGGCGAGATCGTTGCGCTTGTGAGGGAGGGAAAGCGAGTCGATGAGCTTCGCGCCGGAGATATCGGTGTCGTCATCGTCAATCAGACTCCCTTCTATGCCGAGTCGGGCGGACAGATCGGCGATCGCGGCGTCGTGCTGGGCGAAGGTGGCGCTCGCTTCGAAGTCTCGGATACGCAGAAAAAGCTGTACGGCTTGTTCGTGCATCAAGGCGAACTGAAGAGCGGGACGCTGAGAAAAGGCGAGGTCGTTGAGCTCGAGGTCGATCGCACGCGCCGCACTGCGACGCGGGCAAACCACTCCGCAACGCATCTCCTGCACGAGGCGCTGAGACAGGTTCTCGGCGAGCACGTCGCGCAGAAAGGCTCGCTCGTGGAGCCGAACCGCTTGCGTTTCGATTTCTCGCATCCGAAGCCGATGAGCGCTGGGGAAATCACCGCTGTCGAGGATCTCGCCAATGCCATGATCCTCCAGAACGAGGCGGTCGAGACGCATCTGATGAATCCGGAGGCCGCCATCAAGCAAGGCGCGCTCGCTCTGTTCGGCGAGAAATATGGCGAGGAAGTCCGCGTCGTCTCGATGGGCAAGAGCGAGAGAAGCGAGAAGTCCGGGCACGCCTTCTCGATCGAGCTTTGCGGTGGGACGCATGTTCGCCGTACCGGAGAAATCGGTCTCATGAAGATCGTGGGCGAGAGCGCCGTCGCCTCCGGTGTTCGGCGCATCGAGGCCCTGACCGGGGAAGGCGCGCGCCGCCATCTCGCCGCTCAGGAGGCGCGTCTGCGCGAGACGGCAGACCTCCTCAAAGTTGCGCCGGACGAGGTGGTGGAGCGTCTCGCCGCAATCCTCGAAGAGCGGAAGAAGCTCGAGCGGCAGCTCGCCGAAGCGAAGCGCGATTTGGCGCTCGGCGCCGGCGGAGGCGGCGATGGCGCCTCTCCCATTCGCGACGTGGGTGGCGTGAAGCTGTTTGCGCGCGTGTTGCAGGGCGTCGCGCCGAAGGATTTGCGCGGCGTTGCCGACGACGCGAAGCGGCAATTGGGCTCCGGCGTCGTTGCCATCGTCGGCGTCTCCGAGGAAGGAAAGGCCGGCCTTGTCGTCGGCGTGACCGACGATCTCACCGGCACCTACAACGCGGTCGATCTCGCGAGGATCGGGGCCGAGGCGCTCGGCGGCAAGGGCGGGGGAGGGCGGCCTGACCTTGCCCAAGCCGGCGGCGCCGACGGCTCCCGAGCGGAAGCGGCGCTCGAGGCGATTGCCGGTCAGCTCGGCGCTGCGGGCGCGAGTGGGGACGCCGGCCCGAAGCGGCGGACCGAAAAGGCCTGATCATGAGCTTCGCGGCCGCTTGGCGAAGCTGGCGGGCGAAGGTTCACGACATTTTGGAGGTTGGCGACGGGGCGGATCCCGCCGCGCGTGCGGTCAGCACGTTCCTCGTCATTCTCATCCTCGCGAACGGCGTCGCCTTTGCCGCCGAGACGGTGAATTCCGTCTACGCCCGCTACGGTCCGGAGCTTGAGGCCTTCAACGCCTTCTCCGTCATCGTTTTCACCGTCGAATACGTGCTGAGGCTCTGGAGCGCGGTCGAGATCCCGCAGTTTCAAAGAATACCGCCATGGCGGGCAAGGCTCATCTTTGCGCGCCGGCCGCTGATGCTCATCGATTTGATGGCGATCCTGCCGTGGTATTTGAACGCCATCCTTCCCTTGGACCTAAGGGCGCTGCGCATCCTGCGCATTTTCCGGCTGCTCAAGCTGTTGCGCTACTCGCCGGCGCTGCAGCGTGTAATCGCACATGAATGGCGGGCCCTGGTCGCCGGCCTGCTTCTGATGGTGATCTTGCTCCTTGTCACGGCCACCGCCGTCTATTTCCTAGAGCGCGACGCTCAGCCCGACAAGTTCTCATCGATACCGGCGGCGGCCTGGCGGCCATGGCGACGCTGACGACCGTCGGCTATGGCGACATCGTGCCGATCACGCCGCTCGGCAGACTCTTCGGCGGCCTCGTGATGTTGATTGGGCTTGGCATGTTCGCGCTGCCGATCGCCATCATCTCTGCCGGTTTCAGCCAGGAATCGGCGCGTAACGAATTTGTCGTCACCTGGGGCATGGTCGCCCGCGTGCCGCTCTTCAGCACGCTGGATGCGGCCGAGGTCGCCGAGGTTTCGAAGCTCCTCTATTCGCGCCTCGTGCCTGCGGGCGGCGTTATCGTCTCGGCGGGGGATGCGGGCCGCGCCATGTATTTCATCGCCAGTGGCGACGCATCGGTCCAACTCGCGGCGGGGCGGCGCGCGCAACTGCACAAGGGCGATTTCTTCGGCGAGATGGCGCTGCTCGAGCGGCGTCCGCACACTCACGATGTTGTGGCAGACACGCCCTGCCGTATCTATGTCCTCGACGGCGAGGCGGTCGCCCGCCTCAGCCTGAGACACCCGGAGATCGTCGAGCACATCAAGCAGGTCGCCATGGAACGGCGGCGCGAGAACGAGGAGATGGAGCGGCAGGCGGACAAGCGACCGCGTCTCAGGAAGGCAAAGGCCCCGGAGGCGAGTTAGCCCTCAAGCGGCGGCACGCTCGGCCATCGTTTTGCGAAGCCTCTCGTCAATCTTGTCGAGAAAACCCGTGGTCGAGAGCCAGGCCTGATCCGCTCCGACGAGCAGCGCCAGGTCCTTCGTCATGTAACCGGCTTCGATGGTGCCCACAACCACCTGTTCCAACGTTTCGGCGAAAGCGGCGAGCTCGGCATTGCCGTCGAGCTTCGCGCGGTGCCGAAGACCGCCCGTCCAGGCGAAGATGGAGGCGGTGGCGTTTGTCGAGGTCTCCCGCCCCTGCTGGTGCTGCCGGTAATGGCGAGTCACCGTTCCGTGCGCCGCTTCGGCGAGCACCGTCTTACCGTCCGGTGTCATCAGCACGCTTGTCATGAGGCCGAGTGAACCGAAGCCCTGCGCCACCGTGTCGGATTGCACGTCGCCGTCATAATTCTTGCAGGCCCAGACATAGCCGCCGGACCATTTCAGCGCCGCCGCCACCATGTCGTCGATGAGACGGTGCTCATAGGTAAGCGCGCGGGTCCGGAAAGCCTCCTTGAACTCGGCCTCGAAGATCTCGGCGAAGATGTCCTTGAAGCGCCCGTCATAGGCTTTGAGGATGGTGTTTTTGGTCGAAAGATAGACGGGCATATTTCGGGCAAGGCCGTAATTGAAACTTGCGCGCGCAAAGTCGCGGATTGACTCGTCGAGATTGAACATGGCGAGAGCAACACCGCCGCCCTTGAATTCGTGCACCTCATGCTCGATGCGCGTGCCGTCATCGCCGATAAAGCTGATGGTGAGCTTGCCCTTGCCGGGCACGCGGAAATCTGTGGCGCGATAAACGTCGCCGAAGGCATGGCGGCCGATGACGATCGGTTTCGTCCAACCGGGAACGAGGCGGGGAACGTTGCGGCAGATGATCGGCTCCCGGAAGATCACCCCGCCGAGAATGTTGCGGATCGTCCCGTTCGGGGACTTCCACATTTGCTTCAGGCCGAATTCCGCGACTCGCGCCTCGTCAGGCGTGATGGTCGCGCATTTCACCCCGACCCCGCAATTCTTGATGGCGTAAGCCGCCTCGATCGTCACCTTGTCGTCGGTTGCGTCACGGTTCTGAATGGAAAGGTCGAAGGTGCGCAGCTCGATATCGAGATAGGGCGCGATCAGCTTGTCCTTGATGAGCTGCCAGATCACTCTCGTCATCTCATCCCCGTCGAGATCGACGACAGGGTTCGTCACCTTGATCTTCGTCACAAAGACTCTCCCGGGAGAACGTGCTTCGGCTTTAAGTTGCGGGGGACCGACGGTTGCGTATCGGAGTGCTATAGCATCGGATCGCGATGATGAAAGAAACGAGGGATACTGGCAACGCTGCCGAAAGCCACGACAACGCTCAGCGCGCCTCGGCTCCGCTACCGACCAGCGAGCCATCGGGGAGGGGGCCGGCCATTATCCTTGTCGGCCCGCAGCTGCCTGAAAATATTGGCTTTGCGGCGCGGGCCATGGCCAACTTCGGATTGTCGGAGCTTCGCCTCGTTCGCCCGCGCGAGGCCTGGCCGAACGAGAAGGCGCGGGCGGCCGCGGCCGGAGCGGATCAGGTGATCGATGCTGCCGCAGTCTATGACGAGCTAAAGGGAGCCGTTGCGGACCTGAACTATGTGATCGCCACCACCGCCCGGCCGCGCGGTATGACCAAGCCGGTATTTGCGCCGGATTCGGCAGCCCAGGAACTCGCGCGGCGAATAGCATCTGCCGAACGCACCGGCATTCTGTTCGGTCCGGAGCGGAGCGGTCTCGACAACGAGCCGATCTCGTTGGCCGACGCCATTCTCACCGCACCGGTCGACCCCGCATTCGCGTCGCTCAGCCTGCCGCAGGCCGTGCTGCTCGTCTCCTATGAATGGCTCAAAGCAAAGCAGGCGATCCCGACGCTCGGGCGGGCGACGACTTTCGACGGTCCTGCCCTCGAAGGTTTGGACCAAAGCGGTGATCCGCCTGCGGGTCGCGGCGAGCTTTTCGCACTTTTCGATCATATCGAAAGCGAACTCGATCACGCCGGTTTTTTGCGCCCGCCGGAAAAACGACCGACGATGGTTCGCGCGATCCGCAACATGTTTCATCGCATGAGCATGACGGAACAAGATGTGCGCACATGGCGTGGCATCGTCGCGGCGCTCGCGGGAACACGCAAAGCGCGCGACAGCGAGGGGTCATAGTTCTGCCCCGTTTCTCCTATTGCGATGACATCCGAGGATGGCTAGCCTCCGGGCGCAAAAAGAGAGGGCAATCTATGCAATTTGCGCGGATGGTTGGGGGCGTCGCTTTCGCCACGTCGGCGGCTCTATTCCTGCTTGGCACGCCAATAGAGGCGCAGGAGCAGCAGGGTGTCCGCACGGCGGCCGAGGAACTTGGCAATCGCACGAAAACGAACGGCGACGTTCAATCCTCATCGGGTGGTCTCAGCGATAGCGCCGTTCGGGTGATGTCCACCTTCGCGCTGTCGATCCTTCCCGACGAGGTGCAGGATAAGGCCGGCAAGAAGATCAAGCTCGATAAATCGAACCCAAACACCTACCTCATTCCGCTCGAGGAGGCCCGCCGCATCATCAGGGTCGCGACGCGATCGGCCTATGCCGAAGCCTGCGACCTGACGGAACTGGGCCAAGCCAATTACGAGGCGATGTATCGTAGCGAACTCGCGCGCAAGGTGTGGTCCGGCGAGCAGATGATGTTCATCAAGGCCCTCCATACCTTTGCTACCTCCTATTTTGCGGGAAATGCGAAGATCACCGCCGAGCCGGGGGATGGCCAGGCCACGAACGGCGCGCAAGGAACGGCCGCCACAATTGAAGCCAAGAAATTGGAATGCAGACCGGGCCAGAAGGAGAAGGTGACATCGGCGATCGTCAATTACGTCCAGTCGACGGGAGTGAACGTCAACGCCGATAACCAATCCTCACCGACGCCGGCCTCGCCCGCGACCGGGTCGCCGCGGACCACCTCCCCAGAGGCAGCGGTTCCCCAAATGATGAGGCCGGCCGGCGCCGCCAATTGACAGACTCCGTCGGAACCGTGTAACACCCGCCCGGCGCTTCGGCCCTTTGCCGGGCGCCTGACGAGCGGGGCACCGACCCCTGCCTTCATCAGCATAGGAAAACGAAGCGAACGCTGGAGCCACGCGAGGAGCCCGAATTGGCTTTTGGAGCTGTTTGAATGACGAAGCGTGTCCACGCCAAGCACAAGATCGACCGCCGACTCGGCGAGAACATCTGGGGTCGGCCGAAAAGCCCTTACAACAAGCGTGAATACGGGCCGGGCGAGCACGGGCAGCGCCGTCGCGGCAAGCTCTCCGACTACGGTCAGCAGCTCCGCGCCAAGCAGAAGCTGAAGGGCTATTACGCGAACATCACCGAGAAGCAGTTCCGCGCCATTTACGGCGAGGCCGCCCGGATAAAGGGCGACACCAGCGAGAATCTCATCGGTCTTCTCGAGCGGCGGCTGGACGCCATCGTTTATCGTGCGAAGTTCGTGCCGACCGTCTTTGCCGCGCGCCAGTTCGTCAGCCACGGTCATGTGAAGGTGAACGGCCGTCGGGTCACCATTCCGAGCTATCGCTGCCGCGAAGGCGACGTGATCGAGGTGCGTGACAAGGCGAAGGATGTGGGCCTCGTGCTTGAGGCGGCGCAAAGCCCGGAGCGCGACGTGCCGGAATATATCGAGGTCGATCACTCGAAAATGGCGGCGAAGCTCGTGCGGGTTCCGGCACTCTCGGACGTGCCTTATCCGGTGATGATGGAGCCGAACCTCGTCATCGAGTTCTACTCGCGCTAATCCTCAGCGGATTAAGACGAGCGCAACTCCAGCAAGGATCAGCAGGACACCGATTGGCCGGCGGAGCCGCTGCCCGAAGGGCAGGAGCTTCTCCGCGGCGACGAGGATCGCGAGCAAGGCGATCCAAAGCAGGTTCATGATCCCGCCGGCAAACAGAAGCAGCATCAGCACCGCACAACAACCGACGCAATAGACCCCGTGCGCAACGCCCATGCGCCAGGCGCCGAGCCTTCCAGGATGCCAATGTGCCGGAAGGAAGGAGGCGGGCGAGCGGCAATGGGTGAGGCAAGCCTCCTTTAGCGGCGTCAGCTGATAGAGACCCGCGCCAATCAGAAGCGCGCCGGAGGCCGCTGGACTTCTCAGAAGCATCATGGCGGACATCGCGCCGTATCGTTCGAGCGCCCATTGCAGGGCGACTGCGGCGGCACTGAACAGCAGCCACAAGGAAAGATAGCCAAGCATGAAGAGTGCGACCGCCGCTGAGGCGTTCGTCATCTGACCTTTGCGCTCGGCCTGACGCGCGACGAGCCCGTAGAGCAGCACCATTGGCGCCGCGCTCGGAAGCATCATCGCCACCATCATGACGGCCCACATGAAAAAGGCGATGAGCCAGTAGCTCGCGCTCCAGGATCCGGATTGCACGGCCGGGCCCTCGGGCCACAGCCAACCGCTCATGGCATACGGGTCCATGCCTGTCCCGGCGCCGGCAAGCAGCGCAGCCCAGGCGAGAATGAGAAGCGCGATAAGTGCTGCAGCAACGATGAGGCCGTCGCGCCGAAGGAGTGTCTCCACGACGCCGGCGGCCATCGGCCCTAACGCACCATCCCGCTTTGGCAGAGATGGATATTGGCGAACTGGCCGTAGCTATCGGCAAGTTCATAGGCGATAGGAGTGTCGATTTTCGACCAGCCGCGGCCGATTTCCGCCACCGCGAATTCAAACCCATTCGGCTGCTCGATGCGGACCCGATGCGCTTCACCGCTCACGGGATTGAGGATCGGCTCGCCCCGCATCTCAACAAAGTCGCCGACATGGACACGGGCGCTGCGCGCGTCGACATCGAGATCGATCTCGATATCGGCGAGGATCGGATCGTGAAATTTCTCGCAAGTCGAGGCGAAAACCTGAAACACCGTGGCGCCCGGCTCCGTGTCGTGGCCTTGCAGGACGCGGAGTAGGGCATCCCGCTGCTCCGGCGTCGCGCGGGGCTCCAGGATTTGGATGCTTTCGCCACGGCCTTCATGGATCGGACCGGGCCAGCGAAAGATCGACACCGCCCTCATCCCATCGAGCCGCGTATGTCCATGAAAGCCTGCGTCGATCACGAATGCGGCAAGGCCGCGGCAGTGGCCGTGTGTCGGGAGCGCATTGAATTGGCACGGACATCCATAGGCGCAGTTACAATTGCCGAATTCCCGCCCTTTGATTTCCCAGCGCGTCAAGCTCTTGCCTCCCCAGAACATCCAAAACACAGGGTTCATCATCGGTCATTCCGATGGCGGAAGAAAGCCGTGGACCGCACCATGCCAGCGGCGGCAGGCAACCAAGTCCATGCTCCTGGGTTCACCTGACAAGGGATAACCCCAAGACGCGTGGGAGAACGAAGCATGCAGGTTCAAGAAATTATGACCGCCAAAGTGGATCTTGCCGATCCGAATATGACGATCAGAGACGCCGCGCAACGAATGCGCGCCGACAATGTCGGGGCACTGCCGGTCGGCGAAAACGACAAGCTTATCGGCATGGTCACGGATCGGGATATTGTCGTGCGTGCGGTCGCCGACAATCGCGGGCCAGGCACGACCTCCGTTCGCGACGTGATGTCGGAGCGCATCTATTATTGCTTCGAAGATGACGATATCGAGCAGGCCGCAAGAACCATGGCGGAGCACCAGGTGCGACGGCTCCCCGTCGTCAACAGCCAGAAGCGGCTCGTCGGTATCGTGGCGCTTGCCGACATCGGGCTGAGTGATGGAAAGGCGGCCCATCTCGCCCTCGGCGGCATCTCCGAACCGACGGACGAACCCAGACGCTGAGCAGGTGAGCCTAGAAGCGGGTTGATCGGCGCCTCCGCAATCGGAACGGCGCTGCGTCCAGGGGCGTTACTGTAAAGGCCCAGGGCGGGGAGTGCCCGGCCGCCGGGAGCCAGGACGGCACACGGTACTTTGCGTGCGTGCTGAAGCGCCAATTCGATCGAGCAATCGAGGTAACTCAGCCATGTCCGAGTTCTTCAAGCGCGTGGGCCATTGCCGCTTGCTGGGCCGAAGTGTTCTCGTCGCCGCGACGTTGCTCCTTGTTCTCGGCCTCGAACTCCCGCTGTTCTCGGTCGGCGATGCCGCGGTGGACCCAAATTCGCGGCCGGCCGCGCAAGCCCTGCGGCCGGGCTTTGAGGATGTCGTGGCGCGGGTGAAGCCGGCTGTGTTCGGCATTCGTGCGAGGGTCGTCGAGGCGAGTGATCCCCAACAGCTCCAGCTTCCACCCCTCGACAACGAGGAAGCGCAACCCGAACAGCCGAAGCGGGCGCGCTTGGCACTGAGCCAAGGGTCCGGCTTTTTCATTTCGCCGGACGGCTATGCGGTGACCGCCAACCACGTGATCGAAGGCGGGGCGTCAATCGAAATCACGACAGACGATGGGAAGTCGCGGCGCGCCAAGGTCGTCGGCATCGATTCGGAGACGGATATCGCGCTCCTCAAAGTCGAGGGCGAAGGTGATTTTCCATATGTGGCCTTCGCCGACCGCATGCCGCGCATCGGCGAATGGGTAATCACCGTCGGCAATCCCTTCGGCCTGGGTGGAACGGTCACGGCCGGTATCGTGTCGGCGGGAACGCGCGAAATCGAAGTCGGGACGAAGAACGACTTCATTCAGATCGACGCGCCCGTGAACCAGGGCAATTCCGGCGGCCCGACCTTCGACGTGAACGGCAACGTGATCGGCGTAAACAGCGCCATCATCTCGCCGACCGGAGGGTCGGTCGGCATCGGCTTTGCCATCCCGGCCGCGACCATCGCGCCGGTTGTTGCTCAGCTCAAAGAGAAGGGCTCGGTCACCCGCGGCTGGATCGGGGTCGAAACCCAGGCTGTCACCCCGGAACTCGCCGACGGTTTCGGCCTCGGGCAGACGCGAGGAGCGCTCGTCGCCGAGCCCCGGCCGAACGGTCCTGCATCGCGCGCCGGGGTCAAATCGGGAGATGTGATCGTAACGGTGAACGGAGAACCGCTCGCAGACGATCGCGACCTGGCGCGACGCATCGGCAGAATGGCGCCGGGTGGCCTCGTTCGACTCGGCATCCTGCGGGAGGGGCGGGAATACACGCTTGCTGTCGCCTTGGGCCGCTCGCCGCAGCCCAAATCCACAGCCGCGGCCGACCCCGGCCAGGGTTCCGATGAGAGCTCCGACCCGGAAAAGCTTGGCCTCGCTCTTGCGCCTGGAAAACAGACAGAGCGGGGCACCGAGGGCGTGGTGGTGGTCGAAGTCGATCCGCAAGGCATCGCGGCAGAGCGCGGCTTTCAGCCCGGCGACGTGATACTCGATGTTGCGGGAAGCGCGGTTAGCGCTCCAACGGAGGTGAATGACGCCCTGATCGAAGCCCGCAAGCAGCGCCGGAATAATGTGATTGCTCGCGTGCGCACCGGGGACTCGACGCGCTTCGTCGCCATCCCCACCGGCTGATTGCGAATCAAAACTTAAGCGCGGTAGGCGGACGGGGAGGGCAGGCGGCTCTCTTCATCGACGATACCGTATGGCCCATAGGCGACGTAGGTGAGGGCTGCATACGTCTCGGCATTTTTGAAAGCAATGTCGCCAGCGCCCCTAAAGTTTCCGCTCGCAACTTCTGCTTCTCGGAACTCGAATCCTTCGGGAAGGACGATGCGGGCGCGGTGTGGGGAACCTGTCACGGGATTGCGGATCGGCAGGATATCCAGCTCCATGACGCCTGGGATCTTGAAGCCGCCCGTTCGCGCTTCGAAGTCGCACCGAAACGAGATCGGCGCGATGACGGGATCGAACTCCCGGGCAATTGTGGCGCCGTAGATGTTGAAGACGGTTCCGGGGTCCTGCTCCTTGCCACCAAGGATGGTGAACAGGGCCTCGCGCTGCCGTTCATCGGCTCGGACGTCGATCACGCCCTGGGCAATGCCTCCGCCCTCATGCACGGGCCCCGGCCATCGGTAGCGCGCGCCGATCACGAGCCCATCGAGGCGCGTTTCGCCAAACCAGCCAGTCTCGATCAGATGCGCTTCGAGCCCTTCGCAATGACCGTGGCTCGGCCGGCCATTGAATTCACAAGGGCAGCCATAGTCGCAATTGCAGGAGGCGATCTTCGGCCCGCGGATCTGCCAGTCGATGTATCCCACGGCGTCGCGCAGGATCAGGCAGTTAGCGTCTGGGCGTTATGAGCAACACCCTTCTCGGTCAGGAGATCTTGAAGTTCACCCGCCTGGAACATCTCGCGGACGATATCGCAGCCGCCGATGAACTCGCCTTTGACGTAAAGCTGCGGGATCGTCGGCCAATTCGAATAAGCCTTGATCCCCTCGCGTACGCTCATGTCCTCGAGCACGTTGATGTCTTTGAAATCCACGCCGAGATGGCCGAGTATCTGCGCCACCTGCATGGAGAAGCCGCATTGCGGCATGTGCTTCGTACCCTTCATGAAGAGGACGACGTCGTTCGCCGCGATCTGCTTTCCGATCCAGTCCTGCGTCTCTTGCTCAGTCATGTCCTTTCGGCTCCTTCCTGCGGCGGCCGCGTGGTAAGCGCAAGCGCGTGCAGCGTCCCGCCCATCCGGCCTTTCAGCGCATCATAAACCATCTGGTGCTGCTGCACCCTCGTCTTGCCGCGAAACGCCTCCGACTCGACCAGCGCCGCGTAATGGTCACCGTCCCCCGCGAGATCGTCGATGCGCACGCTGGCATCGGGGAGATGCTCCTTGATCAGCTTCTCGATTTCGTCGGGCGCCATGCCCATCAAAGTTCTCCTCTTCGATCCGAGCTTCCGCTCATGAAGGCCGGCAGCCAGCGTTCGTGGGCATTTCGCAGCATTTCCAGGGTAAGTGGCGCTTCGCCCGGAAGCTTCAAGGCGTCGCCCCCGGCTTTTCCGATCACGCGGGCCGGCACTTCCGCCCCTGCCGCGAGGCCGATGACGAGCAGGACAGAATCGGGATCCGTCGCCACCACATACCGGCCCTGATCCTCACCGAACCAAAGGGCGTGGGCGGGTGCGGGGAGCAGTTCGGGCGCCCGCTCAAGCGCCACGCCAACGCCGCCGGCAAGCGCCATCTCGGCGACGGCGACGAGAAGTCCGCCATCCGAGACGTCATGCACCGCCGACACGCGGCCGTCGCGGATCAGCTGGCGCACGAACTCGCCCGTCTGGCGCTCGGCCGCAAGATCGACGCGTGGCGGCGCACCCCGCGTCGGGCCCTCCGTGATTTGCAGGTAGAGCGATTGGCCGAGATGGCCCTGCTCGGCGCCCAACAGGATCAGAACGTCGCCTTCGCGGTCAAGCCCGATCCGGGCGACGCGCGACAGATCGGGAATCAAGCCGACGCCGCCCACGGCCGGCGTCGGCGGAATCGCAACGCCATTCGTCTCGTTGTAGAGCGAGACATTGCCGGAGACGACGGGGAAGGAGAGGGCCGCACAGGCTTCAGCCATCCCCTCAACGGCGGCGACGAGCTCGCCCATGACCTCCGGGCGCTCGGGATTTCCGAAATTGAGGCAGTCGGTGATGGCGAGCGGATCGGCGCCCGTCGCAGTGAGATTGCGCCAGCATTCCGCCACCGCCTGCTTTGCGCCTTCGCGCGGGTCGGCGGCGCAATAGCGCGGGGTGACGTCGCAAGAGATCGCAAGCCCCTTATTGGTGCCATGGACGCGCACGACCCCTGCGTCGCCGCCGGGACGCATGATCGTGTCGCCCATCACCATGTGGTCGTACTGCTCCCAAATCCAACGGCGGGACGAAAGGTGCGGAGAGCCGAGCATCGCTTCTAGCGCGCCGAGGAGGCTGTTCGGCGCCGGAACGTCCTCCGCTTGGATCACGCTTGGCGTTGGCGCTTGCGTAAAGGGGCGCTGATAGATGGGCGCCGCGTGGGCAAGTGCCGAAAGGGGAATGTCAGCCTCGAGCGCTGCACCATGCCGGACGACGAGCCTGCCCGTATCCGTGGTGCGGCCGACAATGGCAAAGTCGAGGTCCCATTTGCGGAAGATGCGCTCGGCGATGCCCTCGGCGCCGGGCTTCAGGACCATGAGCATCCGCTCTTGGCTTTCGGAGAGCATCATTTCATAGGCCGTCATGCCCGTTTCGCGCGTCGGTACATGCTCAAGTTGGAGCTCGATCCCGACCCCACCCTTATCGGCCATCTCGACAGAAGAGGAGGTGAGGCCCGCCGCGCCCATATCCTGGATGGCGACGATGGCGTCCTCGGCCATCAATTCGAGGCAGGCTTCGAGCAATAGCTTTTCGGTGAAGGGGTCGCCGACCTGAACAGTCGGACGTTTCTCCTGACTCTCGTCATCAAACTCGGCAGACGCCATGGTCGCACCATGAATGCCGTCGCGACCGGTCTTCGAGCCGACATAGACAACAGGAAGGCCGATGCCCTTTGCCGCCGATTTGAAGATGCGGTCGGAGCGGACAAGCCCGACGGTCATGGCATTGACGAGGATGTTGTCGTTGTAGCGCGGGTCGAAATTCGTCTCCCCGCCGATCGTGGGCACGCCCATGCAGTTTCCATAATCGCCGATGCCGGAGACGACGCCGGAGACGAGGTGGCGGGTCTTGGGGTGGTCAGGCGCGCCGAAGCGGAGCACGTTCATGTTGGCGACGGGGCGCGCCCCCATTGTGAAGACGTCGCGCATGATGCCGCCAACCCCAGTCGCCGCTCCCTGATAAGGCTCGATATAGGACGGGTGGTTGTGGCTCTCCATTTTGAAGACAGCCGCCTGTCCGTCGCCGAGATCGACGACGCCGGCATTCTCGCCGGGGCCCTGGATCACTTGCGGTCCTTCGGTGGGGAGCTGCTTCAGCCAGTGCTTCGACGATTTGTAGGAGCAGTGCTCGGACCACATGACCGAGAAGATGCCGAGCTCCGTGAGGGACGGCTCACGGCCAAGGACCCCGAGGAGCAATCGGTATTCGTCGGGCGAGAGGCCGTGCTCGGCAACGAGCTCCGGCGTGATCGCGGGGTCTTGTTTCGTCATGCGAGGGGCGCGAATCGAGGCATCTGGCGGGATCGGTTCACTTATAGCGGCCCGCTTTCTGCGAGTCCCGTGCCGTGCCGTGTTCATGCTCGGCCACGATCAGGGCGTCCGCTCACGTCTAGGCGGCGAGGCTTTCGGCTAGGACCTTGAACATGGTGGCGCCGTCTGTGCCACCGAGCGCCGCATCCGCCATGCGCTCTGGATGCGGCATGAGGCCAAGCACCGTGCGCCACTCGTTATAAATACCGGCGATATTGTTTCGTGAGCCGTTGGGATTGGCCTCCGGCGTCACGGCGCCGGCTGCATCGCAATAGCGGAAGGCAACGCGTCCATCGCCTTCGAGGCGGGCAAGCGTCTGGTCGTCGGCGAAATAGCTTCCGTCCTTATGCGCGATGGCGAATTTGACGACCTCGCCCTCGGCGTAGCCGCTTGCAAAGAGCGAGTCGTTCCGCTCCACCTTCAGATGCACGTCCTTGCAGATGAATTTCAGCGACCCGTTCCGCATCAAAACACCAGGCAGGAGCCGTGCTTCGGTGAGGATCTGAAAGCCGTTGCAGATGCCGAGGACGGGGGTGCCGCCGCGGGCGCGGCGAACCACTTCGCGCATGACGGGGGAATGGGCGGCCATGGCACCCGACCTGAGATAGTCGCCATAGGAGAAGCCACCCGGGATGACGATGAGATCGACCATCGGGAGGTCGGCATCCCCGTGCCAGAGCATCGCCGGTGCCGTTCCGGTCGCCGCCTTAAGCGCAACGGCGGCATCGCGATCGCAGTTCGATCCGGGAAAAACGATGACGGCGGTTTTCATTTACTACGCCGCCTCGAACTCATAAGCGTAATTCTCGATGATGGTGTTTGCGAGCAGCTCCTCGCACATGCGCTCGATCTCGGCGCGGGCGCGAGCTGGGTCGCTCTCTCCTACCTCGACTTCGATGTATTTCCCCTGGCGAACGTTGCCGACCGAGGCAAAGCCGAGCGCGTGCAGGGCACCCTGAATCGCCTTGCCCTGTGGATCAAGCACCCCCGGTTTCAGGGTGATGGTGATGCGGGCCTTCATGTGCGGCCTATTTCGAGCGGACCAGCACCGGGCCAGACTTCATCCGCATGGGGTTGTCCACATGCAGCCCGAGCCGGCGCGCGACCTCTTGATATGCCTCGACGAGGCCGCCGAGATCGCGGCGGAAACGGTCCTTGTCGAGCTTGTTCTGCGTCTCGACATCCCAAAGCCGGCAGCAATCCGGGGAAATCTCATCGGCAAGAACGATGCGCATCTGCTCGTTCTCCCAAAGCCGCCCGAACTCGCACTTGAAATCCACGAGGCGGATGCCGACGGCGATGAAGAGGCCGGACAGAAAGTCGTTGACCCGCAGCGCGAGCGACATGATGTCGTCCATCTCCTGCGGATTGGCCCAGCCGAAGGCGGTGATGTGCTCCTCAGTGACCATCGGGTCGCCAAGCTTGTCGGACTTGTAATAGAACTCGACGATCGAACGGGGGAGCGGCGTCCCTTCGTCGACGCCCATCCGCGTCGCAAGGGAGCCGGCGGCAATGTTGCGCACCACCACTTCGAGGGGAATGATCTCGACTTCGCGGATCAGTTGCTCCCGCATATTGAGCCGCTTGATGAAATGCGTCGGCACGCCGACGTCGCCGAGCTTCTGAAAAAGAAACTCGGAAATGCGGTTGTTTAGAACGCCTTTCCCCTCGATCTTGTCGTGCTTCTTGTTGTTGAAGGCGGTGGCGTCGTCCTTGAAATGCTGGACGAGCGTGCCTGGTTCGGGGCCTTCATAGAGGATTTTTGCCTTGCCTTCGTAGACGCGGCGCCGACGGTTCATGTTCCGTTCCTCTTAGGTCGCGCGGGGAGTCGCTAAAGCGGAAAATTCCAGCCTTGCGCGGAACCGGCTTTCCATGCTCCGCGCCCTTTTGCCGATCGCTCTTCGCAGGAATCAACCAAGGGGTCTAGCGGGACCTTAGCGTAAGGGGAGGGGAGTGACAACGGCAGGCCCGGCACCCACATCACCACCCGGGAGCGGTTGCTTTTGGCCACTCCTGAGGTTATCCCTCGCGCGGGGAGCAACGGGATTTTCCTTAGATTCCAGCGTTTTTTGCGAGCCAGCGGCTCAATGAGGAGATGTGCGGCAGATGACCACGTTCAAGGACCGTGAGAAGGCGTTCGAGCGCAAATTCGCCCATGATGAGGAACTCCGCTTTAGGGCCACGGCGCGGCGCAACAAGCTGCTCGGTCTTTGGGCGGCTGAGAAGCTCGGGCTCTCCGGCGATGAGGCTCAGGACTATGCCAAACAGGTGGTTCGGGCCGATCTCGCCGAACCTGGCGAGGAAGACGTTTTCCGCAAGGTGCGGGCCGATTTCGATGCCAAGAGCGTCGACCAATCGGACCACCAGATCCGCCGCGCAATGACCGATCTTTTGGCCGAAGCGGTGCAGCAGATCGAAAGCGAAATCAAAGAGTAGCGGCGGGATGCACGAGGATCGCTTCCGCCGGGCGAAGGAAGGGGGGCGTACGCTCCTCAATGCTTGGCTCACGCTCAACTCGCCTTTCCTCATCGAGCTGATCGGCGAGGCGGGCTGGGATTGCATCACCATCGACCAGCAGCATGGGCTCGGCGGAAATGATGTGCTGATCCAGTGCCTCACGGCGGCGCGGGGGGCTGGTCTCCCGGCGATCGTTCGGGTGGCAGAGAACGATCCGGGCCTGGTCGGCCGGGCGCTCGACGCCGGCGCGCAAGGCATCATGTGTCCCCTAATAGAAACCGTGGAAGACGCCCAGGCCTTTGTGCGGGCGGTGAAATTCCCGCCGCTCGGAACGCGCAGCTGGGGCCCATACCGCGCGCGCCTCGATCACGAGGGGGACTATTTCACCACGGCCAACGATTGGACAATTGCCTGCCCGCAGATCGAGACGAAGGGCGCGCTGGATCGGCTTGACGAGATCCTGTCACTCGAGGGCGTGGACATGGTCTGCTTCGGGCCGAACGATCTGTCGGTTGCCCTCACGGGACGGCTCGACATACACGCCCAGGAAGTGAAGGAGGCGATGGAGCTCGTGCTCCGCAAATGCCGCGAAAAATCGGTGATGGGGCTGATCTTCGCCAACGACCTCGACTACGCAAAGCCGCTCGTCAAAGCGCGCTGGGACGTGGTCGCGGTCGGGACGGATGCCGGCTGGTTTACCAAGATCGCGGTGGACATGCGGCGCGGGGCCCTGTCCTAAGCTCCGCAAGTCATGGCTGACGGCAAAGGGCGGCTGTGTCAGTATGCAGGCACGACAGGGGGGATTCGATGCGCGCTCTCACCATTGGGCTGTTTGGATTTGTCGCCTTGGCGTCCACCGTCGCTCCGGCCCTTGCCGGCGAGGTGATCCCGGTCTATCCGCGCTATCCCTATTATGCGGGCCACTATCCGACGGCGGATTCCTATTTCGAGCTGCCGCCCTATGCGGCCGTCCCGCCGTCTTTTTACCAACGGCGGTTCTTCCTGATGGCGCAGGAACGGAACCGGTACCGGTACGTTCCACACATCTTCCACGGCACGGGCGAGATCGACAAATAAGCCCTTAGGGCCCGAGAATGCTCGACGGCGGGAGCAATTGACTCTCGCCGAACACGCGCTCGAAAATCGTATCGACGTGCTTCAGGTGGTAGCCGAGGTCGAACTGGGCCTTGAGCTTGTCTTCGGGTAACGCGCGCATCACCTCTTCATCCGCGAGGAGCTCGGCGAGAAAGTCGCTGCCGTCCTCCCAGGTCTTCATGGCGTTGCGCTGCACGAGGCGATAGGCATCCTCGCGCGAGACGCCTGCCTCGATCAGCGCAAGAAGAACGCGCTGCGAATGGATGAGACCTCCGAGCAGGTTGAGATTGGCGGCCATCCGATCCGGATAGACGACGAGGTTGCGAACGATATCCGTGAGTCGGGTGAGCGCGAAGTCCAGGGCGATGGTGGCATCGGGGCCAATCACCCGCTCAGCGGCGGAGTGCGAAATGTCGCGCTCATGCCAGAGGGCAACGTTCTCGAGCGCCGGAAGCGCATAGGCACGCACGAGCCGGGCAAGCCCGGTTAGGTTTTCCGACAGCACCGGGTTCCGCTTATGCGGCATGGCGGAAGAGCCCTTCTGCCCTTCGGAGAAATACTCTTCCGCCTCCAGCAGCTCGGTGCGCTGCAAATGCCGGATTTCGACGGCCAGGCGCTCGATCGAGGCCGCGACGACGGCAAGCGTTGCGAAATAGGCGGCATGGCGGTCGCGGGGGATCACCTGAGTCGAAACCGGCTCAGGCCGCAAGCCAAGCTTCTCGGCGACAAAGGCCTCAACGCTCGGGTCAACATGGGCGAAGGTTCCGACCGCTCCCGAGATGGCGCAGGTGGCGACTTCGTCCCGCGCCGCCACGAGCCGCGCCCGTGCGCGGTCAAACTCGGCATAGGCAAAAGCAAGCTTCAGCCCGAAGGTCGTCGGCTCCGCATGCACGCCGTGACTGCGGCCGACGGTCGGCGCATATCTGTACTGGAAGGCACGGTCCTTCAGCGCCTCAAGCAGCTCCTCGACATCGGCGATGAGAAGGTCCGACGCGCGGACGAGCTGGAGGTTGAAGCAGGTGTCGAGGACGTCCGAAGAGGTCATGCCCTGGTGCAGAAAGCGGGCCTCGCGACCGACCTTCTCAGCGACGGAGGTGAGAAAGGCGATGACGTCGTGCTTGACCTCTCGCTCGATGGCGTCGATCCGCTTCACGTCGAAGCCGCCGCGCTGGCGGATCGCTTCGGCCGCCTCGGCCGGAACGAGACCAAGCTCGGCCATCGCCTCGGCGGCCAAGGTCTCGATCTCCAGCCAGATGCGGAACTTCGCCTCAGGCTCCCAGAGGCGGGCCATTTCGGGTCGGCTGTAGCGGGGAATCATGCGAGCGGGCCCTGTCCTAGAGCAAGGCAAGGCTTCCCTTAGCAGAGCCTTGGAAAGTGCTCAAATCGTTGGGGTTAGGCTCTGATGTAACGTGGCCCCCTTGGGCCGAACCAGGCAAGGTAGAGGGCCGCTGCGCCGATAAGGGCGGCGTAAGCCGGCCGCGGCGGCACAAGCATGAACACGACGAACGAGTAGAAGTCGCTGAGCGTCGACCAGTAAAGGCCGGTCGGCGACCAATCGAGCTGATTGGGGTAGGTGATCATCAGGTAACCGACGCGGAGGAGGCCGCCGAAGCTCAGGAAGGCCAGCACGAAAATCACCAGGGCGAAGAGAAAACGCATGAAGAGGCCGCGGCTCGAAGCGAATTGCTGCACCCACCATGCCACGAGCGCTGCGAGCCCGCCAGCAAAGCCCACGATCTGCAGCGTCAGGCGCGTATGCTCGTTCATGACGCTGTTCGGCTGCATGTAATCGCCGATAAGGATCGCGCGCATGCTGACGCCGATGATCAGCGCGAAGAAAAGGGCGAGGATGAACCCCACCACATTGTCGAAACTCACCCGCTCCATCCCCCCGCCTCTGTCTTGCAATGCGCCTAAACAACTATGACGAGGAAAGGGTTCCTCGGCAATGGAGGACCCTGCCTTGCCGGGGCGCGTTGTTTATGGTCGGATCTGCGAAAGACGGCAGGAGGTGCGCAACATGGCGTTCGAGGATCTCAAGGCTGAACTGTCCCTGCTCATCAACCAGATGGAGGATCAGCCGGAGGACCCGCACGAGCTTTACTTGCAGATCCGCGAGAAGCTGAACGAGCTGCGCGCCTATGGCATGCCGCTGCCGGACGATTTGGTTGCCTTCGAGCGGGAACTCGAGCGCCGCTTTGAAGCGGAGAAGCGCGGGTCGAAAGGAAAGTAGCCGATCCTCGTTGATCAGCCGGCGGGCGTTGGGCCGGCCGGATAGATCTGCTCGTAATTGCCGTTCGACCAGCGATAGACGGCGTATGGCGGAAGGGTGGGGTCGCCCTTTTCATTGAACTTGAACTTGCCAATGACGGTGTCGAACTCGGTGTCGTTCAGCGCCTTGACGACGTTCTCCATGTCCGTGCTCTTTGCCTTCTCCACCGCCTGTTTCCAGGCCTGGAGCGCGGCATAGGAGTAAAGCACGTAACCCTCCGGCTCGATGCCCTTATCCTTGAACCGCTTGACGACTTCGGCCGCGGCCGGGTTCTTGCGCGGATCGGGTGAGAAAGTCATCAGCGTGCCTTCGCCGGCGTCCCCGGTGATCGTCCAGAACTCCTGCGTGATCAGGGCATCGCCGCCCATGAGGATCGTCGCCAGACCTTGGTCGCGCATCTGGCGGACGATCAGGCCCGCCTCGGTGTGATACCCGCCGAAGAAGACGATATCGATGTTCGCCTGCTTCAGCTTCGAAACGAGGGCCGCGTAATCTTTTTCGCCGGCGCTGATTGCCTCATACGCCGCCTCCTGCTTGCCGGCCGCGTTCATCGCCTTCTTGGTCTCGTCGGCAAGCCCCTTGCCGTATGCCGTCTTGTCGTGGACGAAAGCGACCGCCTTGTCGGCAAAATTCGCGGCGAGATATTTGCCGGCGACACCGCCTTGCTGATCGTCGCGTCCGCAGACCCTGTAGATGTTCGGCCCGGCGCGCTGATCAGTGAAGAGCGGATTGGTAGAGGCGGGGGAGATCTGCACCATATTGCCTTCGGCATAGACCTTGGACGCAGGGATCGAGGAGCCCGAACAATAATGCCCTGCGACGAGCTTGACGTCGGCGCCGACCATCTGATTGGCGACGGCAACGGCCTGCTTCGGATCGCAGGCATCATCGCCGATATCGAGGTCGAGCTGCTTTCCGAGCACCCCGCCTGCCGCGTTGATATCGGCGACGGCCATGTCGGCCCCATTCCTCATTTGCGTGCCGAACGTGGCGTACTGCCCGGTGATGGGGCCGACCAGGGCGACGGGTATGATGTTCTCGTCACCCCCGCCGCAGGCAGAGAGGGCCAGGGCCAAAGCCAAACCGGCAATTCGCAGCATGTTTCGCCTCCGCTTCAGGATCGGCGCACAGTCTACGCCATTTCGGGAAAGGGCAAGACTAGCTTCTCGCGCGCTCGCGCCAAGAAAGCGGGCTCGTGCGCTGATAAAGCCACCGGTATTGCCGCACCATTTGCGTGGTGCGTGTCATGCGGAAACCGAGGCTCGCGGCGGCGACGAAGATCACATAGGCGACGAGGTAATAGTAGGGCGAGAGCAGCTCGCCTTTGAACAGCGCGTAGTTGAAGAAGCGGACCGCAGCGGCGAGCAGCGCCGTATACGCAAAAATGCGCCAGAACGGCTTCCATGCTCGCGCGAGGCCCCGGCCGGAGAGAAAGGCGCCCGCGCCGCCGATCAACACGGTCAGGATCAGAAAGACCCAGGGGCCGGTATCGGACAGGAGGCCCACGCCGCTATCCTCGCGGGGCGGCGGCGTGAACACCGCCTTCCAAATAACAGGCTCTCACCTCTTCCGATTCGAGGAGCTCGCGCCCGCTTCCCGACATGGTGATCTGACCATTCACCATGACGAAGCCGCGATTGGCGAGGCGCAGTGCATGATAGGCATTCTGCTCGACCAGGAAGACTGTCAGACCCTGTCGGTTGAGCTCGCGGATCGCCTCGAAGATCTGTTTCACAATCAGGGGCGCGAGGCCGAGCGAGGGTTCGTCGAGAAGCAGGAGCTTGGGACGGCCCATCAGCGCACGCGCGATTGCGAGCATCTGCTGCTCACCGCCCGAGAGGGTGCCGCCTCGCTGCGACCGCCGCTTTTTGAGCACGGGAAAGAGCGTGCAGACGCGGGAAAGGTCCTCATCGAAGGTATCGTGACCGTTCGCGATCAGCGCTCCCATTTGCAGATTCTCGAGGACCGTCAGACGTGGGAAGATGCGTCTCCCTTCGGGGGATTGAGCGATGCGAAGGCGCGCGATCTCATGCGGGGAGAGGTCCGTGACATTCTGGCCTTCGAAGCGAATGGCGCCGTTGCTTGCCCGCGGGCGGCCGAAGATCGTCATCATGAGCGTCGTCTTGCCGGCGCCGTTCGACCCGATCAGCGCGACGATCTCGCCCCTCAGGATATCAAGGCTGACGTCGTGCAGAACGGGAATGTTGCCATAGCCGGTGGTGACGTCTTCGATCTGAAGCAGCGGCGCGGTCATACGCTCACCTCGCGCTCCACTTCTGACACCTCCTCGTCGGGCACCCCAAGATAGGCGGCGATCACCCGCTGATCCTGACGAACCTCGTCCGCCGTGCCGTCGGCGATCGTCTTGCCGTAGTCGAGCACGATGATGTGGTCCGAGATGCGCATCACAACGCTCATATCGTGCTCGATGAGGAGGAGGGCGATTTTCTCTTCAGCAGGGATCGAGTCGAGAAGCTCGTTCAGAGCCTCGGTCTCGCGTGCATTGAGGCCCGCTGCCGGCTCGTCGAGGCAGAGGAGGAGCGGGCGCGTGCACATTGCCCGCGCGATCTCGAGGCGCCGCTGATCGCCATAGGGGAGCTCGCCGGCGAGCGAATCCGCCCGCGCAAGAAGTCCCGTGCGCCGCAGCCAGGCAAGCCCAAGCTCGGCCGCCTCCTCTTCGGCCGCGCGATATCGCTTTGCGCCGAATAGTGCGCCGACGGTGAGGCCGGAGGCGCGGCTTAAGGTCTGATGCTGCGCCACCATCAGGTTCTCGAGCACCGTCATTCCCTTGAACAGCCGGATGTTCTGGAAAGTTCGGGCGACGCGCGCCTTGGAGTTGATGTCGTGGTCGTCGAGGCGCTCGAGATAAAATGACTTTCCATCCGGATGAGTGAGGGTGATCATTCCCTCGGTCGGCATGTAGAAACCGGTAATGCAATTGAAGACGGTCGTCTTGCCGGCGCCGTTCGGCCCGATCAACGCCGTGATGTCACGGCGTCCGACCTCGAAGGAGACGTCATCGACGGCGACGAGACCGCCGAAACGCATGGTCAGATGCTCGACCTTCAGGATGGGATTGTCCTGCCAAGGCTTCATGCGCGCTTCCTAGCGAAGAGTCCGGAACCGCCGCGCCCTGCGAGCAAGATAGAAGGCGTTCGCGATGACACGATGCCGCGCGGCCGCCAGACCATGATGGCGACAATGGCAAGTCCAAACAGAAGCATCCGGTAAAGGGCGGGGTCGAAGTCCGGACCCAGAATAACCCGGAGTCCTCCGGTGTGCCGGAGCGCCTCGAAGCCGCCAATCATCACGATGGCGGCGAGAACGATGCCAAGCTGGCTGCCGAGGCCGCCGAGCACGACGATGGCGAGGATGGTCGCCGATTCCATGAAGGTAAAGGATTCCGGGCTGATGAAGCCTTGTCGCGTCGCGAAGAAGGCGCCGGCGATGCCGCCGAACATCGCGCCAATCGCGAAGGCGGACAGCTTGGTGACGGTGGTGTTGATGCCGAGCGAGCGGCAGGCGATCTCGTCCTCACGTAACGCCTCCCAAGCGCGCCCGACCGGGAGCCGCCGCAGCCGCATGGTGATGTAGATGGTGAGGAGCAAGAGCGCGAGGATCACGTAATAGAGAAAGATGATCCCGTGCAGCGGATCGTGGCGGAGGCCGAAGAAGCTCGCGAAGGTTCCCTCGCTTCCCGCCGCGAAGCGGAGCCCGAAAAAGGTCGGCCGCGGAATGTCGCTGATGCCGTTGGGGCCGTTCGTCACCTCCGTCCAGTTGAGGAGGACGATGCGAACGATCTCGGCGAAGGCCAGCGTAACGATGGCAAGATAGTCGCCTCTCAGCCGGAGCACCGGAAGCCCGACGGAGCATCCCCACAACGCTGCGAGCGCGCCGGCGATGGGCAGGCACATCCAGAAGGACCAATCGAAATGCGTGGCGAGGAGGGCGAAGCTGTAAGCGCCGACGGCATAAAAGGCGACGTAGCCGAGATCGAGGAGGCCGGCGAGACCGACCACGATATTGAGGCCGGAGGCGAGCATCGCATAGGTGAGAACCACGATCGAAAGATCGAAGAGGTAGCGGAGAGGAAGGCCGAGATTGAGAGTCTTTTCGAGCGTGTAGGCGAGGAGAGGAAAGACGGCCGCCGCGATCATGAGGACAATCCCGGCATATTCGCCGGCCACCCGCCCGGCGGAACTGACAAGCTCCTTGAGCGCGGCCGGCTTCGGAAGGCGCCAGTGTCTGTCCCACCAGAAGCCCAGCGCAAGCCGGCCGACGAAGACGAGGCCAACGACCGTGGCGAGAAGCGCCGGGCGCGGTTTGAGGGTCAGCCCGCGCACGGCATCGACTGTGCGGACGCCAAGCGTCAGGCAGAAGATGACAAAGGCGACCCAGGACCAGATGATCGCGTCGGCAAGCGCGTCCCTGAAACGTTGGGCGAGGGGCTTGCCGGGACCGCCCAAGGGCTAGACCTTCTCTACTTCAGGACGACCGAGCAGTCCGGTCGGGAAGAAGATCAGCGCAAGCGCGAGCATCGAGAAGGCGGCAACGTCCTTATATTGGACGCTGAAATAGGCGGACCAGAAGGTCTCGATCAGCCCGATGATGAGCCCGCCGATCATCGCGCCCGGAAGCGATCCGATGCCGCCGAAGACGGCGGCGGTGAAGGCCTTAATCCCCGCCACGAAGCCGATAAAGAAATCGATCACGCCGTAATAGAGGAGGTAGAACATGCCGGCGACGGCGGCGAGTGCGGCACCCATCACGAAGGTGAGCGAAATAGTGCGGTCCACATTCACTCCGCAAAGGGCCGCCATGAGCCGGTCCTGCTCGCAGGCGCGTTGAGCACGGCCGAGGGACGTCTGCGTGATCAGGAGCCAAAACAGGCTCATGACGAGGATGGTGGTGAGGACGATCAGGATCTGAATGTTAGAGACTTGGACGGCGAAGTTGCCTTCGACAAAGAGACGATAGCCGCCGGTGACCACCGGCTGGAGCGGCTTCACGCGCGCGCCTTGCGCCACCTGGATGAAGTTCTGCAGCACGATGGACATGCCGATCGCGGTGATCAGCGGCGCGAGCCGGAAGGATTCCCGCAAGGGCCGGTAGGCCACGCGCTCGACCGTCCAGCCCCACATGGCGGTGAGTGCCATCGCGATCAGGAGGACGATCAACAGCGCGAGCGGAACGAAAGTGACGCCGACGCCCAGAATCGCGAGCAGCAAAATGAGGGCGATGAAGGAGCCCACCATGAAAATGTCGCCATGGGCGAAATTGATCATGCCGATGATGCCATAGACCATCGTGTAGCCGATGGCGATCAGGCCGTAGATCGAGCCGAGCGCTATTCCATTCACCAGCTGCTGGAGGAAATAGGCCATTCGCCCCCGCTATTACGGCCCAATGCCAAGCCGCTCCGTCATTCCTCCGGCCGGCATTGCATGCAAGTCTTCATACCAACAAGCTCACGAGCCGTACATTGTCCGGATTCTCTGAAAAAGCAGAGTCTAGAGGAGCATATGCGATCCGTCGCAATAGGGAGGATCGCCCGTGTCCTTGCAACCGCAGAGAAGCGCAAGCTCGGTGCGCTCGGCCGTGAAGAGAAGCGGCTCGATGCCGGTTCCGGCGTGAGAGCCGTCGCAGAAAGGTTGCTTCTTGCTGCGGCCGCAGCGGCACCAGGCGTAGCGCTTGCCGGCCTCGAGCTCGACCTGATAGGGGCTGAGCTGTGGCCGTTCGGGCTCGGTCATGCGTTGCTCCCGCGCGCAAATGTGAACGTAGCCTGCTTAACCCACTTCGGTTTGGCACGCCAAGGGGTTCAGCAGTTGAACGCATCGGTCGACTGAAATGTGCGGTGGAATTTTAAACGGGTCAAAGGAAGAGCATCGCACGGATGAAGGCCGCCCGAGCCGCCGTCAGCTGCTTGCCGCGGCCGTCACTCTCGCCACCGCCCCGATCCTCAGATCAGTACCGGCGATAGCGGCAGCACCATCAAAGGACGCCTTAGCCATCGCCGAAATCGCCCCTGGCGTGTTTGTCCATCAGGGACGATACGAGCTTCAATCGCCCGAGAATCGTGGCGACATGGCAAATGCCGGGTTCATCGTCGGCAGCGAGGCGGTGGCCGTAATCGATACCCTCGGCAGCGCCAAGGTTGGCGTCGAGCTTCGCAACGCCATTCGTGGCGTCACCGACAAGCCGATCCGTTATGTCATCAACACGCATATGCACCCCGACCATGTCTTAGGGAACGCGGCCTTCAAGCAGGACGAGCCCCAATTCGTTGCGAACCGGAAGCTTAAGCGCGGACTTTCCGCGCGTGCCGAGCGTTATCTCGCCATCAACAAGATGATGCTTGGCGACGAGGCCTTCGAAGGTATCGAGGTCGTGCTTCCGACGGTCGAAGTTGCCGACAAGCTTACGCTCGATCTCGGTGGCCGCTCGCTCGTCCTCGAGTCCCACCCGACCGCGCATACCGACAACGATCTGACCGTTACCGACACGGCCACTAACACGTTGTTCCTCGGCGACCTCCTCTTCTCAGTGCACGTGCCGACCCTCGACGGCTCGATTCGCGGCTGGCTTCAGCTTATCGAAGCGATGAAGAAGCGAAACGCTACCCCGGTCGTTCCCGGGCATGGCCCGCATGCGATGGAGCTTCCCCAAGCCTTCGAGCCGGAGGAGCGGTATCTCTCGGCCATCGCCAATGATGTGCGTGCCTTGCTCAGGGAGGGCCGGACGCTCGAAGAGGCGGTCAAGACCGCCGGGTTCGGGGAGAGGGACGCTTGGAAGCTCCTCGATCATTACCACGTGAGAAACGTCACTGCGGCCTTCGCCGAGCTCGAATGGGAATGATATAAAAGGCGGAATTCGCTCCGGAGGATACGCCATGATCCGCAAAAGCCATCACGCAAGCTACGCGGCGGGGCTTGCCGTCGCTTTCTCGCTTTTGATCGCGCCGGCACAGGCCGGCACCGAGGACATCTGGCCCACGCTGAAGCAGGGAGCTTTTGGCGACCGCGAGATCATCGCCGGAGACGGCTTTGTCACGCTCGATGCGCCGCCGACGGCGGAGGATGCCGCCATCGTTCCCCTCACGGTGCGAATCCCACCGACGGTCAAGGACGAGCTGAAATCGCTCACACTGATCATCGACAAGAACCCGAACCCGGTCATCGCCAAATTCAACTTTGGGCCGGCCGCCGGAACGGGCGGCGAGCGCTTTATCTCCACGCGCGTCCGTGTCGACAATTTCTCGCAGGTCCGCGCCGTACTTGAGACTGGGGATGGCAAACTGCACATGGCCGCCAAATTCGTTGCCGCGGCTGGGGGCTGTGCGGCGATGCAGGCCAAGGACCCCGACAGCGAGAACGTCGATCTCGGCAAAATGATCGTGAAGGTCTCTCCGCCCGCACTTTCGACCACGCCGCTGTTCGACGGGCTCGTGATGATCAAGCACCCGAACGCGAACGGCATGCAGCTCGACATCAACACGGGCAAAGCCATCCCGGCGCGCTTCGTCAAGGAGATGACGGTGAAGCGGGGAGGGGACCTCGTGTTCAAGATGGACAGCACTTTCTCCATCTCCACCAACCCGCATTTCCGCTTCACCTTCGGGCGCGGAAAGGAGAACGACCTCGACGTTGACATCGTTGACACCGCAGGCACCGTGTTTACGGCAAAATCGCAGCCGAGCGGCTCGTAGGCCGCGAGCTCTTAATGTCTTGCAGGCGAAGACTGGCTGGCGTCCCGCCCGCCTCCGCCGCAGGGCGCGTTAAGCAGCCGGTATGATTCCCACCCCGACGATCCCGCTCATGCTTGAATAATTGGGGGTAAGCCTTGAGTCGGCGGGCGAGGCGGATCATAGAGATGAAGGCTGGGGGAGAATTTGAAGCGCCGGGAGCATCCCGATGGCTGAGCTGATCTTCGCGGTCCTATCGCTCCTTGCCCTTTTTGGGCTTGCGATGAATCGCGCTCCGCTCTGGGGGTGGGCCGTTGCACTCGCGCTCTTCACCTTCAGCCTTCAAATCGGACTTGGCAGCGGTGAGCTGCACGCCCCGGCGTTCTCCTTCTTGGCGGTGCTCGGCTGGCTTATCGCCGCCGGCCTGTTCGCGCTCACCTTTCCGCGCATCAAGCGCGATTACATTGTGCTTCCCGCCTATCGCGCGCTGAAACGCGCCATGCCGCCGATCTCCGAAACCGAGCGGGAGGCGCTCGAGGCAGGCACCGTTGGCTGGGACGCAGAGCTTTTCTCGGGAACGCCGAACTGGCCGCGGCTCCTCAAGGTCCCGCCCATCATGCTGACCGCCGAGGAACGCGCCTTTCTTGACGGCCCGACGGAGGAGCTATGCCGGAAGCTCAACGATTGGCAGATCCGTCACGAGCTGCATGACATTCCCGAGGAAATCTGGCGCTTTGTCCGCGAGAAGGGTTTTCTCGGCATGCTCATCTCCAAGGAGCATGGCGGGCTCGGCTTCTCGGCCCAGGCGCAGTCTCTCGTCCTCGGCAAGATTTCCACCCGCAGCCCGGACGGCGTCACCATCGTCATGGTGCCGAACTCGCTCGGTCCCGGCGAGCTGATCGAGAAATACGGGACGGAGCTGCAAAAGGCGCATTTCCTCCCATGGCTTGCGCGCGGCGAGGAGATCCCCTGCTTCGCTTTGACGGGACCGTTCTCCGGTTCTGACGCGGCTTCCATGCGCGATATCGGTGTCGTGACGAAGGCGGTGCACGAGGGCCGTGAGGTGCTTGGCATTCGCCTCACCTGGGACAAGCGCTACATCACCTTGGCACCGAACGCGACACTTCTCGGGCTTGCCTTCCGGCTCTTCGATCCCGACAAGCATCTTGGCCGCGGCGAGGATGTCGGCATCACGCTTGCGCTCATCCCCACGAAACATCCCGGGGTGAACATCGGGCGGCGGCATCTTCCCTGCGGCGCCGCCTTCCCGAACGGCCCGACCTCGGGCCGCGACGTGTTCATTCCCATCGACTGGATCATTGGCGGCAAGGAACGCGCAGGCCAGGGCTGGCGCATGCTGATGAGCTGCCTCGCCGCCGGGCGTTCCATCTCGCTTCCTGCCACAAGCGCCGCGGCGGCGAAGTCGCTTCTGCGTACAAGCACCGCCTATGCCCGCATTCGCAAGCAGTTCAACCTGCCGATCGGTTTCATGGAGGGCGTGGAGGAGCGGCTCGCGCGCCTCGCCGAGAATGCCTACACGCTCGAGGCCGCCCGCGCGGTGACCGCTTCGATGGTTTCCTCCGGCGAGAAGCCGGCGGTGATCTCCGCGCTTCTGAAATATGTCTCCACCGAACGGATGCGGGAAAGCGTCAACGATGCGCTCGACATTCATGGCGGACGCGGCATTTGCGACGGTCCGTCGAACTACATCCAAGGCGCCTATCAGATGGTGCCGGTCGGCATCACGGTGGAAGGCGCGAACGTTTTGACCCGCACCCTCATCGTGTTCGCCCAAGGCGCGCTTCGCAGCCATCCCTATTTGTTCACCGAGATCGAAGCCCTGCAGGACCGCAACGAGGAGCGCGGCATTGCTGCCTTCGAGCGGGCGCTTGACGGTCACATCGCCTACACCGCGTCGAATGCCTTCGGCGCTTTGTTCCACAATCTGACCTTCGGGCTTTTCGCGAGCGCTCCGCCGAACGCGGTCAAGACGCGCCGCTGGTGGCGGCAACTTGCGCGCGCCTCGCGCTCCTTCGCGCTCGTGGCCGATATGACCGTTGCCTTGCTCGGGGGCGGGCTGAAGGTGAAGCAGAAAATCAGCGGACGCATGGCCGACGCTCTCACGGAGCTTTACCTCCTCTCTTCGATTCTGAAGCGCTATGAGGATGACGGATGTCCGCCCGCGGATCTCAACGTTGTGGCTTATTGCGCCGAGAACTGCCTCTACCGTTTCGACCGGTCGCTTGCCGGAACGCTTGACAATTTTCCGCTTCCCTGGGCGGGAGTGCTTATGCGCATCTTCGTCTTTCCACTTGGCGCGATCCGCAAGCCGGCATCGGACAAGGCCGGCAAGGCGATCGTGCGCGAGGCGCTGCAGCCGGGAGCGTTCCGCGACCGTCTCACCAGAGACATTTTCATCAACGAGGATCCAAGCGACCGGCTTGGTCTCCTGGACCACGCGCTTAAGAAAGTGATCGCGGCGGAAGAGGCAGACAAGAAATTGGAACGCGCCATCCGCGAGGGGAAGGTGCGGCGCTTCCACGACAATGATTGGATCGCCGAGGCCGCCCGCAAAAACATCCTCACCGAGGACGAGGCGCGCAAGCTCGCCGAGCTTCGCGATCTCGTCAGTCGAGTGATCGCGGTCGATGACTTCGATGCGGGCGACGTCTCGCGGAAGGCTGAGCCGAAGCCTCCTATCTCCAGCGTCCCGCCAGACACGATCGCCGCCGAATAACCCAGCAGACAGACACATGCCGAAACAACAGCCGACTTTGCACGACTGGCGACTCTCGGTCGATTATGAGGGGATCGCCTGGGCTCTAATGGACCGCGAGGGCGAGAAGGTGAACTCGCTCGGCCGCCGCTTCACGGAGGAACTCGCCGAGATCGTTCAATGGGCGGAGGAGGCAGGACGCACCGGCAAGATCAAAGGCCTCGTGCTTATGAGCGCGAAGCCCACCGGCTTTCTGGTTGGCGCCGATATCAGGGAGTTCGAGCGCTTCAACACTGAAGAACGCGTCAAGGAGGTGGTGAAGCCGACGCTCGAGCTGCTCGACCGGATCGAGAACATGCCGGTGCCCGTCGTCGCCGCGATTCACGGCTACTGCCTCGGGGGAGGGCTCGAGCTTGCGCTTGCCTGCCATTGGCGCGTCGCCGACCGCGAAGAGGATACGCGCCTTGGCTTCCCCGAGGTGAAGCTCGGAATTTTCCCTGGCCTCAACGGCGCCATCCGCTCCATTCGTGTCGCAGGTCCGCTCGACGCCATGACGGCGATGCTCACGGGACGGATGCTACGACCGAGCGCCGCGCGCGCGATTGGTCTCGTCGATCAGCTCGTGCCGACGCATCACAACCTCCGCTGGGCGGCGCGGAAGGCCGTACTTCAGGAACGGCGCTCGAAGGGCATGCCCTGGTGGAAGCAGCTCATGCTGAAGCAGCCGGTTCGAAGCCTGCTTGCAAGGCAGATGCGGGCGAAGACCGCGGCAAAGGTGCGCGAGGAGCATTATCCCGCGCCGTTTCGGCTCATCGACCTCTTCGAGAAACATGGCGACGATCCGGCGGCGATGCGGGCGGCCGAAACGGATGTGTTCGCGCCTCTGATGGCGAGCGAGACGTCGCGAAATCTCCGCCGCGTTTTCACGCTCTCCGAGATGCTGAAGGACGAAGCGCCTAAGGATGGATTCCAGCCAAAACGAGTGCATGTCATCGGCGCCGGCACGATGGGCGGAGATATCGCCGCCTGGTGCGTCGTTTGCGGCATGCAGGCCAGTCTGCAGGACCTCGACAAGGGGCAAATCGACAAGGCGCTCTCCCGGGCGAAAGGCCTGTTCGCGAAGCAGCTCCGCGCCAAGCCCGCGATCGATGCCGCCATGGCGCGCCTCATGCCGGATCCCGAGGGCCGTCACATCAAGCACGCCGATGTGGTGATCGAGGCCATCGTGGAGAAGCTGGAGATCAAGCAGAAGCTGTTTCAGGAGCTGGAGGGCAAGCTTAAGCCTGGCGCGGTGCTTGCGACCAACACCTCCTCGCTACGGCTGGAGGACATCGCCCGGCCGCTCAAAGATCCGGGCCGTCTCGTCGGGCTGCATTTCTTCAACCCGGTGGCGCTGCTTCCGCTCGTGGAAGTCGTGCAGGGCGAGGCAAGCCGCGAAGAGGAAGTGCGAAAGGCGTGCGCCTTTGTCACCGCAATCAAGAAACTGCCGCTGATCGTGAAGAGCTGCCCCGGGTTCCTCGTCAATCGCGTGCTGACGCCGTACATGGCCGCGGCTGTCCGTGCCTATGAAGAGGGGGAGCCGCGCGACAAGATCGATCAGGCGGCGCTGAAATTCGGCATGCCGATGGGCCCGCTCGAACTGATGGACATGGTCGGGCTCGATATCGCCGCGAAGGTGGGGGAGGAACTCGGTCCCGCCGAGAGGCGCGAGACGCAGCTCACCCGTCTTGTGAAGCAGGGCAAGCTTGGCAAGAAGACAGGCGAGGGCTTCTATCTCTGGGAGAAGGGAAAGCCGAAGCGTGGCGATCTGACTTACGATGCCAAGGAGTTGGAGCGTCTGGGACAAAGGCTGATCGAGCCCTTGCTCGACGAATCGGAGCGCGCGTTAGCAGACGGCATCGTGGCGAACGCCGACCATGTGGACGCCGGCGTGATCTTCGGAACAGGCTTCGCGCCGTTCCGTGGCGGGCCGCTTCATTATCGCCGTTCGCGACAAGCGGCGCCCTCCGCCGCGCAAGCCGCGGCTTAAGAGCGGAGTGCGACACATGCCTGAGCGTACGATGCGGAAGGTTGCGGTCCTCGGTGGGGTGCGCATCCCCTTCTGCCGGTCCCATACCGCCTACGCTGACCTATCGAATCTCGACATGCTGACGGCGGCGCTCTCCGGTCTCGTCGATCGCTTCGGCTTGCGTCGCATGCACATCGACGAAGTCGTCGGCGGCGCTGTCGTCACGCACGCGAAGGATTGGAACATCGCCCGCGAAGCGGTGATCGGCAGCGCTCTTGCGCCGACAACACCAGCCATCACCATGATGCAGGCCTGCGGCACGAGCCTGCAAGGTGCGCTCCAGCTCGCCGCCAAGATCGCGACCGGCCAGATCGAGAGCGGCATCGCGCTCGGTTCCGACACGACGAGCGATGCCCCGATCGTCTTCAGGCGCAGCTTCGCGCGGCGCCTGGTCCAGCTTTCGCGCGCAAAGTCTTTCAACGACAAGCTCGCGGCCTTCAAAGGCTTCAGTCCTGCCGAGCTTGCCCCGCGGCCGCCATCCACGTCGGAGCCGCGCACCGGCCTCAGCATGGGCGAGCATTGCGAGCTGATGGCGAAGGAGTGGGGCATCACGCGCGAGGATCAGGATCGTCTCGCTTATGAGAGTCATAAGAACACGGCAGCCGCCTATGACGAAGGCTTCATGGACGACCTCGTCGTCCCCTGCGCAGGCGTCTTTCGCGACAACAACATTCGCGAGGACATTTCGCTCGAGAAGATGGCGGAGCTGAAGCCCGTCTTCGATCGCGCGAGCGGCACGATCACGGCGGCCAACTCGACGCCTCTCACGGACGGCGCCGCCGCCGTCCTCCTCGCCTCGGAGGAGTGGGCGGCAAAGCGTGGCATCCCCGTTCAGGCCTATCTCAGCCTCGGCCGCACCTCCGCCGTAGATTATGTCGCGGGCGAGGGGCTTCTGATGGCGCCGACGGTGGCCGTAAGCGAGCTTCTGAAGGAGACCGGCCTCAAGCTCCAGGATTTCGACTTCTACGAGATTCACGAGGCCTTTGCCGCGCAGGTTCTCGCCACGTTGAAGGCCTGGGAGAGCGCCGATTATTGCCGGCAGAAATTGGGGCTGTCGGAGCCGCTCGGGCCGATCGACCGCGCCAAGCTCAACGTCAAGGGCTCGAGCATCGCCGTGGGCCATCCTTTTGCGGCCACTGGAGCCCGGATCCTCGGCATGATGGGCAAGCTCTTGCACAGTCAGGGCAAAAAACGCGGGCTGATTTCCGTCTGCACGGCCGGAGGCATGGGGGTCGCCGCGATAGTCGACGGCACTCGGGCCGAAGCGGTTTCCGAGCGGGTGGAACCTGTTCTGGAGCAGGCGGAGCCGGGCCTCGAGCCTGCCGTCGCCGGTTGAGGGAGGGGCATAAAGGTCACATAATGGCCTTCATAAAGGAGCAATTAGGGGTTGGGGCGTAGGGTCAAGTGGGTCGAAAGGACCGATTCTCCTTTCGGCGGGGATAGGAGGAGGAGGGTGCTCCCATGCAGCGTCGCGTGATCGCCCCGGCAATTGCTACGCTCGCGGCCTTGCTCGTGGCCGGAGGCATCCCGGCGCGCGCGTCCGCCGCCGATCCGAGCGGCATCTGGGCCAAAGACGATGGCTCGGCCAAAATGGAAGTCACGAAATGCGGCAAGGGCGTCTGCAGCAAGATTGTCTGGCTTCAGAGCCCCAAGGATTCCCGCGGAAAGCCTCTGGTCGATGCGAGGAACGAGAACACGTCGATGCGCAAGCGGCCGATTCTCGGGCTTTCCCTCTTCAGCAACATGGTTCCGAAGGCTCCGAACACCTGGGTCGGCAGCGTCTACAACCCTGAAGAAGGCCGTATCTACACCGACGTGACGGTGACGCTCGTATCGAGCCGCCAAATCGTGCTCCGCGGCTGCAAGGGCTGGTTGCTCTGCGGCGAGAGGGTTTGGACGAAATCGAAGCTCGACAAGCCTCTGATGGACCCGGACGAGAATATCCAGCCGAAGGGCGACGAGCTGATCGAGGTGAAGGCGCCGAAGCCCGAGTCCGAGGAGTCGGTCGTCGAGGCGAAGAATGAGGCCGGCGTTTCTTCCGCGACCAAGAGGCACGCGAGGTCGGATTCGGACATCGAATTCGCAAAGGCGAGTGCCGCGGGGCCCGGTGCCATTACCATTCTGCCGGCCTTGGAGCCCCTGCAGCTCACGGGCGAGACCGTCTCGAGCATGATGGTCATGACCGATCCTCGTGTCGAGGCCGAGCCCACGCCAGCGGATCCCACAACGGATACCATGATCGTCGAGGCCTCGGCCGACGCCTCGGTTACGGAAGCTGCCCCGCCGGTGGGCGAGGGTGATATCGAGACCGAGACGGCCGAAGCGCCCGCCGCGGAGGAAGCAGCTCCGAAGCCGAAGCCTAAACTCGCTCAAAAGCCGAAACCCTCGGGTAAGGCCGTGACGCGCGCCTCGGCCGCCGAAGTACCCGCAGCAAAGCCAAAGCCGAAGGTCAGACAGGCGAGCGAGCAGCAAAGAGAGCGGCTCCCCTGGGAGCGGCCGTAATCGGCTAGCGGGCTCTCGCCTCCGCTTCTTCTGCCCGAAGCTCCTTCTTCGAGTGCTTGCCGATCATCGTTTTCGGCAGCACGTCGCGGAATTCGATCTCTGCCGGCAGCTCGAGCTTCGACAGCTTCTCTTTGAGGAATCCGAGCAGCTCTGTTTGGCTCATCTTCGCGCCTTCCTTTAACTTGACGAAGGCCTTCGGCGCTTCACCGCGATAGGCGTCCGGAATGCCGATGACGGTCACCTCCTCGACGGCCGGATGCTGATAAATCGCCTCCTCGATACGCCGCGGGTAAATCTTGAAGCCTGAGGCGTTGATCATGTCCTTGATGCGATCGACGATGAAGATAAAGCCCTCTTCGTCCATGCAGCCGACGTCCCCGGTACGGAAGAACCTGCCGACGAACACCTTTTTCGTCTCCTCAGGCTTATTCCAATAGCCTGGCATGACTTGCGGGCCGGCGATGCAGATTTCGCCCTTCTCCCCTTGCGGGACTTCGACGGAAGGATCGTCGAGCGAGCGGATGGAAATCTCGGTGGCGGGTAGCGGCAGTCCTATTGAGCCGGCCTTCGGCGGTCGGTCATGCGGGTTGCAAGTGGCGACCGGCGAGGTCTCGCTCAAGCCGTAGCCTTCGGTCAGCACGGCCCCTGAGATCGCTTCGAATCCGCGCTTCACCTCCAGGGGAAGACCGGCACCGCCCGAGATGCAAAAGGATAGCGAGGAGAGGTCGTATTCGCGAACACGCGGGTTCTGGATGATCGCGTTGTAAAGCGTCGGCACACCCGGCATCATCTTCGGCTTGAATTTTGTGATGAGCTTCAGCGCCTCGATGAGGTCGAAGCGTGGCATAAGGATCATTTCCACGCCCTGGCTCAAGGCGAAGTTCATCACGACCGTCATGGCAAAGACGTGAAAGAGCGGCAGCACTCCCATCACCCGCTCGCCCGCCATGGGCGGCTGATTCCACCACGCGGTCGACTGCTGCACATTGATGGAAAGATTGGCGTGGGTGAGCATCGCGCCCTTCGGCGTACCGGTCGTGCCTCCCGTATATTGCAGCACGGCGATGTCGTCGGTGGTCAAGGACGGTTTGCGATAGGCGCCGTCATTGGCGAGCACGTCCGGCTCGAGGAGCAACTTTCCGCGCTGCGGCGAAGAGTCGATCGCCGCGCGCTTCGGCCCGCTGCCGAGCTTGACGGCGATTGATTTGATGGTCGGCAGCAGCGAAGCAAAGCGCGCGACCACCGCTTTCTCGATCAAACCCTTCGCGAGCAGGGGCTCGAGCTTGTCGAAGGTGAGCGAAAGATCGAGCGTCACCATCAGCTTCGTGCCGCTGTCCTTCGCTTGAAACTCGAGTTCCTCGACGCTGTAGAGTGGATTGAAATTCACGACGGTGCCGCCGGCCTTGAGGATACCGTAGTAGAAAATCACGAAGGTTGGAGAGTTCGGAAGCAGGAGCCCGACCTTCACTCCTTTTCCGACGCCGAGCGCTTGCAGACCCTTCGCGGCCCGATCGGAAAGTGCGCCGATCTCGGCATAGGTGAGTCGCCGGCCGAGAAAGTAAGTGCAGGGGAGAGATCCGTAGTTGGCGACAGCCCGGTCCAATAAGGTGCCGAGAAGGTAAGGCTCGAACTTCCGCTGCCACGGAACACCTTCGGGATAAGCGATCAACCATGGATGATCGCGGCGGGTGTTGCGCTTCGAACGATCGTCAGTGTTTCGCTTAGGCTTGACCATGGTTTGGAGTGCCACTTTGGCGGCATGTCATCCCTTGGCGTTCAATCCCGCGTGAGCGACTGCTGCAAAGGGAGGCAATTGGCCGCAACCACTCTTGTTCGTTTTCGTTTCGAACCTACTATACCACACGCCGAACCGGCACTTGGGTCGCTACGCGCGGCCACCCCGCGCGTCGGATTTCGATTTTGCGGAAAGCATGGCAGGCGGAGGCAAAAAAAGGCCCATTTTCTTCGCGAAGAGGGCGGCGGAACGGTAACGGACCTGGCCCGAGTGGCGTGGACTCGCGGGCTTTTTAAGTTTATTGCAAGGCCTCACTTGCCCTTCGCGAAGCTATGAATTAGCCGAAGGCATAGACACGGACCCCGGGAGGGGCAGGGAGAGTGACATGGATGATGTGGCGACCAAGATCATCGAGATTTTGCGCAAGAACATGAAGGACCCATCGAAAACCGTCACGCTCGAAACGCCCTTGAGCGATCTCGAGATCGAGTCCCTTGATCTGGCGGTCATCGTTTTCGATATTGAGGATACTTTTGGGATCGAAATCCCTTATAATGCTAATGAAGAAGTCGAGGCTTTCGCCACGGTAGGCTCCGTCGTCGATCGTGTGAAAGGCATCATCGCAGAGACTAAGGCGTCGGGCGCAGCCGCTTGAATGCCATCTCCGCCCGAGGCTCATATCGGGCGTATTGACCTCCGGAGTTACGTAAAAGACGCATGAAACACTCGAACGGGCGCCGCCGCGTCGTGGTCACCGGCCAGGGCGTGGTCACTCCATTGGGAACGGGCGTGGATCGCTTCTGGTCCGCGATGAAGAATGCCGAATGCGGCATTCGCCAGGTGAAAGGCTTCTCCACCGAAGACCTCTACATCACCATTGCCGGCGAGGTCCCGGATTTCGATCCCAAGGAGCGTCTGAAAAGCAAGCCGCTCTTGCTCGCCGACAAATATTCACAATTTGCCGGCTGCGCGGCGCATGAGGCGGTGACGCGTGCCAAGCTCGAGGTGCCGGTAAAGGACAGCGAGGCGTATCGCTCCGCCTGCATCATCGGCTCCGGCGTCGGCGGGCTCACCACGCTCGAATTCTCCTACAAGATGCTTTTCAAGGAGAATAAACGCGCGACACATCCGCTCACGCTTCTAAAGGCGATCGGAAGCTCTGCTTCCGCGCATGTCAGTATCGAATACGGAATCAAGGGCCCGACCTTCGGCGTCGTCAGCGCTTGCTCCACGGCGACGCATGCGATCGGCCTCGTTTATCGCATGATCCGCGAGGGTTTGGTCGATATGGGCCTTGCCGGCGCTGCCGAGGCGTCGCTGAATTGGGGCGCGACGCGCGCCTGGCAGGCGATGCGTGTATTGAGTCCGGAGGGTCTCTGGCCTTTCGCCAAACGGCGGAACGGCACGGTGCTCGCCGAAGGGGCCGGCATCCTGTTGCTCGAGGAGTATGAGCGGGCCAAGGACCGCGGCGCGCCGATCCTCGCCGAGCTGATGGGTTATGGCATGACGGCCGACGCGGCCGACATGGTGAACCCGTCGATCGAGGGGGCTTCCACCGCGATGCAGATGGCGCTCGACGACGCAGCACTTGCGCCGAGCGATATCGACTATGTAAACGCGCATGGCACGGCGACGGCCGTCAACGACATCAACGAGACCCGCGCGATTAAACATGTGTTCGGCAATGCCGCGAACAAGCTCTCGATTTCCTCGACGAAATCGATGCACGGGCATTGTTTGGGCGCAGGCGGCGGCATCGAAGCGGTCGCTGCCGTGAAGTCCATCGGGGAGAAGTTTGTTCCGCCGACGGTCGGCCTCGACGAGCCGGATCCGGAATGCGATCTCGACTACACGGCGAATCAGGGCCGCTATCGCGAGGTCAATTACGCGATGTCGAATTCCTTCGCGTTCGGCGGGCTCAACGCGGTTCTCGTCTTCGGGCCTCCCCCGGCCTAAAGCCCCCTCGCACAACTCGGTTGTCTGTTGTTCGCGGCTATGCGGGTCTGATCGGCAACGGCTGACAAGCGCTGCAGCCGACGGTCAAGCCTACTTAGATCAGTCCGAGCCCGCGAAAGCTCGAATGCTTATCCTTTCCGACGATGATGTGATCGTGCACGGCGATGCCGAGATTGCTCGCCGCCGCAACGATTTGCTTCGTCATTTCGATATCTGCACGGGAGGGAGTAGGGTCGCCGGAGGGATGATTGTGCACGAGAATGAGTGCTGTGGCGGAAAGCTCTAGGGCCCGCTTAACGACCTCGCGCACATAGACGGGGGTGTGATCCACCGTGTCTTTTTGCTGGATTTCGTCGGCGATGATCTGATTGCGTTTGTCGAGAAAGAGGATGCGGAATTGGGACAAAGTCTTGATTCCAAAAGACGGCGTCCCTGAAACGCGAACCGCCGCCCGAGCAGGCACTCGAGGCGGCGGCAAGAAAATCAAAGCTCAGAGCAACGGCTATACCCGTCAGCGCCATCGCTGGCAAGGACGGGGAATGCCGCGATGAGTATAGGGCACAAGCGCATCCGGGCTATGGCGCTATACTACGCCTCAAGGTGGCCTGTTCCGTCTCGAAACGTTGACGCCTGGCTTGATGGTCTGAAACGCCGATGGCCTGACGCAACACAACAAGAGCGTCTAGCTGCTCATCGCATAGCTGTGGCCTTGATCGGCCGCTGACACTATCGACTGCCGGGCTCTGCTAGCCCGGCAGTCACCTTAGATAGCCAATGCCCGTGAGCCGGGCGCCGGGGCGCTAACCGCGCAGCATTCCTTTCGGCGGCAGACTGCAAGGGGTCTGATTCCAATATCCAGACCCCAGGAGAGGGCTCCGGTTCGCACCGACCCTCAGGCGTCGTCACGGTCGGCGGATCGGCTGTGACGGCAATGCCCGCGCCATCTGAAGCGGGGCGTAAGAGCCGACAGCATGA
>WUUC01091798.1_pt1 | contig 42263 bp, 50 predicted proteins | sample 6278441 | NCBI WGS metagenome assembly WUUC01 (sample SAMN13675441, study PRJNA597444) | soil metagenome | isolation source: soil | place: USA: Washington | collected 2017-10
CCGGAAGCCCGTCATCGAGAACAGCGCCAATGGCCTGCCGTGCATGCGGTTCGCGACGAATGACGTGCTCGCGTGGCCCATCACCGCGCAGTCGTCGGCCATCAACCAAGCCGGTTGGGGGCTGTGGGTCAAGGCGGATGGCGTGGCGGCGACCCAGCGCCTACTCGCTGTCTCCATCGGCACGAACGGGGCGAGCGGCAACAAGCTCATTCTGACCGTGACATCATCAGGGGGCATGTCGCAATTTGGCTCAGGGGACGGCGCGACCAATAGGAATTACTCGACGGCTGGCGGCACCCTGACCACCGCCTGGCACTTCGTCACCGTCGAATACGACAAGGATGGCGCAACGGACGCGGACCGTCTCATCGCCACCATCGATGGCGTCTCCCAGACGGGCACCGTCGCCGGAACGGGAAACATCTCGGCCGGGCTGTTTGCGGCGACGGGCAACATCCTCATCGGCAACTTGAACGACGGAGTGGCATCCAGCCCCTACAACGGCCTTCTCGGCCCCAACATCTACTCGTTCGCCGCCAAGATGCCGGGCGCGGAGTTTGGCCTACTCACGAGCGCCGCGCGTGCGGCTCTCATGGCATTCGAGGCGCCCACATGAGTCCCAAGACAACCAAGCAAATCGTGAGCGAGGACGCCACGCCGGTCGCCGAGCTCATCGCCCGTTTTCAGCTCGAGACGGAGGCGCTCATCGCCACGCTCCGGAACGACCACCAGCGCCAGATCGTCGAACAGGAGCGCAAGGTGGCGGCGCTCAGCGACGAGTGGACGAACACGCGCGCCGAGGTCAAGGCGCTCCGCGAGGGCATCGAGGCGGCCGTCCACGAGATCCAGACCAGCATGCGCGAGGCCATCAACGCTCAGCGCGAGGCGGTGAAGGCCGCTCAGAAGGCGGCGGACGCGGCCGCCGTGTTCGACAAGCTCAAGGCGAGTCAGCCCGATTTCCACCGCATCGTGGGCGAGCAGAATAAGACCGTGGCGCGGCTGAGCGACACCGTCACGCACCTCGGCGAACAGCTCCAGGGGCTGGCCAAGCAGATCGATGCGTTCGAGGTCCTCGCCGAGGACTATGAGGAAACCAAGGGGGAAGTCCGGGGGCTGGATTTGGTGGTGAAGGACCTCAATACCGAGGCCCGCAACCGCCGCAAGCAAGGAGTGATGACGTGAAGAATCAGAAACCCACCAAGAGCACCAAGGCCGCCACCAAGAGCACGCCGGCCACCAAGGGCACCAAGAAGGGCGCCAAGGGCAAAAAGGCTTGCTGAGCACGCTCCCCACGGCGGAGGAGCTCGCGGACGTTTACGACCGGGGCACCCTCCAGTATCTGAAAGCGCTCTCCGCCCGCGTGCACGACGTGAACGCGGAGCGATTGATGGAGGAGGGCATCCGCCTCCTGGACCAGCGTGAGCTGATGGGCGCGCTGGACCTCGGCAAGGTCCGGGAGAAGCGCGAGGCGCTCAGGCTGCAATCGGAAGCGATGATGCGGGGCTATCTCCAGCCTCCGTTTCTGTCCAATACGCTGATCGGTCCGGGCGTGGTGCCGGCACCAGAACAAGCGAGCCTCGCGGCGTACGCCTCCGAACGATCCGCCGTCCCCTCCGAATAGCGGCGGCTTTCTCCAGCTCCTCCTGGTAGCGGTCGAACCCGGGCTCCCCCGGCTTGGGCCGCGCCGTGGCTTTCGGCACGAACCGTTGTGAAAGCGGGTTCACCGCCATCAGGAGAGCATCCGTCACATCGTCCACGAACCCCTCGCGGTGGGTCTGCTTGTCCTCGCTCCAGGGGAGCGCGGTCCACTCGGTGAGGACCTCGGTGCAGTGCTGGCGGCGGAGCTTGAGCGAGCCCGTTTTGATGAGCGCCCGGACGTATTCGATTCTGGGTTTCTTCCGGCCCTTGCCGGCGGGCTCCGCGTTGATGCCGTAGTTCGCGAGGTCCGCGAGGCGCATATCCCCCGCCCCGCCCGTGTCCACGTAGATTTCCCCACACCGGTATCGCGCCCGCAGCTTGGCGAGCTCGGCGGCCACTTGCGACGTGTCGAGCTCGGGGAGGTAGTAGGCCTCGAGCACCACGATATCGGGGCTCTCCATGCACTTGGCGGCGACGGCGAACCCGTTGCCGTCACCCCAGCCGATGTCACACCCGATGGTGATGCGCCACGGGCGATCCTTGGGGAGCTCGAACGACGCGGGGAGGAGGTTCCGCTCGGTGGGCACGTACACGAGCGAGTCCGTATCCCGCACCCAGTCCGCGAGATACTCCCGGCGAAACTGGTTGGAGAGCCGTGATGCGACGGAGGCCCAGCGCGGATCGCGCATCGGGACATCGCGGAGAAGCCATATCTCCTCGAACATCGCCTCCGCGGGCGTGTCGTCCAGAATGTGATCGGGGAGGATGCTGGTGAAGTAACCGGCCGCGTCCAGGTGGGGGTTATGAAGCGCGGTCCAGTGGTGGACGCTCCAGGCGCGCACGCGCTTACCGTCGTGCGTCTCGCCCGTGCACTTCTCGAAATAGAAGCCCATCGGGTCCAGCCCGGGGCTCCCGCACATGATGATTTGCCCGCCCCCCAAATGGAAAGTGTCCATAAATTGGGGGCGGATGACCGAATCGATCATGTAACGAAACTGCGCGTCGTGTGCGATGAACGAGCCTGATTCATCGATGGCGCACCGGCGGAGCCCGCCCGCTTTGCCGCGGAGCTTCTCCACCTGGACGCGGTCCTTGGCGCCGCTCAGGAGGATTTTGTAGCCGTTCGGGAGGGTCGCCGAGTGTTTCTGCGCGTCAAACTTGATCCCGAGCCCGTACCGGCGATCCAGCTCGATGAGCGTGGGCCACAGGATGCTGATGGCGTGCTCCTGGGTGAGCGCGATGAACAGCGAGGTGTGACCCGGCCAGCGGTGAAACTCCTCTAGGAGCCACGCCGCCACCACCACCGAGCCGCCGCCGCGCCTCCCTTTTTCGAGGCATTTCTCCGGGCTGGGATCGGCGATGACCTCCCGCTGTTTGGGGTGGAGATCGGCGAGGATGCGCCACCACGGGCTCTCCAAATCCTCCGGCGCGTAGCTCGCCTCGAGCTCGCGCTCCAGGCGGAGCGGGTCCTCCTCGAAAATCATGGGCTATCAGGAACGGCTTGTATGATAGCCCAGGGCTGTCAATACTGGCCAGCGATGCCTGTCAAGCTGAACCTCTGGTATGAGGAGGAGTCCGAGGAGAAGGCGGGGCAGGCGCTTTGCGCGCTCGCCCGCAAACACCGCGAGTCGTTCAGCTCGCGCAAGACGCGCGCGTGCTCGCTCCTCGGCATCTATGAGGGCATCAGCACCAACCGCTTTGATGCCGCGGCGTACGACACCACCGAGCCGTTCACGTGGGTGGAGGAGGACCGCGAGGGGAACAAGGGCGCGGAGTACCGCCAGACCCACAACCTCGGCGCCCGCATCATGGACGCCATCGATGCCAAGATATTCGCTCTCGAGCGCACGAAAACTCAGTTCGTGATGAGCGAGGGCGGCTGGAAAGTGAAGTCCGCAGGCATCAAAGCGGGGAGGTTCATCGAGGGCCAGATGGCTGAGCCTCAAGGGATGTTCAAGGACATGTGGGAGCTCTGGCGACAAGGCGCGCGCCTCGCCACCATCGCGACGGGCGCGGCCATGGTCTTTTTCTGGTCCGATCCCGACCAGGGCAAGATCGTTGCCGAGCTCGATGACACCCTGAACGTGGGCGTGGAGACGACGGGGCTACCGTACGACGGGTATTCGAGCATCTTCCGCATCACGTATTGGGATCCGGAGAAGCTGGCTCTCCGGTTCCCCAAGCACAAGGACGCGATCCGCCAAGCCGCCCAGAGCCCCGATAGCCTCGCGCTCTGGCGTGAGCTCTACACGGGCGAGGATGATGATGACGACAACGATTCGGGCGCCGTCCGCGTGCCGCTGGTGCAGGGCTGGCGGATGCGGCAAGGCGATCCCGATAAGGGCGGCATCGAGGGCGTGGAGCTCAGCGCGATCCCGGGGCTCACGCTGGAGCGCAAGGAGTACGGGTACGACTACCCGCCGTGTGTGCGGTTCTGCCCGATGCCCCAGCTCGCCGGCAAGTGGGGGCGGACGATCCTGGAGCGCTCGGTGGAGGCCATCCGCCGCTATAATGAGGTCCTGAACAGCATCGATCTGGCGGAGCGGCTCACGCCCAAGGGCGTGGTGTTCTACGATCCGACCACCACCGATCCGGCGGTGATGGCTCAGGTGAAGGACGTGATCGCGGTCCCCTACACGGGCCCAGCCGGCAAGGAGCCGAAGTATGCGCCGCTCGATCCCATCACCCCGATGGTGATGGAGATTCTGAACCTCCACAAAAACGCCGCGTATGACCTGATTGGCATGAACGAGGCTCAGGCCACGATGGACCTCGGCAAGGGGCTGAGCGGCGTCGCCATCCGTCTCATCAAACAGGAGATTTATGAGATGTTCGCGCCGCTGGAGGACGAGTTCACGCGCTGCGTGGGCCCGGAGAGCGCCAAGCAAATCATGCGCTGCGCGCGTGAGCTCCAGGCGGAGGGCGGGTTCACCGCGGTGTGGCGCGGCGGGCAGGACGGCGGATGGCTCCAGGAGATCAGCGCGGACGTGTTCGACATCCTGGAGGACCAGACGTACCGCACCAGCGCTCAGAGCGTGAGCGGCTCGGCGAACACCCCCGCCGATCGCGTCCAGCTCGCCGAGGAGCTGGTCCAGGTGGGCATCATCACGGGCGAGGCGTACGCGCAGATTCTTCAGGACTTCAATACGTTCGGCAAGACTGGCAACGCCCTTTCCCAGGTGGAGGCTCAGTTCATCGAGCGCCAGATCGACAACTGGCAATTCGCCGAGCTCGACACCGCCAAGGCCCGCACCATCGCGCCCGAGATCTGGATGGATCGGGACCTATCCATGACGCTCGCGGTGGGCGCCGCATACCTCCAGTTCCGCATGGACACCATCGAGGACAAGGACGACCGGGACGTTCAGGCGCGGCTCGGTTTCTTCAAGACGTACCTCAGCCAGCTCACCGCGAACGCGCAACAGCGCGCCCAGATGGCCGCGCAAGCGCAAGCGGCGGCGAACCCGGGGGCTCCCGGTCAGCCCGCCATGGCTCAGCCGGGTCCGCCCGAACAGCAACCAGGGCCGCCCGCGCTGGCGGCGTAACGGAGACGAATGGACATCGGATTTGCAGTGAACGCGATGCGCGTGCATCGCCTCAAGGTCGCCCGCACCGGTTGGAACGGCTCGGGTATGTGGCTCGTGTATCAGGCGGGCTATCCCGACGGCATCGCCATCAACCGCAACACCGCGGAGGCAACCGGCATCGCCGAGGGCACGGTGTGCAAGTTTCTCCCCTACATCATGATGCGCACGGCGGCGGGGGCGTTCGTCCCGTGGCTCTGCTCACAGACCGATCTGCTCGCCGATGACTGGCACATCATCGGGGCGTCGGAATGAGCGGACCCAACGAACCCGCCGCGCCCGCTGATGGCGGCGCCGGCCCCGTGCCGGACGGGCACGGGGATGATGACATCATCAACGACATACTAGGCGGCGAGGACAAGCCGAGGCGCGAGCCGCCGCCGGGCGATGATGACGATCCGCCCGAGCCCGAGACGCCCGAGCGCGAGGAGCCCGAGCCCGAGCCGGAGGAGGATGAGGAGGAGGCGGACCTCGAGGAGGCGGCGGAGACCGATGAGGATGACGCCCCGGCGGACGGTGACCTCGTGGCCGCGCGCGCGGCGCTGAAGGATGGCGACATCGATCAAGCGATGATGCTCGCGTTCGGTAAGAAACCCGAGGAGCTCCTCCCGAACGCCCACACCTGGACTCAGTGGCGCAAGGCGAACGAACGCGAGGACAAGCGCCGGAGGGGCGAACAACAGAAGCTCGAGGCGGAGGTCCAGCAAGCCCGGCAGTGGGTGCACGGCGAGCGCACCAAGATCGGGCAAACCATCGAGGCGCTCAGGCCCTACGAAAAGTATTACCTCGCGGAGCAGGCTTTCCAGCGCGACGGGGACCCGCAACACCTCGTAACCATCATCGAGGGCGTGGGAGGCGGGAGCTTCAACGATGTCCAGAAGGTCATTCTCACGAAAACCAAGCGCTCACCCCAGGAGCGCCAGATGGCGGAGCGGCTCCAGCTCCTCGAACGCAAGCTCCAGGAGACGACTCAGGAGCGCGAGCAGCAGCAGAGCCAGCTCTCCGAACAGCAGATCTACCAGAACGATCTGGCCCACATCCGCCAGCACGTGAAAGGCCCGGTCACCCAGCTCCCCAAATTCGAGCAGCGCATCTACAACGTGATCCTCAAAACGCGCTCCTCGCTCGGCAACACGCTCACGGTGGAGCAAGCCGCCGAGCGCATCATGAAGGCGGAGCGCAAGCGGCTCGCCTCCCATCCGTTCGTGCGCAAGCCCGGGAAGAAAGTCCCGCCCGCGGCCACGGCGGCCGCGCGCACGCTCGCCGCGCGCGCTGGCAAGAACCGCGGCGCTCCGCTCCGCAGGAACAGCCAGAACAACGGCGCCCCGGACGGAGCCGATGAGAGCACGGACGACATCGTCAACGATATCCTCAAGAGCAAGCCGCGGAGGGTCGGGTGAGCGCGCTCGATGAGATCCGGGACCTACCGGAGGACCTCGTGCTCGCCAAGAAGTCCCGCGTGTGGAGCCGTACGGTGTTCAGCGCGGGCAGCAACTTTGAAACCCCGGTCGTGGTGGAGGTCCTCGCTCACCAGTCGCGAGACAAGCCCTTTTTCGGGGACATCGTGGACCAGGGCGAGGGGTTCGAACAGCACGGCGTTCGGAACCCCATGGTGGGCCAGCGCGGGGACGTGCTGGTCACCAACGACAACATGATCTCGTATCGCGTGAACGAACGCGGCGAGGTCTTCTACATGATCCGCAACAGCGCCATCATGGCGCTCCTCCACCCGGAGACGTTCGTGCTCACCCCTTGCCAACACTACATCCTGGTAAAAGAGAACGAGCCCCGCGCGCTCGCTCTGAGCTCACGGGGCCCGATCTGGGTGCCCACGATGGACATGGAGGTGGATGATGAGGGGGACCGCTTCAACGTGGGCCTCCGCGGCGAGTACGGGGAGGTGGTGGCGGTGGGCCCCGGGCGATGGCACGAGGGCCAGTTTCAGAAGCCGCTCTGTCAGCCCGGGGACATGCTGTTCTACGATTGCAGCCACTCCACGCTCTCCGTGGCCATCCGCGGAGAGCGGTTCACGCTGGTGGCGTGCACTCAGGAGGCGATGATTTACCGGGGCGCCGCCTCCTCGCCCTGAGCTTGGGTCATCACCCGAGCCGGGACGTTCTGTTCCGGGCTCGGGTGGGCGCCGCCCCAGGAGACGGAGAACCGGAGCGGGTCCTCATGGTCCAGCGGGAAGCGTTCACCCTCGGGGAGCTCGATATAGAATTGCGCGGTGGCGTCCTTGGGGACATCGAACGTCTGGCGGATGAACGCGAGGAGCTCAGCCGTGCTGATGCTGCCCTCGAGCTTGGTTTGGGTGGTGGTGGTGGCGGTGACTTTCACGCGGCGACTCCTTCGGTGTCGATATACCCGCCGAGCTCCTCCGGGCAGTACATCCCGAGCATCGAGCTCTCCCACTCTTGGCGGGCGAGCATCGTGGATGCGGTCTTGCTGAGCATCGGCTTGGGATACTTCTCCCACATGCTGGGGCCGCCCCACTTGTCCTTTTTCCAGAGCATCGGGACCTGCTTGGCCTCCTCGATGGTGTAGGTGAGGCGCTGGACGACTCCCGGCGGGTGTTTGCGGTTGCGGGTCACCCACGTGGCTTGCCGCTCATCCGAGCTTTCGCAGTAGAAATATTCGCAGTCCTCATGCCGCTTGGCGAGCGCGCGGATGAGGTCCGCCCCCATCGAGGGCTTGCCGTCGATCATGTGGAACGTGCTGAGCGCCGTCCCCACATCGAGCCCGAGCTCCACGCCGCGGTGGAGGACCGCGAATATCTGTGCGGCGTTTTCAAATTTCTTGCCGTAGAGCCCGCTGGTGGCCAGCCACTTGCTGAGCGTCCAGGCGCTCATCAGATCGGTGGGCTGGAGCCGAGCCGTCACCAGGCCCCACTCCTCCGCCTTGGCGAGCGCCGTGGTCGTCTTGGGCTGGACGGGAGCCTTGGCGAGCCCGGGCCCGGCCTTGGCGGGCGCTGGGGCGGGCGCTGGGGGCTCGGGCGCGCGCTGGGCCACGTCGTTCGCCACGGCGGCGCTGGCCTTCTCCGCTTGGCGGTGGTGGCCGTCTTGGGCCATCTGCTCCACCGTTCGCTCCGGAGCCGCGGCGGGGCGCTGGGCGCTCTCCGGGACCTTGTCCGCCGCCCGCTCCTCCGCCGCCTTCTGGAGTATCTCGCTCGCGCGAGGGTCCGTGCCGATGAGGGGCTGGTTCTTGACCTGCTCCAGCTCGGGGGCCTCATCGAAAGCGCCATCGATGAGCTCCTCCTCCGGGGGCTCGGTGGGCATGGGAGTAGCGTTCCGCTCGAACCCGTCCATGGTGACGCCGTCCTCCTCGGCATCCGGATCGGGCTCCGCCGGCATCAGGAGGAGCTCCGGATCGATCGGCGCGTCCGTGGCGAGCGTCACCAGCTCGAGGCTCAGGCGGAGGTCCTCCCAATGGTCCGCGATGGCTTTCCACATCGCGCCGGTCTTCTTGCCCGTGGCGAGGAGCTCCGCGAGCGCCGGGAGCGTGGCGGCGGGGAGCTCGGCGATGATGCCGGCGGCCTTTTTGTCGCCGATGCCGGGGACGCCCGGGATGTTGTCGCTCGCGTCCCCGCAGAGCGCTTGCCAGAGCGGCATCTGAGCCGGGTACACCCCAAATTTGACCTTGCACTTGAGGTGATCACGGCGCTCCGCCTCGCGGTTGCCCACGGCCGGGATGAACTGGACCACGTTCCGGGTGATGCACTGGGCGATGTCTTTATCGCTCGCCACCATCCGGACATCTTCGCACCACGCCCCATAGGCCTTGGCGAGCGTCGCGATGAGGTCATCCGCCTCGTATCCCCGAGCTTGGGCGAGCTGGTAGCCCTCGCGCTTGAGCGACGCGATGACGTTGTTTTTGATCTCCCGCTCCTCCGGGAGCGGCGGCGTGCGCTGGGCCTTGTAGGCCTCGAATTTGTCTCGGCGGAGGTAGGGGGGACGGTCCAAGCAGACCACCACCCGATCCACGTCCTTGCGGATCGCGGCGAGCTCATCGAGCGTGCGGCGCTCGGCGCGGCCCGGGTCGATCATGAACAATCGCTTGAACAAGTAGGAGAGATCCACGAGGGCGATGGATCGGATGTCTTGGCGGGAGTGGGTCATCGGTCGTTGGCTGCTTTCTGGGCCTTGGCGGGTCCGTAGTAGATGGGGAGCACGCCATTGCTGGCGTTGTGAGGGATGCGGGTCCGGGCGGCGGAGCCGGTGCAAAGCGCGGCGTAGCCCTCCGCGTAGGTCAGATCGTCCGTTGTCTCGGTGTGCTCGGTGAACGTGTCCGGGATGGTAAAGCCCCAGCCCTCCGGAGAGCGGGGAACGATGAACGTGGCGAGCGCGCTGAGCCGCGCCTCCGGTTCGAGCCCGAGCTGTTCGCGCCTATCGAACCAGTGTTGGAGGGCGTCCTCCGGCGTGGAGCCCTTGCCCTGGAGGCGGCTCGGGATGGGGCCGTCATCCGAAGGGTCCAGGCACTGGGGACACGAGACGGCGTATCCGCGGAAACCGTCATCGAGGGCGAGGTGGGTCCCGCAGTGGTGGCAGCGAGTGGCGAGCGCGATCATTTGGGGTCCTTGCATAGGCGGAGGTTGTGGCGGGTGCTGATGATGAGCTTGGCGCGCTCCAGCTGTTCCCCGAACGACTGACGTAGGACGCTATCGCCGCATCCGGGGAGGAGGAGGTCCAGGAGCTCCACCAGCACATCGAGGTGGCGGCGGGGTGTTTGCATCGAGATCTCGAAATGAAGCCGCTCGAGGTTCCGTTGGAACGTCTCCCGGCATCGGTGTTCGAGGAGCTGGCGCTCGGCGGCCCTCATGCGTTCACCTCCAGAACCCGATACGTATATCCGTCGTCTTCCATCGCCAGCCATTCGAGCTCCTTGTCCGCCTCCTCAGGCGTTTCGAACCGCTGCAAACAGCGGGTCCAGGGCGCGTCCTCCCACTCGATGCCGAGTAGGCGAACGGTCAATGTGAATTCAATCGCAAACATGCGAGCCTCCCAAGTGTTCCACAGTCTTGGACAGTGTCCAAGACTGAAAAGGGTTCAGTGTTTCGCCGCGGTACGGGAATCGCGCGCCTTGGCGGCGGCCACCAGCCGCTTGGCGAACGCCTCATCCGCGTCCTTGCCTCCGCCGCGCTGTTCCGGTTCACCGCTCCGCCGGTAAGCGTCCACCAGCTCCACGATGGGAAGCCCGTGGCGCTCCGCATAGCGCTTGTGGGATGCCGTGGGCTCCCACCGTGACCCGTACGCCCCGGGCGGGCGCTGGGGCGCCAGAGCGGCCGCCTGAGCCTTGGCGCGGTCCGTCTCCGCCCACGTCCGCCAGCGCCCGAACTGAGCCCGCACCCAGCCATCGCGATCGGTCGTCCCGTGCACGCCCCCGATCGGGATGATGCGCGCTCCGGCGATCCGGTCATCGATGTTCGTCACCCCGGCGGCGATGGCCTCGGCGCGGAGCTCGGGGGAGAGCTCCCATCCCTCGAGGGTGAACCAGGTGATGGGGCGGGCGTTCCCTCCTCCCCTGAATGATTTGGATTTAGATTTGGATTTGGATGCGTCTACGTTTTCGCTACTCGCCGCTACGCTCGCGCCGCGTTCGTCCAAGCGCCCTTGCCCATAGGCCGCGCTGAGGAGCTCGCCCTCGGTGGGTTCATCGGGCTCATCGGGCTCGGTATCGTTGGCAACGCGGTTTGCTCGCGCCCATCGGCGCTTCCGAGCCTTCTCCGCCTCATGCTTGGCACGCTCCCGGTGCTCCTCGAACCCGAGCATCAGCCAGCCCCTGGGGACCCGCTCCACGCGGCGCCCCTCGTGCTCCTGGCTCCTCGAGTCCGGGTCGGGTGCCTCGAACAGCGCCATCGCCTCCCGGACCTTGGTGATGGGGATGTTCGCCGCGATGGCGATGCCGGGGATGGCCGCGCAGATGAACCCCTCCGGATCCACCATGGTGAGGAGCGTCATCCACACCTTGAACGTCTCCGCGTCGTACGCCCACATCGAGCTTTGGCGGATATCCTGAAAAAACGGGACCCAAGTTTCACGCATGGCAGGTGGCCCCTCCTTGGGCCTTCATGAAGCGCACATCGTGGTGCGCGGGTGAACGAACGGTGAACGGGGGGTGATCCCCCAGGGATCACTTCCGGCGCTTGGCGCGGGCGGCGGCGAGGTCCACGATGTCGGGAGACATGCGCGCTCGGCGGCGCTCCCGGATCTCGGCGATGAGCTCGGTGGCGAGCCCGTACTCCCGATCGCGGGTGGCGCGCTCGAGGGCGAGCTCCAGGGGATCGGTGGGGGCTTGGCCCAGCACCCCCGCCGGGGGTGGGCCAGAGGGTAATTCGGGGGCTACACGGGGGAGAGCGGAGGGCGTTTTCGCGCGTGAAGTGACACGGCGGCCCCCGCGTCGTGGCGCTTGCCTTTCCGTGACGGAAAGAACGCCAGAGCCGTTTTCATGCTGCTCCGTGAGCTCTGGCCCACCCTCTGGCCCACCCAGCCCCTCGGGGGTGGCCTCCAGCGCTGGGCCAATGGGCTCCGGTTGCACTTTGCATGACGGATAGGACGCGGCCGCCGTTTGCTCGGGCAATGCCGGGCTCTGGCCCACCGCGTGGCCCACCACGTCAAGGACGGGCCGTGTCATCGTTCGGGCGGCCCGGAGCGCCGCCAGCCGCCGGAGCTCGGGGATGGCGGTGTGGAGCGGATCCAGCCAGCCCGTGTGCTCGTGCTCGGCGGCGAACCGCGCCGCCTTGCGGTAGCGTTGCATCTCCCGGTCCGTGGTGTGACCCGTCCGATCCCGGACCCACATCTCCGTTCGGTGGGCGCCCTCGGGGCGCTGGGCGCTGGCCAGCGCCAGCGTCACGAACGTCCCCCGGACCGTGTGGGCGCACACCGGGCGGCGCACGGCGGTGTTGGCGAACATCTCGCGCCGGTCACACCCCTCCGTGTTTTCGAGCTGGCGCTGGAAGCGGTCCGCGCAGTGCCCGAGCACGAACCCCACGAAGATCAGATCCGTGTCCTTGGGATCCGTGGGGCGGATGAGCTCCAGCATCCGGAACGAGTCTTCCTCGAGTCGCCACTGGCGGGGAGTCGCGGTCTTATTGATGTCGAGCGTGAACGTCCGGTGCTTCATATCGACATCGCCCCAAGTCGCCTTGGCGAGCTCGCCCGGACGGGTGCCGTTGCGCTCCCCGAACCCGAACGCCAGACGGTCCACCAAGCGATGGCGGGTGTCGCCGAGGTAGGCCCGATCCTCGTCCGGATAAATGTAGGTCCCGGTGCGGGTCTTACCCTCCGGGGGCACAAACTTGGGCGGCGTGGGATCGCGCTCGATGATGCCGAACTGAGCGGCCAGCACCATGGGGCGGCGGATGAGCGTGCAGTAGCGCCGGTAAGAGCCGTCCGCGTAGTCCGCGCCGATGCTTTTCTTGACGGCTTCCAAGTCCGCCTTGGTGACCAGCGCGATGGGCTTGTCCCCGAGCGTCGTCTTGCGGTCTTTGTCGAGCACGAACCCCAGGATGGTGGCGTTGTAGACGCTCCAGTCTTGCTCCACGCCCTTGGGCCCCTTGCGCGGCACGCCGCGCGGGTCCTCCGCGTGAAACTCTCCGGAGAGCCAGCGCCGCACGACCTCGCGGTACGTCACCGGGCTCACGGGGGCGGCGGGCTCACCCTCCGGGGTGACCACCGGCACGGCGGCGAGGTCCAAGCCCGCGCGCTCCACCTGAGCGAAGTCCCGGAGCAAGGGCTCGGCGGCGGCATCGCTCAGGAGCCCCGCCGCCTCGAGCGAGCGCCCCGCCTTGACCAGGAGAGACACCATTTTGCGGAGCCGCCCGGCGCGCGCCTTGGCATCCGTCTCATCCTTGGCGCGCACGTCCACGCGGAGCCGGGGGCCATCGCCGCACCGGAACCGGTAGGGGAACACGCCGCTCATGATCCGCGCACCGCGAGCGCCTTGGCCATCGCGCGCTCATAGGCCGTGCTGGGCTCGCCGGCGTCGTTGGCGGGCTCGCTCCGGCGGAGGCTGAGCCGCGCCATCTCCTCGTGGATGGCCTCTTGCGTCAAGCAGTGACGGCGGCCGTTGATGTAGGCGCGGGTGTCACCCGCTTTCGCGAGCCGCCGCGCCGCCGCGCAATGACGGCGAGGTCCAAGCGGCGAGTGTTTCTGGTCTATGAACCCGTCCGCGCCCGCCGCCGCCGCGCCCGCGCCGGTCGTCTTGGCGAGGTGTTTCTCGATGCGCTCGAGCCGCGCCGCCATCTGCTCCAACAGTCCGCCCGTCATCGTGTTTGCCTCCGCCTCCCACCGTAGCGCCGTCCCGCGCTACGTGCGTCCCCATATAGACACCCGGCGCTAGGTGTGTCATTGACGATCGGGCGGGGCGTGCCACTTTGGTACGTCTCGCGAGGGCGGTGTGGGTGGGTCGCGGCGGACCCCCGAGGGTGGTTCCGGTTTGACGGGGTGTGACGGTGTCCAGTAGTCTTGGACAGTGTCCACGAAGCGGATACCGAAAGGGAACAGTATGGGAAAGCCGAACACCGAATTGACATCGAGCGAGAAAGCGGCGTGGATCGCCTGGGGAAAGCACGTCACCAAGAACGGCACGCCCCCGAGCGTCCGCCAGCTCGCGGCCCTCCTCGAGGTGAGCCCGAACGCCGCCCACTACACCATCGGCAAGCTCCGCGAGAAAGGCTACCTCGCGGAGCGACAGGTCACGGAGACGCGGCTCATGTTGACCAGCAAGGGCAAGAAGCGGAGGCCAGCGTGAGGCGGAAACCGTCACGACTCCCGCCGAACGCCAAACGCGAGCGTTTCAAGAACCCTGGAGCGGAGATCCAGAAGGCTTGCAATAAGCTCTATTACGGTGATGAGAACATCAGCGAGCCGCCGGGTAAGGTGAGCATGTTTCGCGCCGTGGTGGTTGCGGGCGCCGTGCTCACCGTCCCGGAGCCTGGGGGCGATCCCGTCATCACGTGCGGGGGGAACTGGACGATCGATCCCCAGGAGCCCGAGTACACGCGCGCGCTCGCCGATTATCTCCGCGTGATGGCTGATGGGCTGGAGAAGGAGGTGGCATCGTGAGCGAGCTCGATGGGCTGGAGGTGGGCCCAGAACACCCGCGCGAAACGCGCCTGATGCTCCACGTGCGTGCGGGGACCACGAGACACCTCATAACGGAACTGGAGTACATGCAACGCGAGGGTTTCGCCGAGTGGAAACCCGGGCTCGATACGGCCATCGCGTGGTTCAAGAAGCGCCTGGAGGTCCAGGAGCGGATGCTCAAGCAGGCCTATACGCTCGGGTACGTCACCGAGTTTCCACCGGAGGAGCCATGAAGGACTTCGCTCAGCGCTCGCGCGACATGGACGCGGCGTTCGAGGAGCTGGCTCAGCGGCTCGCGCACGTCCCCGGCGTGCATTTCTTATCCGAGTGGGGCGGAGGCCTCGCCTACACGGCGCGGCTCGGTGTGGGCGCCATCCTCCGTGTCATCATCGAGCCCGAGCTCCACGAGGATGAGCTTTGGCTCCACCTCTCGGCGAGCGTCACGCGGCCCAAGGCGCGGGTGCCAACGTGGGATGAGCTACGCTGGTGTAAGGACGTGTTCATCGGTGACCGGAAAGCCATCACGGTGTTCCCCGTGCGGGCGGAGTACGTGAACCACCACCCGGACGTGTTGCACCTGTTTTCGCCGCTCGAACGGGACCCGCTCCCGGACTTCCGGCGCGAGTGCACAGTCTCGGGGCTGGTGTCGATATGATAGCGTCGGGGCACGATGCCCCCATTGCTTCCGCTCGCCTCCAGCCTCCTGGAGCGGTTCTATCCGTTCGTCCTCCTCGCGGTGTTTCTCGCGCTGGTGATCGCGGTGATCAACGTGCACGGGCGACGGCTCGAACGACATCAGGACTGGCTCCGCCAGCTCGAGGGGCGCGTCACCAACCTGCACAAGCAGAAGCGGGATGCGTACGTTCAATCGCTCCAGATCCCTCCGCCCTTGTCAGAAGCGCGCACGGTGGAGGTGTCTGAGGAGATGCTCAATACGCTGAAACTACAATCCAAGCAGAAAGGGCCGGACTGATGAGCGGGAGAGACGATATCGGGGGGAGCGTGGAGGGTACGGACCTCACCCCCGGCGAGGGGGCAAAAGTGATGGGGGACCACGGCGATGAGCTCGAACATGCGGGCCGGGAGGCAAGCTCCGTGCCAAGGGATGCGAACCGGCGAGAATTGTCCGTGGATGAGCTGGACGTGGAGGACATGGTGGGCAACATGGCTTTCCGACTCGGCGCCGCGTGGATGGCCGTTGGCGGTCGTCCTACCGGGCTCGAGGAGAAGCTCCGCGGGATGCTTTGGGAGCTGATGCCGTTCGCCAAGGCGCTCGGCGCGCTCGCGCTGGAGAACCCCGGACGGATGCGGGAGCTCTGGGCTCAGGCCCTCCAGGAGCCGATGCCGTTTGGTGGCGCCCCGCTCGGGATGCCCACGGTGGAGGTCAAGCGCATCGCTTGCCCCATCCACGGGGCTTTCGAGCCCACCCAAGAAGGCGCGTGTCCCGATTGCTGGCGGAGCGAACAGATCCGGCGGGGTGCCCCATGATGTTCATGGGGGGGATGTTCCCCAGCCTCGCCAAGCTCCACCTCGGTGAGGACTACGTCCACGTGGAGACGGCGGTTGGCGCGCTGGTGAAGCTCGAACAGCGGGGCGTCATCAGTCGCGAGCGGTTCGAGGCTCTCATGGGCTCGCTCGTGGAGGAGGTGGCGGAGGAGTGGCTGGCAAAGCAAATAGCGGGGGCGGGATGTTGAAGCGGTTCAACATCGATGCGCCGTCGTGTGACCAATACGAGGAGGCGGCCGATGGGGAGTGGGTCAAGCATGAGGACGTGCGGGAGATGGTGGGCGTTCTGGAGAAGCGCAACGCGGACATGAGCGAGGCCCTGGGGCGCTCTGAGCTCCGCATCCAGGAGCTGGAGAACGCCGCTGATGCGCGGCCCAAGGCGCTCGGGCTCTGGCGCACGGGCACCAAGAACCCTCACAACATCTATGTGAACGACCGTCCCGCGGGGTTCATCCTGAGCGACAACGTGGCCAGCATCATCGTGGCGACGCTGAACCGTTACTTGGCGATGCTGGGCCGCACGGAGGAGGCTCAGAGCGCGCGCGCCTATGCCGTCGAAAGGGTGGCGTCCGCGGAGGCACGCATCGAGGAGCTGGAGGAGGCGCTCCACGCCATCCTGGACGCATCCGACGATCCGGCGATGCGCACCATCGCGGAGAAGGCGCTCGAGGTGAACGATGAGTGAGCACACCCGCGACTGGATATTCCTGTTCGGGCGCGTGCACGTGCACCCGGACACGGGGGAGAGCCTCGCCAAGCGCTACGTGAAGATTCACGGCACGGAACACGATGCGCGCAAGCGGATGTTCCGCATGTTCGGGGACCAGTGGAGCCACTCGAGTGACCAGCCCGCGTGGATGTTCGAACAGGCATACGGGGACACCGAGCTCCCGGAGGCGGAGTGGCCCAAGGAGCGGGAGACGTGAACATCCGGAGGCGCGTCGCGTGAGCAATCACGTCATATGGGACACCAGCTCGCGGCCCCGTCTGGTGCTCAAGCCCGAGCAACAGATGGTGTTTCGTTGCCTGCATTGTGGCGAACACCTGGTGTTGGCGCTCCCGTGCTCGATTCGCGTCGTGGCGGCGGTGGGCAAGGCATACGGCGCGGAGCACCGGCGCTGTAAACCTCGGAAGTCCGATGCCCCGTAAGCGCGTCCCCAAGCCCCACCACCCGCACCGGCACGCGATCGGCTCATCGGTGATGGACGGCAACGGTCACCCCACGGCGCTCACGCCCGCCGTGCATAAGAAGCTCATCACCGAGCTCCAGGTGGGGGACTGGCCCGCCATGGCCGCCATCCGCGCCGATTGCTCGCCGCGTACGGTGGAGCGGTGGGTGAGTGTGGGATGCGACCCGTACGCGGTGGAGCCCTATAAGAGCTTTGCCGCGGACTTCGTTCGCACGGAGGCGAAGATATGCGGCGAGCTCACGGCGGTGTGCATGGGGCGCGCGCTCGGCAAGGGCACGGAGGGCGATGCCTTCTGGGCTTTCAAGATGTTAGAGACGCGCTTCCGGTTCCTATGGGGCGTCGACAAGGAGGGGAACGGGGGCGGCGTTGCCGTGGCGGAGCTGGTGGTCCGTGCCATCGAGTCGCAAGACTCGACACGTGCGGAGAAGGCGCGGGGCATATTGAAACAGCTACCGCCTGAGGCAAAGCAAGAGGCCCGGAACGCTGGTTTCCTTGTGTGAACGGGCATCGGCCCCGATACTCCCACGCTGATGCTCCCCTACCCGGAGACTGTTTCTCATGATTGAACGCCTCAAACTACGCACCATCTACGCTCTCCACATGCTCGCGCCCGTCGCGTTCGTCGCGTGGCACATCCAGCGGCTGAGTAGTGACACCATCCAGGGGCTGAGCAGAATGTTCGCGCTCGGATGAGGAAACGCGAGGGGGGACAACCTACCAAGGCTCAAGAGGGGGAGGCGCTCTACGCGCGCGAGGTGGCGCTCCACGCGGCGGAGCGCGCCGTCCTCGATGCTGCGCTCGGCATCAGTGCCTATTCGCTCGATGAGTGCCGGTGCTCATCGTTCCCCGAGGACAACACACTCGCGGACGCCATCGAGGCGCTCCGCAGACTCACACCAACCAAGAAAGCAGAACCATGAACGTAGATAACGGCGACGCGGCTACCGACATGAAAAACATGTTCACGCTGGAGGCGAACGCGGACGGCACGCTCCCGGAGGGCGAGCGGAACAAGGCCCTCGATGCGCTCCGCAAGGCGATGGATCGGATGAACCTCCCCCCCGAGGACCGCGCGCTGGCGGAGAGCAAGGTTGATGATTTCATCGCCAGCCTCGCGGGAAAGGTCCTATGGGAGGAGTCCGCGCGCGGCATCATGAAAGTCCTCAAGCGCATGGCGGAGAAGCTCCAGGAGCTCCGCGGCGGCATCATCGCCATCGGGCAAGCTCAGGGCGATGGCAAGGGCGCGTTCAGGGCGGGCGAGGCCTACAGCGAGGTGAGCACGGCGCGCGGCATGCTGGAGCTGGCGTGCGTCTCGCTGGAGCACCTCCTTGGCGAGTGCGGATGCCAGAACGATGAGCACGACGGAGAGCGCGTGACGGACGTTCCGCCCGCCCCCGTGGAGGCCACGCCGTGAGCGAGGAGCATCAGGCAGCCAAGCGAAAGCGGAAAACCTACCCGGACGACTACAAGGCGGCGATCGTCAAGCGCGCCCTGGAGGCCAAGGAGAGCGGCAAGGAGACGATCCTCGCCATCGCCAAGGAGCAACACCTGAGGGACGGACACATCCACCAGTGGATCAGAGCCGCCAAGGCCACCAAGAAGCCGCGCGCCGCCAAGAAGAAAGCCCGCCGCACCTCGCCGCCGCCCGTCGCTCTCCACCGCACCAACGGCCACGCCGCGCCCGTCACGAACGGCCACTCCCCCACGGACAAGGTCCCGCTGGGCATCACCGGGCTCCGGGACTTCCTACGCGCCGAGGTCCGCCTCCAGCTCCGGGAGATGGTCAAGGAGGAGCTGGGTGGGCTGCTCCGCGGCGGTGTGGGATGACCTGGGTGGAGTGGCTGTTTGCGCTCCCGTTCGTGGTGTCGTTCCTGCTCGCCGCGAACCGCATCGCGTCCGCGCTGGACCGCATCGCGGACGCCCTCGCGCCGGTCCAGCACCCCCGTTCCGACTGGTACGGGGGCGGGCTCAAGGACATCGCCAAGGCCATCCGGGAGACGCGCGGATGAGGTGGTGGGCGTGGGCACTGGCTTTCCAGCTCCTTGAGCTCGCGGTGATCGTCTGGTTCGAGCTCTGGTCCGTGTGCGTCTGGTTCGTCATCGGGGGTGCGCTCGGGTGGGCCAGTGTGGGCGCAATGACCTGGTGGAGGACTCGCGCTTGACAACTGGGGGCAACCGCCCCCAGTGTTGGGTCACTTCGTCCGTGGCGTCTTGACTCGAAACCAAGCGCGCCACGTGGCGGGGTGCCACCGCCCGTGAGGTTCACGGAGAGCCACACCCCGTAGGCTATAAACCGGGAGGAGGCCCCGGACCCGTACTCCGGAGAAAGCGGCCCGAGCAGCGTTGAAGCTCGGAAAAGTCACTTTTTCCCGGAGTTTCCCGTGGGTAACACCTACTCAGAACAGCTGCTCAAGCGCAAATACTCGAGCCACGAAAAGGTCGCCAACCTCGCGTTGATGCCGACCCGCTTTCTCAGCGCGGTCAAGCGCACCGTCAACCCCGATGGCGAGTCCTTCCGCTCGTTCATCCAGATTTCAGGCGGCGTGGGCTGGTCCGGAACGCGGAGCGGCGCGCGCGCCATCGCGAACCAGGGCGGGCGACGCGGTAACGGCTCGTTCCAACAGATTTCGAACAGCCAGGGATGCCTCAAGGGAGAGGTGGTGGTCACCGAGCGCGAGGTCAAGCGGGGCAACAGCGGCGACGCCGCGGCTCTCCGCGCCATGGGCGCCCACGTAGACGGCCACCTCAAGCAGAGCGGCCAGATGCTGGAGTGGATCGTCACGTGCGGCTCTGAGGGCCTGAGCGTGTGCACGGCCACCATCGCGGCCGGCGTGTGCACCATCACCAGCAACCCCGAGCACATCAACCGGGTCCGCCCGGACATGATCCTCGTGGCCTCCGCGGCGAACGGCACGACGGGATCTCTCCTCGGCGGCAACAGCCAGGGGTTCGTCACTAAGGTGGGCCGCTCGGGCGCGTCCCCCACGTTCACCGTCTCCCCCGTCTCGGGCGGCGCCGCGGGCACCCCCACGGGCTGGACCGGCACGATGTTCCTATTCCAGCTCGGCATGTACGCCCCGTCGAACAACGGCGCTGGGTACGACAACGGCGTGGACGGGGACACGAGCGGGTTCGTGCTCGATACGCTCGCCTCGTGGTGTCCGGCATCGGCGCCCAGCGCCACGCTGTTCAAGAACATGGACCGGACCTATGACGAGGTCCTCGGCGGCATCCGCCTCACCGCATCCGAGGTGGTGGGTCTGAACATCCTGCAAAGGATCGAAAAGCTCGCGGTGGTTGCCGTGTCTCGGTACGGCTGGACCGACGCCAAGAAGGTGGCGTACGTCCACACCACGCGCTTCAACGAAGCATCCCAGCTCCTCCAGCGCACGGACGTGCGCGAGGCGGGTTACAAGGTCACCGACCAGGGCAAGACGAAGTACGGTTACAAGTACATCGAGCTGACCTGCGTGGGCGCGGACATCCGCATCGAGGAGGGGCCGATGTTCGATCCGGACATCTGCTGGATGACGGATCCGGAGGACTGGACGCTCCACTCCGCCGCCGGCATCCCCGCCGTGATGGATGACGACGGGCTCAAGTGGGTCCGCGATCCCAACACGGACTCCTATGCGCTCCAGTACACGGGCTACGGCTCGCTCCGCACGGAGAACCCCACCTCCCTCGCCCGTTGCCCGCTGAACTGAGGTCATCCCATGGCTGACCCTACCAAGACGGAGAACTACTACTTTGGCGGGGTGGGTGACATGTTCATCCGCCCCATCAGGGTGAGGATCCGGGCAACGTTCAGCGCGTCGGGCGCCACCGTCACGGTGGCGTCCACGCGGCGCCAGAGCCACCAAGCCACCATCACCGGCGCTTCCGGGACGTACGCCATCGCGGGCCTCCCCGGGGGGCGCGAGTACCATCCCGTGAGCGTGGAGATGAACCCCGGCGCGGGGACTCAGCTGGTCAACCTCGCGAACGTGAGCGCGTTCGATTCCCAGGCGGGCACGCTCACCCTACTCACCCGCGCATCGAGCACGGGCGCCGTCACGGCGCCCGCTGATGGCACCGTCGTATATCTGACGCTGGACGTCGAAACAGGAGTTAACTGAGATGGCCGTTCCGGCAGTCGTATCAAGCCAAGTCCCCGCAGGGGACACCACCAAGCGTTACTTTGACCTGCTCGCTCAGCGCCCGCTCCGCATCCCGCGGCTCGTGGGGCTCGGCGATGCGCGCATCCTCGCGACAACGGACGCCGTTACCAGCGGCTCCGTCGGCAACCTCACGACCCTGTTCGCCACCCAGGTGGCGGCGGGGCTGGTGCTGTTCCCCGCCCAGTCGTTGACCGTCGTACGCCTCCGCGCGTACGGGCGCGGCACGGCCGCCTCCTTGATGCAGTTCATCGAGACGGCGGGCGTGGTGATGATGAACACCGGGCCCACGCCGGTGGTGGCAACGCCCGCGGCGGCGCCCCTCATCGCCAGCGCGGGCGGCACGACCGCAACGCTCCTGCTCGCGGTGAGCGGGAACGACGTGATCGTCAACTTCACGGGCGCGGCGACGGCCTACAACTGGGTGATCGACATCAACCTCGAGGACCCGGTTGGACTGGTGGCTGGCGCCTAATGAGGACCCTACTGGGAGCGTTCGACTGATGGCGGGCAAGGGCGGTGGGCTGTTCGCGGTGATGGGTCCCCCACCCGAGGAGGAGGACCTCGATGAGGACTTCTCCGCGGACCTGGAGGACCTGGACGCGGAGGAGGACATGAGCATCGGCGCGGGTCCGTTCGACACCTACGCCGAGACCGTGTTTGACCTCGAGGCGGACCCCGCCTCGCGCACGGACGCCCTCCGCCAGGCCATCATGACGGTGCTGGAGGAGAGCGGGCGCGGGTGAGCATTGACCACCCGCACCGCTGAACAGTTCATCGATGACCTCATCGATCTAGCGGACATCCCCGACATGGCCGTGCGCCACCCGCGCGCACGGCTGCTCCGCTACGCCACGGTGAGCCTCCGCGCTCTCCGCACCGAGTTAACGCGTGCGGGGTTCGAGGGGCTCCTCGATTGGACGGACGCGGCCGCGCTCCCCACCGCGCCGCCCGTCACCGGGGAAAACTTCCTAGAGCTCGATTGGCCCGCAAACGCCGTCTCCGTGCACGGCGTGGACGTGAACACCAGCGGGACCACGGGCGACTGGTACCCGCTCGACACCATGACCATGACCTCCCGGCGGAACTACCGCCCCGGGGGGCCTCCGCGCGCCTGGGTGCTCCGCTCCGTGCCCAAGGAGAAGGCCGCGCCGGACGCCTCGCTCGCGTCCACATCGGGCAAAATCAACGTGTATCCAGCGAGCGCGCTGGGGCTCTCCGCCCGCATCCTCTACCTCCCCGAATACCCGGAGCTCACGGCGGAAACGAACATCATCCAGGGCTTCGATGGGGACTGGCTCCAATGGGCTTTGTGGAACGCCGTGATCCTCGTCCTGTTCAAGGACGATGAGATGGACCCGAGCCAGGACCAGAAGGCCGTCCGTGAGCGGGACATCATCGGCCAGCGCATCATCACCAACATCAACCGAACCAACCGCGCCGGGCCCATCCAGCCCACGCGAGCCGGGGGCATCCGCTTCCGGAGGGGCTGAGCGGTGGCGATCGATTGCGACCACCCACGGCCCAAGCTGGACCTCCCGGGCCACATCCCGGTGCGGATGGCGTGGAACGTCCCCGCGTTCATCCCGGGCCTCCCCGTGGACGCCGCGCGCGTCATCCAGCAAGCGCTCCAGGGCATTTATAACGAGCTCTCGAGGCAAGGGCAGAACCGGAACCTCATCCCGCTGGTGGAGGACATCTACGCCCGCCCCGGGAGCGTCATCGCGGGCGTGGGCAACGGGCAAACGGTCACCCTCCTCCCGCCTGGGGCGAGCGGCTACACGGACCCGGTCACGCTCCTGCTCACGGACGTGGAGGACCCGGTCACCGTGGTGCACCCGGACGGGACCACGGACACCATCACCGCCCCAGGGGCGTACGAATACCTCCCCGCGTCCCCCACCGAGTACGAAACGAGCCCCGGGGGGATCGTCATCGGCGGCGCGATGAGCGCGAACAGCGTGCTCGGTAACCCCACCGCGGCGGCGGCGGCGCCCACTGAGATCCCGGTAGCGGACATCAGCGTGCTCGGGCGCGCGGGGCTCGCCGGCACGGGCAACCTGGAGAGCATCACCGTCCCGAGCACGGCCACTGCCACCGGGGAAACGATGTTCCTGAAGGGGAACAGCGGGCGCACGGCGCTCCGGTTCATCAACTTCACCCTCGGGGACCTCCCGCTCATCAGCGACAACCGGTTCATCGGCAACATCTCGGGCGCCACGGGGCGGCCCATCTACACCGACATCGGCGACCTCGGGAGCGATAGCGTCCTCTACGAGAACACGGGTAAGACGTTCGTGCGCGAGGCGCTCACGGGCGCCATCACGGCCGCGCAGAACAGCAACGCGACGCTGTTCGACACGAACGCATCGGGCGCTGGGCTCACCGGCGGCGGCACGGCCGTGCTCGCGGTGGGCGCGGGTACTCACATCACGGTGAACGCCAACGACGTGGCCGTCAACCTGACCACGCTCGCCGCTGCCATCGATTCCGCTTCCGTGGTCGCCAACGGATCCGTGCTCGAGCGCGCGGCCATCTCTGGCGACATCACGATGGCGCAGAACAGCAACACCGCTGCCATCACCGCGGGAGTCATCGTCGATGCGGACGTAAACGCATCGGCCGCCATCGCTCAGACCAAGCTCGGCGCAACGACCGGCTTCAGCGTAAAGGCATCGGGGAGCGCGGCCACCACGAGCGCCGAGCCCATCGTCACGTTCAGCGCGAGCGCGAACATGTCGAATGAGCGCGTGCTGTCGAACGGCACGGGCACCACCGTCGACATCGGCACGGCCGGGCAGATCCAGATCGACGTCGACACCCCGCTCATCGACGGCGACAAGGGCGACATCACCGTCTCGTCCAACGGCGCGGTGTTTACCATCGATAGCGGCGTCGTGACGCTCGCCAAGATGGCGAACCTCGCGGAGGCAACGGTCATCGGGCGCGCGAGCGGCGCCGGCACGGGGGTGCCGACCGCGCTGACGGGCGCGCAGGTCGGACAAATAACGCGGTTCAGCTCGCAAGAGGACTCGGCGACGGCGACGGGCACCTACGAGCCGACTCTCGCGGACAACACCACCATCTACCGGGTGAACCCCGCCGCGGGCGACACCATCACGTTCACTGGGTTTGCTTTCGCGAGCGGCAACGCGGGCAAGGTCTTCCTGCTCATCAAGCAGGGCGGCGACGGCACGTGCGTCGTGCAGCACAACGTGGGAGCCACAGCCGCAAACGGCGCGTTCACGCCCCACGAGCAAGACTTCATACTCACCGGCGCCAATACGTGCGCCATCCTCTGGTATCAGACCAGCTCTAGCCGGTGGAACATCACGGGCGCCAAGGTCGCGGACCGCGACTATGGCGACATCACGGTCAGCGCGGGCGGCCAGACGTGGACCATCGACAGCGGCGCGGTCACGCTCGCCAAGCTCGCCAACCAAGCCGACGACACCTTTCTCGCCAACATCTCGGGCGGCGCGGCTCCGCCCACGGCCGTCGCGCTCACGACGCTCGCGGGCGCCGGGCTCACGGGCGGCGCAGACGCGATCCTCGCGGTCGGGGCCGGCACGGGCATCACCGTCAACGCGAACGACGTAGCGGTAGACCTGGCGACCCTCGTCCCTGCCATCGATTCCGCCTCCGTGGTCGCCAACGGCACGGTGCTCGAACGCGCCGCGCTCACGGGCGCCATCACTGCGGCTCAAAACAGCAACGCGACGCTGTTCGGCTCCGGCGCGAGCGGGGCCGGGCTCACCGGCGGAGGGACCGCAATCCTTGCCGTGGGAGCCGGGACCTACATCACGGTCAACGCGGACGACGTGGCCGTCAACCGCGCGGCGCTCTCCGCCGATCTCGACTCCACCTCCGTCGTCGACTCGTCGGGTACGCTCCAGCGCGCAGCGCTCACGGGCGACGTGACCGCGAGCCAGAACAGCAACGCGACCACGATCGCAGCCAACGCCGTCACGACCGCCAAGATTCTCGACGCGAACGTGACGCTCGCCAAGATGGCGAACATCGCAGCCGGGACCGTCATCGGCAGGCAGGTCGACGCCGGCACGGGCGTACCCGTGGCGCTCACGGGCAGCGAGCAAGGGGAGAACATCCGCCAGGGCCTCCGCGAGGACATGAACCTCGCGCCCGGCACGTTCGACGACGTGGCGGTCGACGCGCGCACGAAGGTCATCCGCATCAATCCGACCAGCAACGCAGACGTCATCATCACGGGTTTCGCGCTCGGCAGCTCGAACACCGACGCTTACTTTCGCCTGCTCATCATCGGCGGCGACGGGCGGGTCGTGCTCAAGAACGAAAACGCCGGCTCGCTCGCGGCCAACCGCATCCTCACGCCCAACTCTGCCGACTACATCCTCACGAAGGACCGCGACGGGTGCGAGCTCCAATACGTCGCCGGTCGCTGGACGCCCATCGAGCGGGCGTTCCTGGTCCGCAAGAACAGCACCGGCACCGACTTTGCCCGCCAGCGCCTGAATCTCATCGAGGGCTCGGGCATCACCCTCACGGTTGCCGACGACTCCACGAACGCGGAGGTGGACGTCACCGTTACGGCCACGGCCACGGGCCTCACCGACGGCGACAAGGGCGACGTCACGGTCAGCGCCGCGGGTGCCACGTGGACGATCGACAACGGCGCCGTCTCGCTCGCCAAGCAAGCGAACCTCGCTCAGTCGCGCATCATCGGCCGGAGCGAGGGCGCGGGCACGGGCGTCCCGGAGGCGCTCACGCCCACTCAGGTCATCGCCATCGTGGACGGGGAGAGCCCGACGTGGACGGGCCAGCACTCGTTCACGGGCGCGAGCCATTCGGTCGTAACGACCGGCGACACGGCGATATCGGGCGACGGCGGCATGTGGCTCGGGTCCGGACATACGCCGGTCGGGGTGACGTCCGGTGACGTGGTCATCAACGCATCGAGCGGTATCGCCATCAACGCGGACACCACCACGCCGGTGACGTCCGTGAGCGATGGCAACGTGGCTGTCACGGGCATCGTGCTCAGCGCCAACATGACCGGCGACATCACGCTCAGCTCGGGCAACGACATCACGCTCGCCGCGTCGAGCCAGGTGCAGGTGACGAGCCCGTTCCTGGTAGCGAGCCAGTTCCGCCTGAACGGCATCATCACGCCCACGGTCAGTGCCGACCAGAACAACTGGAATCCCGCCGGCCTATCCGGCGCCAACGTCGTCCGCATCAACGCCACGGCGCCGGCCACCATCACGGGCATCGCGGCTCAGACGGACGGCACCGTGCTCGTGCTGGTGAACGTGGGCACGTCCACCGTCGTCATCGCCGATGAAAGCGGGTCGTCCACGGCGGCCAACCGCATCATCCACCTGTTCGACGCGCCCAACATCGTGGCGGGCGCCACCTGGACGCTCTGGTACGACGGCACCAGCAACCGCTGGCGCGTCCAGTCAATCGTGGGGCAGATTAACCCGTGAGCGCTCAGAGCGATGAGCACGCCACCCAGTGGGTGCAATACCCGCTCACCGGGTTGTAGATGGTGGTCTGACAGACGCGCTCGGGCTCGAACGCCTCGAGGGCCTCCCCGAAGCTCAGCCCGCAACCCGCGTCCTCCGCGCCATCGCCGGCATCCGCCCCGTTAGATCGCTCGCCCTGGTCGTCCTCAGCGGAGACGGAGGGGGGGGACGCCGATCCGCCGCAACAGACCAGAGCGAGCGACAACACCCCTACCAGGACGGAACGGAACCGGAAAGAAGATTGAACGAGCATGATCAGATCCTGGACCGTGAGACACGTGCGTGCAACACGCCCGTTTCGGGACAGTTCCCCCGGGCGCCCCACATAGGAGCGCTCTCCGGAGCCAGAGCTGGGTTAGCTGGCGGAGCCCGGAGAGCGCTAAGTGCTCCCCTGAACGGCCACGCCGGGGACGCGCTGAGGGGGAAAGCGAACGAAAACCCCAGCCTGAGAAGGATTACCCGATCCTCCACCTCGGGACCCGGCTCACCCCGGGCGGCGCCATCACGGCAAGCAGCAAGGAGGGGAGGATACGCGGCTTTCCGCACCGGGTCAAAATTGACCCCTGAGCAGGTGTGCGGTAACTTGGGGGCGGAGGCCCCCACATGTCGCCGCTTCGTCAAATCGCGCTCGGAATGGTCATCGGTGTCATCGCGCTCGGTATCCCGGTCGCGTGCGCGGGGGGCCAGCTCTCCCCCCTGGTTCGGTGCAAGCTCGAGGCGCTGAAGGTCCTCCCCGCGGACCCCATGAACGCCACGGTTTACGATGCCGTGGATGTCATCCAGCGCGTTCGAGCGTGCCATCAGGCGGCGGACGGCGGGTCCACGTGACGGACGACACCCGCCGCAAGCCGCCGCCGAGGTTTCCGCGCCCCGGCGATCCGGAGGTGGTGCGGGTCACGGAGGATGACGCCCCGACCACGGAGCGCGTCACCGTGCCCCCAGCGCCGCCCGCGCGCCAGCTCCAGAAGACCCTCAGCGGCGTCACCCTCGGCACGGTCAAGCCCGATGGCAAGACTCAGCTGGAGGTCCTCAAAGGGCGGGACTCATCGTTCATCGAGCTCAGCGCCCAGATGAGCGCGAACCAGTCCGCGCTCGCCTCCGTCATCGCGGGCCAGGAAATGGTCCTCAGCCTCCAGCGCAAGCAAGGCCTCCAGATCGATGGGCTCGGGAGCATCGTTAACCAGCGCTTCGATATCCTCCACAAGGAGGTGGCCATCCTCCGGGCCACCCTGATGGGGGACCACGCGCCACGCCTCGAGGCGGTGGAGAAGACCACCGCCCAGAAAGCCAAGGGCGCGGCGCTCCTCGGCGGCAAGTACACGATCGTGGTGCTCATCGGCGGCGCCGTGCTGCGCGGCGTCGGCAAGGCGTTCCCCCAATTCGGTGACCTCATCGAGGCCATCCTCACCGGCGCGGGGCTCTGATGGCGCGCTATCGCGACGCATGCCGGCTCAGCACCATCAGCGCGTTCAACCTGAGCACGTGCTCGCCGAACCTCCAGAAGCTCATCCACGAGGCCATCCGGCGCGCGCCCAAGTGGCTGGACTTCGCGGTCACGTGCGGGTTCCGCGGGCAAGCCGAGCAGGACGCGGCCTATCGCCAAGGCAAGAGCAAGAAGCGCTTTCCCGACAGTATGCACAACACCGTGCCGAGCCGCGCCGTGGACGTGCGCCCCGCCTCGCCCTTCAATGCGGAGGATTGGAACGATCGCCTCCGGTTCGCGCGCCTCATCGGGTTCATCGAGGGCGTGGCGCTGGACCTCGATATCCCGATCCGCCTCGGCTTGGACTTCAGCCGGGACGGCCGCTCGCTGGATGAGACGTTCGTCGACCTCCCCCACATCGAGGAGGGCTGATGCGCGCGGGCGGCAAGCTCCTGGTGAGGGGCATCGAGTGGCTCATCGATTGGGCCCTCGAACGGCGCGAGCAAGCGCACATCCGGAAAGCCGAGAAACAGCGCGGCCGCGTGCCCACGTTCAAGGACGTGTTGCACGTGAAAAACCAGAGCGATGCGGGCGCCGCGCGCCGCACCAAGACCGTGATTATCCCGAGGGGCAAGTGAGCGCCGCGCTACACCCGTTTTTTCCCTACTTCGGGGGGAAGTATCGATCAGCACCGAAGTATCCGGCGCCCCGCCACAGTTGGCTCATCGAGCCGTTCGCTGGCTCCGCGGGATATGCCTTGCGCTATCCCGATCGCCGAGTCCTGCTTATTGAACGCAGTGAACAAATCGCTGAGATTTGGCGCTATCTGACGCGCGTGAAGGCCGCCGAGGTTCTGGCTCTCCCCCTGATGACGCCGGGTCAGAACGTAGACTCGTTAGCGATTGCCGAGGAGGCGCGATGGCTCATCGGAATGTGGGTGAACCCTGGAAGCGCGCAGCCGAAAAAGACGCTTGTGAGCTGGGGCACGGGCGATAACTGCACGCGCTCGTGGAGACTATGGGGAGCAGGCGCGCGCGCGCGAATCGCCGAGCAGCTCCCAGCGATTCGCCATTGGCTCATCCACCACGGGAACCACACCGACGCGCCGGACATCGAGGGAACTTGGTTCGTGGACCCGCCATATCAGACGATGGGACGGCACTACCCGCACGGGTCGCGCGGCATCGACTATGCGGCGCTTGGCTCGTGGTGTCGAGCCCGGCGCGGCCAGGTCATCGTCTGCGAAAACACGGGCGCGGAGTGGTTGCCGTTCGAGCATTTCATCAATGCGAAGGGCACTCGGGGCGCTTCCCGCGAGGCGATTTGGCTGAACGAGGAGGGCATCCGCCGTGCCGGTTGAACTAGTCCAAATCCCCATCAACGCGGGCCAGCGTGAGGACCTCGATTCACGGCTGATGCCGGACGGGCTGTTCAAGCAGGTCACGAACGGTCGGCTCCGCAAGACGGGCGAGCTCGGGGTTCGCCTCGGCTATCGCGCGCTCACGGCGGCGTGTTTCGGTGGGGGCACGCTCAAGGCGTTCGATGTCGTAAGCCACGGCGGGAGCCTCCTCGCGTTCGGGAGCGAATCGAGCGCCGCGGGAGGCCCGGAGAAAGTGTTCACCTATTCGGAGGACACGAACCAGTGGAAAGGGGAGGACACCGGAACGCGCCTCCGCGGCTTTTCCGCCATCAGCGAGATGGCTCAGGTGTTCCGTCCCCCATTCGTGAAAACGGATGAGGATCAGCTTTACGATATCGCCTATGCGAACGAGCACGTGGCGCTGGTGTTCGAGGGCCACTCCACGGAGGGTGACTGTTATGTCCACATTTTCAACCCAGACACGGGCGCGGCATTGTACTCCGCCACGGTCACCGGCCGCACGCGCCCACGGGTGTGCGGTGTTGGATCTGTCTTCGTTTTCGCCTGGAGAGATTCGAGCGATGATGTCCGCGCCGCCACGTTCACGGTGGGCACCAGCACTGCACTCAGCGCCGAGACCGTGTTGCACAACACGGGCACCGTTGGGGACGGCATCGACCTTGCGGCGGTATCCGGAGCCTCCGAGTTCTTATTACTTGTCGTCCGATCTGACACGAACGTTTGCACCATCCGCCGATGCACTACCGCTCTATCGGTGTCGGCAACCGGGACCCTCACCGATACGGACGTTACCCTGGGCTCGGTGGTTTCCGTGTCTGGAGGGCGCACTACCGTTGCCTATGTCGACACCGCTGGAAACTACTCCGCGCAGAGCTTTACGACCTCGACGCTCCTATCGGCGGTAGCGCCCGTGTCGCTGTTCGGTGGCGCGGTGAGCGCGACGCCCGCGCGCCCGCCCGGCATCGTTCGCAAGAACAGTACCGAGCTGGTCATCACCGCGGCCCTGCCGGACACCTACGATCGCCAGCTCAAGAGCGACCTCCGCACGGAGACCACGCTCGCGCTGGTCACCGCGAACACGTTCCGCGAGGTGAGCGCGGAGTCCAAGCCGTTCGTGTCTCCGGATGGGCGGTTCGTGGGAGTGGTCTCCCCCTACGGGAAGGAGACGGTCAAAAACTTCACGGGCATATTCGACGTGGAGCACGGGCGCGGGTTCGAGTGCAGCCTCCACCGCGGCTACTCGGTGGACGCGCGGAGCGGCTGGCTCGGGAGCGTGGCCACGGACGGCACGCGGTATTGGGCCGTGTTCCCCGTGACCGATCTGAACTGCTCCCACATGCCCGTAGTGATCCAGTTCCGCGCCCAGAGCCCCGAGCGGCGACAGACCGCGAGCCTCGGCGGCTTGCTGTTCATCGCGGGCGGGTTCGTCGGGTGCTGGGATGGCCAGCGCAACGTGGAGGCGGGGTTCATGGACACCCCCGTCATCCTGAGCGCCACCGCCTCGAACGGCGCGGGCGCGCTCACCGTGAGCTCCACCTATCGCTACTCGGTGGCGTTCGACTGGTACGACAAGCAGGGTAACCGCCATCTCTCCCCCGTCTCGCTCGATATGCAGATGATCACGGGCGCGAGCGATGACACCGGGACGATCGTCGTCTCCACGCCGCACACCATCCGCGTGGCTCAGGGGGGCGATAAAGCCGCCCGCATCATCCTCTATCGCACGCGCCGAGCGCCGGACACGTTCGCGCGCCGCACCGTGTTCGAGTTTCCGAGCGGGACGTTCGCCGCCACCGTCACCCTCACGGACCTCGCGAGCGATGAGGAGATCCTCACCCAAGAGCTCATTTACACCCAGGGCGCGCGCGGCGTGCTCAGCGGACCCAAGGAGCACAATGCACCGTTCCCCACCCGATACCTCGCCGCCGGGCGAGATCGCATCACCAACAGCGGGCTCCCGCTCGCGTCTGACCTCCAGCGAAGCAAGCGGTTCTTTCCCGGAGAGCCCATCGAGTGGTCAGATACCCCCGGACACTTCGCCACTGTCAGCGGAGCCATCCGAGCCGTGTTCACCCAGGATGATGCCGAGCTCGCCGCCACCGAGAATCAGATATTCGTCATTGCTGGAGCAGGACCAGACGACGCTGGAAATGGCGAATTCGATGCTCCTCGAGCCATCCCTGGCGACGGGGTGGGAGTCGTTGATTGGCGCTCAGTGGTATCAGCCGCCAGCGGAACATGGTTCCAAGCAAATCCTTCTCGTCTTTATCTCCTGCCCCGAGGGGGAGGAGCAGCAGAATGGCTTTCGCAAGCAGTCCGAGACACTCTCGAAGCTTTCCCCACCATCATTGGAGGAGCGCTCTGCGTTCAGGAGTCGACTGTTACATGGGCCGTCCGAAATAGCGGGGGCACTGCAGGACGGCTGGTTTCAGTCGATACCCGAACCGGAGACTGGTACGTCGATACCCTCGATGAGATAGGCGACGGCTCGGGGCTCGTGGACGCGATCTGCGAACACGAGGGGCGGCTCCACCTGGTCATCGGCGGCGTGGTGTATCGGCAGGACGCCACCTATCCAGCGGTCTCGTTCATCCCGCTCACGCTCATCACGGGCGCGCTCGCGCCGAGCGGCACGGAGGGCTGGTGGCGGCTCAAGCGCTACATCACCACCGGCGAATTCAAGAGCGACCACCGCATCGAGGGGGATATCTCGCTCGATGACGGCAACACCTGGATCCCGTGCGTCTCGGCGCCCGTGGAGGTGGTGGACACCGAATACACGTTCACGGAGAGCGTCTCGCTCCCGTGGAGCCCTCGGCGCCGCAAAGCTCAGCGCGCGCTCCTCCGCCTCCGCATGACGGCCCCGGGCGGCATCAGCGCGGACGCGGGCGAGGGGCAAACGTTCACCAACATCCAGGTTGAAGTGATTCGCAACCGCAAGGCGCGGAGAGCGGTGAAGCAAGCGTGATAGACGCCCGCTACACCCGCGAGCGCCAGTGCGAACGGTGCGGCGAGCTCGATGATGGGCAGTGCGCTTGCACCGAGCGGGTCATCCCGTGGGCGTGGCCCGCGTTTCTCTCCTCACAAGCCGGGCGCGCGCGCCGTCCCGCTCCGCCGCCGCCTCGCGCCGAGGTCATCGCCGCGCCCTCGCCCGCGTACCACAAGCGCCGCGCCGCCGAGTGGGCGCCCGTCGAACGCCTCGAGTGCATCGAGGCGCGCGATGCCGACGCTTTCGCGACCCTCCCGCCCGAACAGCTCCCCGCTTACGCGGCTTGGCGCGCCGCCCAGAACCGCGCCAGCCGAACGAGGTAACGATGGCCACCCGATATAAGACCAGCACCAGCACGGCCGCGCCTTCTCAGCGCATCCCCCAGGGCGCTCCCGCGCCCGCCGCGGCCCAGCCCGCCCGAGCCGCCTCCTCGGGTGGCCTGTTCGGTGGAGTCCTGAGCGGGGTGAACAACGCCGCCAAGCAAGTGAGCACCGCGCTCGCGCCCGTCGTCCAGCGCCAAGCGGCGGAGCGGCAAGCGGGCATCGATTCCAACACCCCCGACACCATCGATCAGCAGACGGGCGCCGCTCGCGCGCTCGGCGCGGGCATCCAGCAACAGGGCACGGGGATATTCAACCAACAGGGCGCAGCGGCCGACAACTTCGCTCAGCAAGGCCAGAACTACAACGCCACCTCCCAAAGCATCACCGCGCCGGGCGGGATGGGCGGCGGCAACGCCGCCGTGGGGCTCGGCTCCGCCGGGCGCTCCACGGGCTCTCAGATGCTCCCGCCGGGCGCTCCCGGCGGGATGCTCCAGCTCGGCGGAGGCCTCGTCAACGGCGGGCGGCTGAACCAAGGACCCGGCTCGGCGGGTGCCCCCGCGCCCGCGCCCGCGGGTCCCGCTGCTTTCCAGACGGGCCAGCGCGCCACGGCGGGGAACATGGGGAGCGTCTCGAACGTGAACCCCGCGAGCCTCGGCGGGTACTCCAGCGTGATGGGGGGCCTCGGCGCCGCTCCGGGCGCCGTCTCCACGGCGGGGATGGCCGCGCCCGGGAGCATCGCGGGCCAGCTCGGCGCGGCCCCTGGAGCCATCTCCACGGGCCAGCTCGGCGGCTACAGCACCGTGGGCGGCCAGCTCGGCGGAGCGCCCCAGGTGGGCGGCGTGGGCAACGTGGCGGGCCAGCTCGGCGGCGCTCCCCAGGTGGGCAATGTAGGCAACATCCAGATGGGCGGCGGCCCCGGAATGGTTCAGGGGACGTTCGGCAACCAGGGCCAGAGCTCGGCGGACCAGCAAGGGATGATGGGGCGGCTCAATAGCTTCCTGGACGGCCCCGAGGGCCCGAGCGTTGCCGAGGCCCAGCTCCGCGAGGCTCAGGCCACGAACATGGGCCAGATGATTGGGATGGCCCGCTCCGGGCGCGGCGGCGCTGGAGCTCAGGCTCAGGCGCTGGCGGGCGCGATGAGCGAGGGCGGCGCCATCTCCAGCCAAACCGCGGGGCAGATGGCGACCCTCCGCGCTCAGGAGGCGGACATGCTCAAGAACCGCCAGCTCTCCGCGATCGGGCTCGGCGGCGAGATGAGCACGGCGGCGCGCGGGCAAGACTTGAGCTTTCGAGGGCAGAACCTCGCGGCGGCTCAGGGCGACCAGAGCACCCAGCTCGGCGCGCGAGGTCAGGACCTCCAGGGCGCGATGGCCAACCAGAGCACCCAGACCCAGCTCGAGCAGCTCCGGGCGAGCACGGCGCTCGGCGCCCGTGGTCAGGACCTGAGCGCGCTCCAGGGCGACCAGGGCACCCAGCTCGGGCTCCGCGGGCTCGAGGCGAACACCGCGCTCGGGGCGCGCGGTCAGGACCTGAACGCGCTCCTCGGCGACCAGAGCGCGAGCATCGCCGCCCGGGGCCAGAACCTCGGCGCCCTCCAGTCGAACCAACAGACCGCGCTCGGCGCTCGGGGCCAGAACCTCGGCGCGCTCAGCCAGGACCAGAGCACCCAGCTTGCGACGCGCGGCCAGGACATCAACGTCCTCCAGGGCAACCAGGCGACGGCGCTCGGCGCGCGCGGCCAGGATCTGAGCGGGCTCACCGCAGATCAGGGCGCGGGCCTCACGGCGCGCGGCCAGAACCTCAGCGCCATGCAGGGCAACCAAGCCGCCCAGCTCGGCGCCCGCGGCCAGAACGTGACTCAGGAGGGGAACATCCTCGGCGCGAACACCGCGCTCCGCGGTCAGGACCTCACGGCCGTCACGGGCGACGCGGACCGGAACCTCGCCGCGCAACAGCTGAGCCTCCAGGGTCAGCTCGGCTTCGGTGGGCTCCAGAACGAAGCCACCGGGCAAGGCCTGCAATTCTTGGGGCAAGCCAACCAGCAAGCGCTGATGGGCGAGGGCATGGCTCAGGCGGCCACCAGCGACTGGAACAACATGGTGGCCGGCATCAACAACACGAACGTGATGGCGGACGCGGCCATCCTCCAGGCGAACAACCAGATCAAGGCTCAGCCCTCGTTCTGGGAACGGATGGGCGTGGCCGGCGTGGGCGGCGCCATGCAAGGGCTCGGCGGTGGCGCGAGCGCGCTCAGCGACGAACGCGCCAAGACGGACATCCATCGAGCGGACTCCCCCATCGATGCCCACCTCCGCGGCGCCCCCGGCTACCGCTACCGCTACCGGGAGGGGTTCGGTGAGGACACGGAAGCCGAGCACGCGGGGCCGATGGCTCAGGACCTCGAGCGCGGCCCGTTTGGCAAGGCGCTGGTCAAGAAGGGCGCGGACGGCTACCGCCGTGTGGACACTGGCCGCCTCACTCTGGTCAACCACGCGGCGCTCTCCTCCATGCGAGGGGAGCTGGACCGCATCAAGGAAAGCCTCGGGCTCTGATATGGCGCTTCGCAAATTCACCCCCGATCCCGATCTTTTCGATCCGAACGATGACCAGTCGTGGATCGGAACGTGGGAGCACGATGACGGCTCGCCGCCGCTCTACGGGCAAGGCGATCCGGAGATGGGCCGGGAGCTGCTCGCCAGCAACGAAGCGGGGGCCACTCCGGAGACGGGCGCCCCCGAGCTCCCGAGCTGGGGCGGGCCACTGAACGACCAGGAGGCGGAGCGGCTCGATGCCGGCACGCCGCGCCAGCCGAACGCGCCCGAGCCCGCGCTCCAGCCGCCCGCGCAACCCGCGCCCGCTCAGCCCTCCGCGCCGGTGGACTCGTGGGAGAGCGCCGTTCCCACCCAGGTGGCGAACGCGCTCAAGCAGCACGCGACCGATGCGGGCCTGAACCCCGCCGCCGTGGCCTCCGTCATCCAGAAGGAGAGCGGGTGGAACCCGAGCATCCAGAGCCAAGGGGACGCGGGGCAGGACGCCCACGGCGGGCTGATTCAATTCAGCCGCAACCTATGGCCCGGTGTCGCCAAGGCCGCCGGGCGCCCCGATGTCACCTGGGATCAGATGATGGGGATGAGCGCCGAGGAGCAAGTCCCGTTCGTGGTCGCCTACTACAAGGGCAAGGGGCTCACGCCGGAGAGCGGCGAGGGCGACTACCGCCTCGCCACCTACAAGCCGGCTCACCTCGACAAGGACGATAGCTACGTCCTCGATGACTCCGCCAGCACCAAGGGCATCAAGGCCACGCCCCAGAACGCGAGACTGGACGCGAACCAGGACGGCATCATCAACAGCTACGAGCAGAACCAGAGCCTGGACCTGGACAAGGACGGCAAGATCACGACGCACGAGGTCCGCGGCGGTCCCCGCGGAGCCGGCGCGCGCGTTCCCCCGGGCGCGCTCCCCGGAGCTCAGCCTCCCCAGCCCGGCGGGCTCCCCCCCACCATGAACGGGATGCCGGCGGCGCAAACGACCGTGAACGGCGTACCGCTCACCCCGGACCAGATCCAACAGCAACAGGCCGGTGTGGGCCAGCGCTACGCGGCGGCCGTGGGGATGCAACAGCAAGCGGAGCAAGTCCGCCAGCAAGGGAGGACCGAAGTCCTCGCCCAGTGGCAAGACCACTACAGCCGCGAGCAGACGGACGCGAACACTCGCCTCCAGAACGAACAGCGCGCGGCCCAGGAGGCCCAGGAGCACGTGGACCGCGAGGTCAACGCGCCGATCCAGAAGGTAGATCCCAAGCGCTACCTCAAGGACATGAGCACGGGGGAGCGCGTGGTGGGAGCCATCGCCGTGCTCCTCAGCGGCATCGGTCAAGGCATCCTCGGCTCGGTGGGCATCCAGACTCAGAACCTCGCGCTCGCCGCCATCAACAAAGGGATCGATGACGACATCGCCAGCCAGAAGGACGCGCTGGATCGGGGCGAGTCTCAAAAGAACAGCCGCATCGCGTTCTGGACGAAAAAGCTCGGCAACGCGGAGAGCGGCGTCAACGCCGCGAGGGCGGAGGCGAAGCAAGCCGCGGGCGGGCTGATGCAAGCGCGCGCCATGGGCATGGCGGACAATGCCGAGGGGCAAGCCAAGATGCTGGAGTACGCGGGTCAGATGTTCGCGCAAGGGCAAGCCGAGGTTCAGGCCATCAGCGACCGTGAGCGCGCGCGGCTTCAAACGGTCTACGCCACGCCCAAGCCACCCGCCGGGGAGAACCCGATAGAGGCGGCGCTCAAGAGCACCCAGGCCGCCAAGGCGCTCCGCCAAGAGATGGAACTATCCGGCATGAAACCCGAGGAGGTGAAAGCGGCGCTGGCGGCGCGCGGGCTCCCCTACCTCGCCGGGCCCACGGTGAGCCAGAACCAGCACGACACCGACCAGAAGCGCGCGGACGAAAAGCACGCCGCCGATCAGAAGCGTCTCGATGGGCAGCTGGACAACAAAGAGCGCCAAGCGGAGGCGGCTCACGCCACCGTCACGCATTTCGGAACCACGACGCCGCTCAAGCGGAACATGGAAACGAACCAGTGGGAGGTTCCGAAGGACGCACCGTCCGTGGGCTGGAAGCTCAGCGGACGCACGGAGCGCAACGCCGCACGGAGCGCCGCCATCGAGGCGTTCGGGCGGCTCCAGAGCGATGGCGTGATCTCGCCATCCGAGGAGGTCCGGTTCGGGGAAATGATTGGCTCCAGCACGGCCACGCTCGAGGAGATGGCGGCGAGCCTGAACGCCATCGAGCGCATCATCCAGAGCCGTCGAAACCCCACGCGCGCCACCGGGGCGCCGGATAATTGGAAGTGAGCTAAATGCCCGTCTACGTCGACCCACGCTCGGGGACCGTCTATCAGAACGTTCCGGAGGAGGAGGAGGAGCGGGCCCGGAGCGAGTACGGGCTGGTTCCCTCCGCCGAGTGGGAGAGCATCCAGGAGACTCAGAAGGCGGACACCAAGGGCCCGCTCGGGCTCATCGGTGAGGGGTTCCAGCGCGGGCTGGGGCACATCCAGGACGCCGCGGGCGCCGTGGGCTGGTCTCCCCCGATGCCGGGCGGTGATGCGTTCGGGCCCGGCGGCGGCGCGCTCCCCTCGTTTGGAGCTCCCGATCCCGTGGCGCCTCCCGTGCCCAGCGGCGCGGAGACGTTCCCCGAGGCGTTCAGCGATGAGGCAAAGCTCCGCACCCAGGCGCACCCCGTCTGGACCGGCATCGGGACGGGGCTCGCCGCGGCTCCCGCCTCGGCGCTCGCGGGAGCGGCCGCGGGCGCGCTCGGCGGCCCCGCCATTCTCGGCGCCGCCGCGGGCGGCATCCTCGCCGAGCAAGCCGTGGAGGCGGTGGCTCAGGAGTGGGATGACGCTTGGCTCGAGGGGCGCCCCATGGAGCTCAAGAACGTGGCCGCCTACACGGCCATGTTCAGCGTGGGTGACGTGCTGTTCCGCGGCATCGGCAAGGGGCTCAGCGCGGGCTATTCCAAGCTCAAGGAGCCCGGCACGCTCTCCCGGAACATCGTGAGCGAGGCCCAGTCCCGCGCCGCGGGCGCGGGCGTCCGCCCCACCCAGAGCGTGGGCGCCGCGAGCGCCAAGGAGATGAGCGAGCCGTTCGATGAGGCGCTCGCCACGATGGACCTCCGCGATGCCGAGGTCCTGGTCCGTGATGCCGATGATCACTCGTTCCTGATTGCTCGCCACGCCGCCGATGAGATGACGCGCATCGAGCGCGGGCTCAGTGAACAGCTGGGCACTCAGCTCAAGTATGAGGACTTCCGCATCGGCGCCGATGCTTGGGATGAAAAGACCCTCGCGCGCCAAGGGGTGTGGGTGGGAGAGATGCTGGAGCTCGGGCAAGGCGTCATCAACCAGATCCGCGCCGCGTCCAAGGGGTTCGAGAACGCCCCCGAGTTCGGCAACCTCGGCAAGGTCATTGCGGGCGATGTCGCGGACTTTACCAAGCGCATCAGCCAGGAGACGGACTACGCCCAGCGAAACGTGTTGCTCGATGCTTTCAAGAAGCAGGGCGACAAGCGCATGATGGCCATCGATGGGAGCTACAACGTGGACCCCATCACGCGCGAGGAGCTCAAGAAGATCATCCGCCCGCTGTTTGGCGTGGACGGCGCGCTCCGCGCTGGCCTCGAAAACAAGAAGCTGTTTGGCCACAATGCCGAGCTCCAGAAGGCGCTCAATAAGCCGTGGCATGATCTGCTCCAGCACTGGAGGACGCTCCAGGACAAGCTCACGGAGACGACCGGAGCGAAGCAATTCGATAACTCCAGCGCGGGCCGCGTGGTGCGGGAGAGCACCACCGAGCGGATGCGCGGCGTGCTCGGCAAGGACCAGCGGGAGCTGGAGGACTTCGCGGTCCACGTCAAGGAGGGGTTTGACGCCTACCAGCGCCTCATCGAGGCGCGTGAGGCGCACGGCATCACCCACAAGGACGGGCTCCCCGAGCTCAAGAACAGCCTCACCAACCTGATGGAGGACTGGAACCTCGCCGCCACCATCAGCGTGGCGCGGAACAAGGTCGGCCACGCCGCCCGCGATCCTCAGAACTACATGAAGGCCGCGCTGGACGCCGCCGAGGGCGTGGCCGGCGTGGGCGGCATCATCAAGGGCGCTCGGAACCTCGCCCGCACCGTGGGCGGTGACCTCCACATCCAGAAAGGGACCCCGCTCGCGGACGTGTGGGATCGGGCATACAAGCGCTACGCCCAGCATCCGAGCCTCGCCGATCCGAGCATCCTCCAGAACTATTCCCCCTGGATGCAAGAGGCCCTCCGCGCGCGCGGCGCTCAGATACCCGCTCCCGCGGGCCTCGGCGCGGCCGCCATGGGCGCCGCCAAGGAGTACGGGGGCAAGGTGGCGGGCGTGGGCCTCGTGGGCGCTGGAGCGGCCAGCGCCGCGGAGGGCCAGCGCGATCCGAATGCGCCGATGCAAGCCGGCGCGGGCCCAGCGGGCGCCATCCTCACCGGGCTCGCAATGATGCTCGGCAAGGGCGGGCGGCGATTGCTCAAGGAGGAGGCGGCGCCGCTCATCGGCATCCTTTCGCGCCAAGAGGGCAAAGACGATTGGACCACCACGCGCGTCCGGCAGTGGCTCAAGAGTGACGCGCCGCTCAGCGTGCGCGCCATCGAGCGGGAGAACACCAAGCCCGCCCTCGTGGATGGGCTCTGGGTGAATCCGGAGGAGCCTACGCCGCTCCCCGAGCTCCGGGCGTTCGTGGCGGATGCCGTGGAGCGCACGGGCGCGAGCGAGGACATGGTGGTCCGCGCCATCGTGAGCGAGGGAACCGGGTTCAAGCCCAAGGCGCCGCGCGCCGAGGGGGCCGCTCCGCGCAAGCCCAAGGGGCCGACTCCTCCCGCGCCGCCCGTGGAGGACCGCACCGGCATCGAGGGGGATTTCGACGATATGGGGGACCAGCTCCTCACTCCTCCCGACATGAAGGAAGCTCTCAAGGACGCACGCCGCGCCGTGGGCAAGCAGGGGCAAGCGGCGTTCAAGGCCTACCAGTCGCAAGCCGGGTTCAAGATGAACGAGGCGATGAGGACGGGGGACTTTTCGAGCTGGGGCGCAGAGCGCGCGGGAGACGTGTCGGCCTACCTCCAGAACGCGATCGATTCTGGCGCCACCGCGCCCGGGTTCGTGGTGCGCGGTGTGGAGCTCCCCAAGGAGGAGGTCCAGCGCCTCACGGCGGCGAAGCTCCTCACGGCGCAAGCGTTCGTGTCCACCACCCCGAACGTGGGCATCGCCAAGCGGTTCGCGGGGACCGCCAAGCGCGGGGACACGGGGTTCCGCAAGACGATCGGCGATGTCCCTGTGATGTTCGAAATCGAGCAAGCCACGGGCGTTCCGCTCAGCGCGGGCGAGGTGACGCTCCGCCCCGGCACTCAATTCAAGGTCCTCGCCCACCGCGTGGAGCGCGTGGGCACCAAGGCGGAGCCCAAGATCGTCCACGTGTTCCGGGTGCGGGAGAGCGGGTACGCGCCCGGGGCCAAGACGGAGGGGCTCATCGCGGGCGGGCTCATCGGCATCGGCGGCGTAGCGGCCGCCGGCAACGCCAGCGCGGCGGAACCCCAGCGCGCGCCGATGCCGGACATGGAGCCCCCACCCGACAACGGCCCCACGGGGCTTTACCGGGACGCGATGCGCACCATCGCCGAGGGCGGGGACACCATCATCCGGAGCAAAGCGAGCTCGGCGCTCCGGAGCCGCCAGCCCCAGGGGCGATCCCCGCTCCGCGCGTTCATGGGGCGCCGCTCGCTCGATGCCTCCGTGGACGCGACGCGGAGCGCGCTCGAGGAGCTCCAGGCGGACCCCAGCGCGCTGGTGGACCGTCTCGCGGGGAGCGTGGGCGAGCTCGGGCGGACTCACCCGAGCGTCTACATGGCCCTCACGGAGAAGGCGGCGAACATCGTTGCCTATCTGAGCGCCGAGGCCCCCAAGCGCGTGGGGCGAACGCTCCTGGATCCGGAGGGGATGGCGCCGAGCATGGACCGCTCGGTGGACTTCGCGCTCAAGGTGGTGGGGGCATCGATGCCGGAGCAAGCGCTGAACGACATCGCGCGGCTCGATGCGCCTCCGGAGGAGCTCGCCGCGTTCCAACAACACTGGCCCGAGCTTTGGGAGCCGCTCCGCATGGAGCTCCTGGGGCAAGTCCAGAGCCGCTATCAAGCGGGGAGGCCCGTGGACGCGGAGAAGCTCCGCGCGCTGGACGCGCTTCTCCAGATGGATGGGCAGCTGGACCCGTCGGGTTCGATGGCGGTAGCTCAACAGCTCTTGAGCGCTCAGGAGCAAGCGCCCGCCGCTCAGGCTAGCAATTCCCCGCCGAGTGGTGCACCCTCGGGCAAAGCATCGAGCTCGTTCCGAACGCGCGCGGGGCGCATGGAGACCCAGGTTGCCTAATAATCACTCACCCCTCGTGGGGGACAACATGCCCGCGCACACCGCAAAGTTCACGACGTTCACGGCCGCGCGCGACTTGCGCGCTCAGAGCGGTTACCCGAACCACTGCCCCGGGCGGCTGATGTTTTACAACGGGACCGGCGGCGAGCTGAACGCCGTGGTGACGGACATCGCGGGCCATACGGTGAGTTATCCCGTGGCGTCCCTCACCTATCTCATCGTGGAGGGCGCGTTCGCCGCCATCGAGGCGACCACGGACGACACCCTATCGGCGGTGTTCGCCTACTGGTGGGTGGACGGGGCCACCACGCTAAACGCCTGATGCCAGCCACCATCGTGAGCCCGCGCGCCTGGGTGTTTCGCTCGGGCGTCTCCTTCTCCCCGAGCGACGTGAGCGCCGTCTCGGCCTGGCTCCGCGTGGCGAACGCGACGAGCGATGGCGACGGCATATCGAGCGTGCCGGACGTGCTCAACACGAACCCTGCCGTGCAATCGGTGAACGACCGGAAGCCCGTCATCGAGAACAGCGCCAATGGCCTGCCGTGCA
>WUUC01024935.1_pt1 | contig 42143 bp, 25 predicted proteins | sample 6278441 | NCBI WGS metagenome assembly WUUC01 (sample SAMN13675441, study PRJNA597444) | soil metagenome | isolation source: soil | place: USA: Washington | collected 2017-10
TCCACGTCATCTGCGGGAACCCGTCGATCATCAGCTTGAAGTCGTTGGTCGCGCTGCCGTGATAGATCAATTTGGTCGCGTCGCGCCCGGTCGAGCCGCCCACGTCGTGACCGCCGGAGTTGCCCGAACCGTCGATGCCCGGGACGAGTTTGCCGACCGCCGTATAGTTCCGGCCGGTCGGGATCACGGCCAGCACCCGCTCGGCGCTGAGGACCGTCTGCTGCGTGACGTTCTGCAGGTCGACGACCGGAGAAGCGCCCGACACGGTAATTGTTTCCGCGAGATCGCCGACCTGCAGATCGGCGTTTACCGCCGCGGTGAAGCCGGACGTGAGCTGGACGTTGTCGCGTACGAGCTTGCCGAAGCCCTGTAGGGTAAATGTGACCGTATACATCCCTGGCCGCAGCTCGACGATCCGGTACTGCCCATCGTCGCCGGTCACCGCCGTGCGCGTCCGTTCGATGAGCGCCGGGCTCGCGACTTCCACGGTGACGCCCGGCAATACGCCGCCGGTCGAATCGCGGACCAGACCGGCGATCACGCCGCTGGTTTGCTGAGCGGACACGACCGCCGGCAGGAGTGCCAGCCACGCCGTCAGGGCGGGAACGCGAGCTCTCATAAATCCTCCAACCGAGTTCAGTTGCAGAATGACCGGCGACTGGGGGTATGGAATGGCGGATTTCGCGGGGAAGGCCGCTGGCGAGAGCCGCATCGACCGCGGAGCGGGGCGGAGAGAGCGGATTCGGCGGCGGACCATCAAGCAGAGTCGACGCATGCGCCCTCCCCGGTGTGACGTTTCGGTGGTCCTGCCGTGGATCAACCGCGGGTTATAGCACCAAGTCCCGCCGTTTACCAACCTAAAGCGGCTGACATCGGCGCGACCGTTCGCCGCGCGATCGACGGCTTCGAGTTTCCGACCCGCAACGCGCCGACGCTGTGAGACCAACGCGCGATCGTTCTTGACGCCGCGCCGGCTGGACCCTAGAGTAAGCACGGCTGGACGGCCGTCTATTTTTTCGCCTCGCGATCCTTGCCATCTGTTCGATGACGTGGGTTGAACGTGAGACCGGTCGGCAGGCGCCGCGCATCACGGCCACGTGTTTGCCGTTCGCCCGGAGTCAAGAGGACCGACACATGCGTGCGCAGTTGCTCGGGGCGGTTCTGGCGATTCTGACTGTCTGGCCGAGGGGCGCTGAGGGTCAGCCTGCGCGGTACGATCATGTCCACCTGGCGGCAGCCGATGCGGCTCGGGCGGCGCAGTGGTACGTCGAGCATCTCGGCGGCCGTGCGCACGACCGTCCCGACCGAATCATCTTCGGCACGATCACCTTCTCGTTCCTGCAGGCGGAGGGAGCGAAGCCGTCGAGCGGCAGCGTGGCGGACCATCTCGGATTCTCGTTCGCGGACGTGAACGCCAAGATGAAGGAACTCGAGGCCGCCGGCGCGAAGGTCGTCACGCCCGCGCGCGACGATGCCGGCCTGTTCATGCAAGGAATGGTCGAAGACCCCTGGGGGACGAGGCTCGAGATTCTGCAGGATCCGCAACTGCTCGGGTTCCACCACATCCACCTGCGGGTCGCCGATCCCGAGGCCAGTCTGAAGTGGTACGTGGAGATGTTCGGCGGGCAGCGGTCAAAGCTGAAGGGACGCATCGAGGGCCTGAAGTACGCGAACCCGGACGTGTGGCTGTTCGTTGACAGGGCAGACGCCACGGTACCGAGCGCCGGACACGCCATCGACCATATCAGCTGGCGGCTGGCCGATCTCGACGGGGCGGTCGCGGCGATGAAGGCGAAAAACGTCAAGGTGACGACCGAGCCGCGCGACGTCCCGCGTCCCACCGAAAACCTCCGCATCGCGATGATCGAGGACCCCGCAGGCGTGAAGATCGAGCTGACGCGGCGCACACCGAAGTAGCAGGAGAGAGCACACGAAACCCGCACGGAGTGGACACATGGCAAGAGCAGTCAAAATCGGCGCATTCGTTGTCATAGCTGTCGTGGCGCTGGCCATCTTCACGCTGCGCCTCACCGGTCTCGAGCCCGGGTACATCGATCCGAGAAGCGAGGAATTCGCCCGCGCAAACCGGATCGCCAGGCCCGGGTTGTGGCTCAAGGGAGAGGTCGTCAAAGAACCTGTCAAGGACTGGTCATTCGTCAGCGACGAGCTCCGTGGAAAGACCGGCAGGGACCGGATGATTCAGGTTGAAACCCGGACGCCCTATTTCATCCCGCACTCGGTCACCATCGGCGGCGACCTCGTTCGCGACGGCAAGCTCTACATCCACGCGCATTCGGATCCAAACCGGATGCACATCCCGTTTCCACGCGACAAGGCCTGGACGCGCAACGTGGCGCGCGATCCGCGCGTGCGCCTGAAGATCGCCGGGAAAATCTACGAAGCGATCGTCGTATCGGTCACCGATCGCGATGAAGCCGCCGCTCTCCTGAAGCGAGACCCCTTGACGATCGAGAAGGGTCCCGATGGAAAGGAGCACGTCAAAGAGGTGATGCACGTCTGGCGCGTGTTCCAGATGAACGTGCCCGACTATTCGCACGGGTCGCAAGGGGTGCAGCAGGCCGCGAATCGCTGAGTGTCGTGCCGCGTTGGCGTGCCTGAGGAGCCGGTCCCGTCCTGGCTCCAAACGCGGCGGGCAAGGGCTGCCCGTCGCAACTCGAACACAGGAGGAGAATTCGCGATGCGCAATCCATGGACCACGATGTTGAGATCGGCCACGCGTCCCGCGCACGTCGCGGGACTGGCTCTTTTGCTCCTGACGTGTTCGGTTGTGCCGGCGGGATCGCTCTACGCACAGTCGCGAACGCTCGACATCTATTTCATCGATGCCGAAGGCGGAGGAGCCACGCTGCTGGTCGCGCCGTCCGGAGAATCCTTGTTGATCGATTCCGGCTTCCCGAGGCCTGACGACCGGGATGCGAAACGCATTCATGCCGTGGCCCAGCAGGCCGGATTGAAGAGGATTGACTATCACATGGTGACGCACTTCCATACCGACCATGTGGGTGGATTGACGGCCCTTTCCAAACTGATTCCCATCGGCCGCTTCTTCGCCCACGGGGGAGCGCCCGAGGCCGGGGACGTCGGACGCGGGATTCCAGCCGTTCAGGAATGGTTCGACACGTATCAGAAGATTTCCGAGGGGAAACGGACGGTGTTGAAGGTGGGCGATCGACTCCCGTTCAAGGACGTGAAAGCCGAAGTGATCACCGCGAACCGGCAGTTTCTGGCGAAGCCCTTGAGCGGCAGCGCGCCGAATCCGTTCTGTGCCGACGCGGAACGCAAGGCTCCCGACTCTCTCGAGAACCAGCGCAATATTGCGACCATGTTCACCTACGGCCGATTCACCTATTTCAATCCGGGCGATACGCCGTGGGAAACGGAGATGGAGCTGTCGTGTCCGGTCAACAAGCTGGGCACGGTGACGTTGTACCAGACGAGCAAGCACGGGGCATTCGACGGCGGCGGCGCGCCGGCTCATCTGAACGCGCTGAAGCCGAAGGTTGTCGTCGTGACCAACGGACCCAACAAAGGGTTGGGGATTCCTGCCGGCAAGGGGCACTATCAGCGAATCGCAAACATTCCGGGGATCGAGGGCATCTGGCAGGTGCACATGTCCCCCGAGGGGAAGGATCACAACACACCGGAAGAGATGATCGCGAATACCGACACGAACGTGGATCACAAAGAGGTGCATTTCATCAAGGCATCCGCGGCGCAGGACGGCACGTTCACGTTGACGAACAGCCGCAACGGATTCACCAAGACCTACGCACCGCGGTGAGATCGACGCGGCACCGGTGGGCGGGGATTTGGGCCCGACGTGAAAATTCGAGCGTTTTGCCACCGACCCGGCCGGACGGCGGGGTCGACACGCGGCAACAATTGTGCGATTTGCCTGTGAGAGAGGGCCCGCGGTTCCTTACACTGTAGATTGTGACCTGGCGCTTGGCGTCGCGTGCATGCGACGCGGGCGCAAGTGTGTGGCCGGCTTCCATTGCAGGAGTTTGTCCAAATGTGCGCGAAGCAGGTGACGTGGCGATCGATGGCGATAGTCATGCTGTTGGGAGCCGGCACCCTGGCGGCTGACCGGCCTGATTTGCGTCTCGTCGAAGCGGCTGCCCAGGACGATCTGACGGCCGTGCGCACGTTGGTTCGGGAGGGGAAGGACGTCAACGCCGCGTACGGCGACGGCGCAACCGCTCTTCACTGGGCCGCACACCTGGACAATCAGGACATGGCGGACCTCCTGATCCACGCGGGCGCCGCGGTCAACAAAGCGAACGACCTGGGCGTGACGCCGCTGTGGCTCGCGGGCGAGAACGGAAGCGCCGCGATGGCCGAACGGCTGTTGAAGGCGGGCGCCAATCCCAATGTGGCTCTGCCTTCCGGCGAAACTCCGTTGATGGTTGCTGCGCGCAGCGGGAACGATCGCGTCGTCAAGCTGCTCCTGATTGCGGGCGCCGACGTGAACGCGAAAGAGAAGCGTCAGGGCCAGACCGCCCTGATGTGGGCGGCGTCGCACAGGCAGACGAGCGTCGCGGCGCTGCTGATCGAGGCCGGCGCGGACGTGCGTGCCCGTACGAAAGAATGGATGGAGTACGTGCAGTACGCCGGCGGCGCGATTCTCGGCGTGCTCGGCGGCCAGATCGAGTTGCCGCAGCAGCGCAATGGCGGATATACGCCGCTCATGTTTTCGGCGCGATCCGGCGACATCGAAACGGCCCGCATCCTGCTCGCGGCGGGCGCCAGGATCGATGAGCCCACGGGCAGCGGTACGACTCCGCTCGTCGTCGCGGCCCACTCCGGCTTCGGCCAGTTCGGCATCTTTCTGTTGAACAACGGCGCCGATCCCAACCTCGCGGCCGGTGGCTACACGGCGCTTCACGCGGCGATCCTGCGAAGCGATCTGGATCTCGTGAAGGCGCTCCTCGCGCGCGGAGTGGATCCGAATGCGCTCATCGAAAAAGCGACACCCGTCGGCCGCAGCTCGGACGACTTCGCGCTCACGCTTCAGCTGATCGGGGCGACGCCGTTCTTTCAGGCCGCCACGTACAACGATCTCGAGATCATGAAGGCGCTCGTGGCTGCCGGCGCGAATCCGCGTTTGAGGATGCCCGACGGCAAGACGGCGCTCGCTGCGGCGATGCAGCCAAGGGGGCGCGGCGATCGGCGCGTGACGAGTGTCAACGAGCGGACGATCCTCGAGGCGGCGAGGCTCATGCTCGAGCACCGCGTCGACGTCAATGCGGTGGACGACAAGACCGGCGACGCGCCGCTGCACATCGCGGCGTCGTTCGGATACGCCTCGGTCGTGCAGTATCTGGCCGACAACGGCGCCGATCTCCATCTGGTGAATTACAACGGTCAGACGCCTCTGGCCGCGGCGACCGACGCGGGCCGCAGAGCGGTGGGTACGGCGGAACTGCTCCGCAAGCTGGGAGCGAAGTATTAGCCGGCGTCGCGCACGGGCAGGGTGTTGGGACCGTTATTGCAGTAGAGGGCTTATGTTCCGGACACGTTCCGTCGTCGGACTCCTGACGCTGGCGATCGGCGGCTGGTTGGCGGTAGCCGCAGGGTCGCTCCGCGCTGCGGCGCCGCCCCCGCAGCCGACGGCAAGCCCCGCCCCCGCCGCGCCCTCCTCGCCGGTGAGGCCCATTGTCCAGAAATATTGCTATGGCTGCCACAACCAGCGGCTTCGCACCGCCGACCTGACGCTGGACACGGTGAACACCGAGCAGGTCAGTGCCGATGCGGAGGTCTGGGAGCGGGTCATTCGCAAGCTTCGCGCTGGAACCATGCCGCCTGCGGGTCTGCCGCGGCCGGATCAGCAGACCCTGGCGTCCGCCATTTCGTGGCTCGAGACGGAGCTCGACAGGTCCGCGGCGGCGCACCCGAATCCGGGCCCCGCCGCACGGATCCACCGCCTCAATCGTTTCGAATATCAGTCGGCCGTCAGCGACCTGCTCGGCCTCGACGTCGACGTGTCGGACCTTCTGCCGATGGACAATACATACGAAGAGGGGTTCGACAACAACGTGAGCCAGCTGTCGGTGTCGCCGGCGCTGGTGGATCGATACCTGACGGCGGCGCGTCGCATCAGCCACATGGCCGTCGGCATTGCTCCCGAGGGTCCCACCGTCGAACGCTATGACGTGCACCTGAATCTGATCCAGGACGAGCGTGTCAGCCCGGACCTTCCCTTCGGCTCGCAGGGCGGCATCGCGGTCCGCCACCACTTCCCGGCCGACGGCGAATATCACATCAAGATTCGCCTGCAGACCAACTACAACGACTACATCCGCGGCATGGGCCGGCCGCACGATCTCGACGTCCGCCTGGACGGCGCGCTGATCAAACGCTTCACGGTCGGCGGCGAGGACCACGGCACCCCCGCCCCGTCGGGATATGGCGGCAATATCCAGATGGGGACGCCGTGGGAGAACTACATGCACCATGCGGACGACCACCTCGAGGTCACCTTCGCGGCGACGGCCGGTCCGCATGTGATCGGCCTCTCGTTCGTCCGCGAACGGATCGAGGCCGAAACGATTCCCCAGCCGCGCGCGTGGGGCTTTGCCCTTGCGACCAATGAATACCCGTTCCGGCACATGTCCGTCAGGCGCTTCGACATCACGGGTCCGCACAACCCGACCGGACATTCGACGACGCCGAGTCGCGCCCGCCTGTTCGAGTGCGAACCTCGTACGGGCCGCGAGGAACAGTCCTGCGCCAGGAACATTCTGTCCACGCTCGCGCGCCGCGCCTATCGCCGGCCGGTGGGCGATTCCGATCTCGAGCCGCTGCTCGAGGCGTATTCAACCGGGCGAAAAAAGGGGGACTTCGATCTGGGCGTCCAGTACGGCGTCAGACGCCTTCTCATGGATCCCGGCTTTCTGCTGCGCATCGAGCGCGACCCGACCAGCGCCGCTCGCGGCGGCCTCGAGCCGGTGACCGACCTGGAGCTGGCTTCGCGGCTCTCCTTCTTCCTGTGGAGCAGCATTCCCGACGACGAGCTGCTGGATGTGGCCGTCCGGGGAACGCTGTCGCAGCCGAAGGTGTTCGAGCAGCAGGTGCGGCGCCTGCTGGCGGACCGACGGGCCAAGAGATCCCTCGTCGACAATTTCGCCGCACAGTGGCTGCAGCTGCGGAGCCTCGACGACGTGTTCCGCGATCCCGAGATCTTCCCGGAGTTCGACGAAAACCTGCGGAACGGCTTCGACAGCGAAACCAGGTCCTTCGTGGAACACACGTTGCGGCAGGATACGAGCGTCCTCGAGTTGCTGGGCGCCAACTACACGTTCCTCAACGAGCGTTTGGCTCGGCACTACGGCGTCCCGGACGTGTACGGAGAGCGTCTCCGGCGGGTCGAGTTGCCCGCCGGCAGCCCGCGCGGCGGCCTGCTCGGCCAGGGCAGCGTTCTCACCGTGACGTCGTATGCCAATCGCACCTCTCCGGTGATCCGCGGCAAGTGGCTGATGCAGACGATTCTGGGAATGGGGCCTCCGGCGCCGCCGGCGAACGTGCCCGCGTTGCCCGAACGCGGCGGCGGGGACGTTCCGGTGTCGGTTCGCGCGCGGCTCGAGCAGCACCGCAAGAACCCGGTCTGCGCGACCTGCCACGCGCCGATGGATCCCCTCGGCTTCGCGCTCGAAAATTTCGACGGGATCGGCATGTGGCGTACCACCGAAGACGGCACGCCGATCGATACGTCGGCGATGATGCCCAACGGAATGAGGTTCGAGGGACCGGCCGGGCTCCGGAAGATGTTCACGAGCCAGCCCGAAGCGTTCGCAAGCACCGTCGCGGAAAAGCTTCTGGCGTTTGGTCTGGGCCGCGCGCTCGAATACTACGATCGTCCGGCGGTGCGGAAGATCGTGCGGGATTCGGCGCCGGGCGGCTACCGGTGGTCGTCCATCATCCTCGGAGTGGTCAACAGCACGCCCTTCCGAATGAAGGCATCAGCATCCGAGCCAGGCCGTCAGACGGCCGCCCGCGCCATCGCGGGCCACTGAACGCTCCCGCGATCGTATTGATAAGGAGAAAGGTCGCCTCATGAACAGTATTTCGAAGTTGGCGCTGCCGCGCAGGACGGTGTTGCGGGGACTGGGCGCCGCGCTCGCATTGCCGCTGCTCGACTCGATGGTGCCGGCCTTCACTCCGACGGTCCGGACGGCGGCGAAGCCGATCAAGCGCTTCGGCGCAATCTACACGCCGAACGGCATGTCGATGGATTACTGGACGCCGAGAAAAGTCGGCTCGGATTTCGAGTTCATGCCGATCAACGAGGCGCTCGCTCCTTTCAGGGAGCAGGTCCTTCTGGTTTCCGGCCTGAAGCTGCCGTGGGACGCGCCCCACCCCTCCGCCCCGTTCCTCAGCGGCGCAGTCGGCAATCGAGGCGAGAACAACATCGCCTGCGGCGTCTCGATGGACCAGATCGTCGCGAAGCAGTTCGGTCACGAGACGCAGCTCGCGTCACTCGAGCTGGCGATCGAGAATGTCGGCAACACCGGGCAGTGCAGCGGCGGCTACAGCTGCGTGTACTCCAACACCATTTCGTGGCGCGACTCGACGACGCCGCTGCCGATGGAAAACAACCCGCGGCTCGTCTTCGAACGGATGTTCGGCGACAGCACGAGCACGGACGCGGCGGCGCGCCGCGAGCGTCTCGAAGAGGACAAGAGCGTCCTCGACGCCGTCCTCGAATCGCTGACCGGCCTCAAGCGCAAGGTCGGCCCCGCGGATCGGGACCGGCTCGAACAGTACCTCGAGGGTGTCCGCGACGTGGAGCGGCGCGTGCAGAAAGCCGAACAGCAGGCGAGCCGGGAGCTGCCGCTGGTCGAGAAGCCCGGCGGCATTCCGGCCGCCTACGGCGAGCACGCAAAGCTGATGTTCGACCTGCAGCTGCTTGCCTATCAGACCGACCTCACACGCATCGTGACCTTCATGATGGCGCGCGAGCAGAGCAGTTTGACGTACTCCGAGATTGGCGTGCCCGATTCGCACCATCCGCTGTCGCACCACGCGCACGAGCCCGGACGTGTTGCGACGATGGCCAAGATCAACGCCTATCACGTCAAGCTGTTCGCCGACTACGTCGAGAAGCTCAAGGCGACGCCAGACGGCGACGGCACGCTGCTCGACCACGTCATCCTGCTGTACGGCTCCGGAATTTCCGACAGCATGGATCACCTGAAGGACAATCTGCCGCTGGTCCTCGTTGGCGGCGGCGCCGGCACGATTCGCGGCGGCCGTCACCTCCACTATGGCACGACGGCGGCCGCTTCGACGCTCAGCTCCGACGGCAAGGGCGTGAAGGCGCAGGTTCCGCCGATGTCGGATCTCTGCCTGACGCTCATGGACAAGCTGGGCGTGCACCTCGATCGTCTCGGCGACAGCAACGGCCCGCTCGACATCGACTCGGCGGTCACCCTCTGACGAAGGGCCGATCGCGGAGCGGCGAAGTCGCCGCGGGGACTCGCGCCTCGCGGCGGTATTTCCACCTGGCCTCACCGGAACCGGCGGTCTCCTGCGACGGATGCGGCCGCCGGGACACTCCTCGCCAATCCCTCCGCCGTTTCCCTCACCCGTCAGGAACAGCCATGCCGGAGCGTGGGTGATGAGCGGAACAGGCGTCATGACAGTCGCCATCACCGGCGCCAACAGCGCGGTCGGACAGGCCATCCTGCGAGGTTCAGCGGAGGCGGCGGCGATCGCGTTTGTCGCCGCCGTGCGCTCCGATCGCGCGGCTGGTGAGCTGCAGCCGGTTTCGGACAGGATCGGCCGCGTGGCCAGAATCTCGTACAGCGATCCGACGAGCCTGCGCGCGGCGTTCGAAGGCGCCACCGCGGTGATTCACCTTGCGGGAACCCTCGTCGAGCGCCCCGGTTCGACCTACCAGGAAGCGAATGTCGAGACGACGCGCTGTGTCGCGGAAGCGGCGAAGGAAAGCGGCGTTCGGAAGCTCGTATTTGTGAGCGCGATCGGGGCCGACGAAGCATCCACGAACCAGTACTGGCGCACCAAGGGAGAGGCGGAAGCTGTGGTGCGTGCCTCAGGCGTCCCCTATACCGTGCTGCGCGTGCCGCTGCTGCTCGGTCGTGGCACCGAAGGGGCGGCCGCGCTGCGGCGATCCCTCAGCCGGCAGAAAGCATTCCTCGTCGGAGGAGGACGCAACCTGCACCAGCCGCTCCTCGTCGACGATTTGGCGCGGGCAGCCACGTCGGCCGCGAATCCGGCGGTTGCGATAAACCGTACGCTGGATCTCGCAGGGCCGATCTCGCTGCCGGATCGCGAAATCGTCGAGCGAGCTGCGAACGTGACGGGCCGCGGCATCCAGTTGCGGTCGATCCCGAAGATCCTGGCGTGGGCAATGCTCTCCATTCGCCGGACGTTCTCGCGATCGGGGTTTTCGGTGGACGCGCTTCAGGTGATCACGGCCGACACGAAGGTGGATCCGATACCTGCGGCGCGCGAGCTCGGGATGCAGCTGACGGGAATCGACGAAATGATCAGGCAAAGCGTCGCGGACGCATAGCCACCCTTGATCCGGGGATCGGAAGGACGTAGCATACGCGCTCGAGCTCGCCGCGTCTGTTCCCAAGCCGACCGTCCGCTCAGCCGGTTCGTGAACCGTCGTGTCCGGTCGTGACGGGAGCAGGTATGAAAAGAGTACTGAAAATCGGCGGATCGCTTGTGGTCGCGGCGGTCGTCCTGACGCTTGTGACGCTTCGTATGGCTGGTTTCGAGCCCGAAGACAGGCGTAGTTACAGCAGGCCTGGGCTCTGGCTTCGAGGAGAGGCGGTCACCGTTCCCATCAGCGACTGGTCGTTCACAGACGGCATCAGGCTTGTCATGGTCGAGACGCGAACGCCTTATCTTCTTCCTCACTCGATCGTCACGAACAACTTCTCGCGCAACGGGCAGCTGTATTTGACATCCACCTACTCCAGGGGAATGGTGTTTCCGCAGGACAAATTCTGGACGGCCAACGTGGCGCGCGATCCGCGCGTACGGATGAAGATCGGGGACAAGGTCTATGACATGACGCTCGTGCCGATCCTGGATCGTGCGGAAGCCGATGCGGTGCTGGAATCGAAGTGGAAGAAGTACCCCGATATGCGGCCCGGCGGCCCCCTCGGCGGCCGCGTGCACGTGTACCGTGCGTTCCAGAGGAACGTCCCGGAGTACGATTTGAAGGAGAATCCGTAAGTCGGGAGAAGCCGAGATACTGTCGGATTCGTTGCCTTGGGTGAACCGGGAGACTCTCGCGTGAGCCGCTTTCCGCTGCAGAATTCGAGGCCTGATGCTTTCAGCGCCCCCACCGCGTACATCGGCCCCGCGAAGCCACCGCCCTCCAACCTTGCCGCGTCCCGCCTCCGCGACCAGGGAAAAGGGCGAACCGTAACCTATTCGCCAAAAGTCTTCATTCCTCTCACCCGGCTCTGCCGCGACTTCTGTTCCTATTGCACGTTCCGCGAGAGCCCGCAACAGGCGGACGTTCTCTATATGTCCCCCGAACAGGTCCTCGACGTACTCCGTGCCGGGCAGCGGCTCGGTTGCCGCGAGGCGCTGTTCGTACTGGGCGAGCGGCCCGAAGAGCGCTATCCGGAGGCGAGACGGTGGCTGCACGAGCGCGGCTACGACAGCACGATCGAGTATCTCTACGAGATCTGCAAACTGACGCTCTCGGAAACCGCGCTGTACCCCCACAGCAACGCGGGCAATCTGACAGCGCGCGAGCTCGAGGCGCTCAAAGCGGTGAACGTCTCGATGGGGCTGATGCTCGAGAACGTCAGCGAGCGGCTGTGCGCACCCGGCGGCCCTCACGAGCGCGCGCCGAGCAAACATCCGCGCGTGCGGCTGGAAACGCTGCGTCAGGCGGGCGAGCTGAAGGTCCCGTTTACCACCGGCCTTCTGATCGGGATGGGTGAAACGGCGAAGGAGCGGACCGATTCGCTTCTGGCAATCCGCGACCTTCACCGGCAGTATGGCCACATCCAGGAAGTGATCATCCAGAACTTCCAGCCGAAGGCCGACACGCTCATGAGACTTGCATCCGGGCCGTCGCTCCCGGAGATGCTCGACACGCTCGCGGAAGCCCGCCTTCTCCTCGGACCCGAGATGAACATCCAGGCGCCGCCGAATCTGGCCCGTTCCTACGGCCCGGGAGCGCGCAGAGCCTACCTGGACGCGGGAATCAACGACTGGGGCGGTATTTCCCCTTTGACAATCGACTACGTCAATCCGGAGGCGCCCTGGCCCGAGCTTCTCGCGCTGCGGCAGGAAATGAAGGCACATGGCTTTCAGCTGCGCGGTCGATACGCGATTTACCCGGAATACATTCTCCACAGCGATGGATTTCTCACCGACGGCCTGAAGCAGCGGCTGCTCCAGGATGCCGACTCCGAAGGTTTCATTCCCCGGAAGGACCCCCATGACGACTTTGGAAGGGATGCTCGGTTCGGCTGACGTGGAGGTGTCGCGCATTCTTGAAAAGGCGCTCCAGGGACACGACCTGGACGAAGAGGACATCGTCTCGCTGTTTTGCGTAAACGGAGCCAGCTTACTGGCCCTGCTGACGACAGCCGATCGGCTTCGAGAGGAGACCGTTGGAGACGCGGTGACGTATGTCGTCAACCGCAACATCAACTTTACGAATGTCTGCGTGAAGCGGTGCAGTTTCTGCGCATTCAGCCGGACGTACCGAAGCGAGGAAGGGTATTACCTGGCCATCGACGAAATCGTGAGACGCGCCCGCGAGGCCGCCGACTATGGAGCGACGGAGGTGTGTATCCAGGCAGGGCTTGCGCCGGACATGGAAGGCGATCTCTACATCCGCATCTGCCGCGCCGTGAAGCAGGCGCTGCCTCAGTTGCACATCCACGCGTTCTCGCCGGAGGAAATCCTGTACGGCTGTAGACAATCGGGTATGACGTTTCACGACTACCTGTCGGCATTGAAGGATGCCGGTATCGGAAGCCTGCCGGGAACGTCTGCCGAAATCCTGGATGACGAGGTGCGAGACCGCATTTCTCCAGGGCGCATCACCACCGCGGAGTGGCAGGAGATCATCACCACGGCGCACACGCTCGGCATCCGGACAACGTCGACCATCATGTACGGGCACGTGGAGACCGCCCGCCACTGTGCGCGGCACCTGCTGCTGCTGCGGGACATGCAGCGCCACACCGGCGGCTTTACCGAGTTCGTGCCACTGAGCTTCGTGCACACCGATACGCCGATGTACAACGACGGTCTGGTGAAGGGCATCCGTCCAGGCGCCACTGGAAACGAGGTCCTCAGGATGCACGCCGTGTCACGGCTGGCGCTCACTCGTGACATTCCGAATATTCAGGTCGCCTGGGTGAAGGAGGGCACGAAGCTGGCGCAGGTCTGCCTGGCCGCGGGCGCCAACGACCTGGGTGGCACGCTCATCAACGAGAGTATCTCGACGGCGGCGGGCGCCGGCCACGGACAGCTAATGCGACCGCGCGAGATGCGCCGGATGATTCGGACGGCGGGTCGCGTTCCCGTGGAGCGTTCCACCTTGTATCAGACGTTGCACCGGTTCGACGACGGCGACGAGGCACAGGATCCGCTCGACAAAGTGGACGATCGCGACGCCGGCCGGTTCGGGTCGTATCGGGCGCTCGTCGAATCGGGGAGATTCCGCTTCATCGACGAGCGGCCGCCGGCGCGGCCCAACCCGTCGTAGGGGGCCCGGACAACCCCGGCGAGATGACGGCGTTCGGATTCGTCCAGCACAATCTCTTCATCTTCTTCAATGCGGCGGTCCGTCTGCTGTTTCTCCGCCGGGCGACACGGGAACTCTTCGAGAAGTCGTCCTGACCGCCGTCAGTCGATCGGCCATCGACACCAGCGTGCTCGCAACCAGCATCCAGACAATCGGCGCCAGCATCGGCCGCACCGCGCCGAGGCCTGAACGGGTCAACACGTCGCCACAGAGCGGAACGAAGTAGAGGATGCCGTTATAGCGACCGAGGCGGCTTGCGCGAAGCTTCCGGTCCCGATGGAACCAGTACGAATCGATCACATACTGGGCAAACGCCGCGGCGACGAGCGACGGCAGCAGCCAGGGAAAGACGCCTCGCGCCGCGCCGGCTGCGAGGCCGCCCGTCACAAAGACGAAGTCGGCGGCGTGATCGAACGTTCCGCCCCACGCGCTGACCGTTCCGCGACGGCGTGCGACCGGGCCGTCCAGGAGATCGGTGATTATCGCGGCCGCGATCGCCAGCGCTTCGAAAGCCACGTAGGACCTGTCTTCCCGTGCGTAGGACAACGCAAAGGGAACGGCGAGGACGAGGCGCGCCGCGGTCAGCAGATGTGCGATCACTGGGCGCGGCCGGCCGGTCGAGCTTCTGCCATGGGGACATGGTAGCCGCGTTTTCCGATTCTCCCATCAACTCCGGATTGAGGCTTTGCGCTGTCGGTCGGCTGCGTAGAGCGAGGAGCGGCGAATCGAGCGAATAGGCCCAAAACGGACAATTGTGGCCGTGAGCGCGGCGTGCGGCCGTCAAGAAAAAGCTGCGAACGCGTCTATTTCCCGGTGTACGATGCAACATCGGAGGATCCCCGTAATGCTGCGTGCGACATTGGCAGGGCGTTATCGCCTCACGACTCTCGTTGCGCTGTTGATGCTTTCCGCGGCGGCCGTTGCGGGCGCCGAGTCGCTCCCGCTCATCGAAGCAGCGAGGAACCAGGACCGCGAGGCGCTTCGTGCCCTCGTCAAAAAAGGCGTGGACGTCAACGCCGCCGAGGGCGACGGGGCCACTGCGCTTCACTGGGCCAGCTACCACGACGACGTCGAAAGCGTGGACCTGCTGATCCGCGCCGGCGCCAGGGTGAATGCCGTCAACGATCTCGGCGTAACGGCGCTGTGGAACGCCTGCGTGAATGCCAGCGCGCCGATGGTTCGCCGGCTGCTGGAGGCGGGGGCGAAGCCCGACGCCGCGCTTCTGGCCGGCGAAACGCCTCTTATGGCTGCGTCCCGGTCCGGCAATCCTGAAGTCGTCGAACAGCTGCTGGCGAAGGGCGCCAACGCCAACGTGCGCGCCGCGCGCGGCCAGACCCCGCTGATGTGGGCGATCGCGCAGAAGCACGCCGGCGTGGTGAAGGTGCTGCTGGCGCATCGCGCCGACGTCCACGCCAAATCCGACGTCTGGAAGCAGATGATGGCGGTGCCGCCGCACGGACGCGCCGAGTTCAACCGCTGGATCCCGCAGGGCGGCGACACGGCGCTCATGTTCGCGGCGCGGGTCGGCGACCTCGAATCGGCGAAACTGCTCGTCGCCGCCGGCGCGAACGTGAACGACGCCGACGCGTGGGGTGTGAGCGCCACGGCGATGGCGGCGCATTCCGGTTTCACCGAGGTGGTCGAGTTCCTCCTCGCGAAGGGGGCCAACCCGAACGCCGGCGAGACCGATTTCGCCGCGCTGCATGCGGCAATCATGCGCCGCGACGAGAAGATGGCGAGCGCGCTCCTCGCCGCCGGAGCCGACCCGAACGCGCCCGTCCGTAACTGGACGCCCACTCGCCGATCCTCCGACGACTTCAACTTTCCGCCGGCGCTCGTCGGCGCGAGACCCTTCTGGCTCGCCGCCCGCTTCGGCCAGCCGAACCTGATGCGGCTGCTCGCGAAACACGGCGCCGACCCCCTCGTCGTCCATCGTTCCGAGTACTACGCGGGCGGCGAAACATACGACGATCACCGCATCGAGATGACGACGGCCCTCATGGCGGCGACGGGCATGGGCGGCGGCAGGGCGTGGGTGCCGGTGGCGCGCGGCGAGGCCGAAGCCCTTACGCTCGAGGCAGCGAAGATTGCGATCGAGCTCGGCATCGACGTGAACGCGGCGAATCTCGACGGCCGCACCGCGCTGGACGGCGCGCGCGCGCTGAAGTATGAAAGCGTCGTGAATTTCCTGATCGAACATGGCGCGACGCCAGGTACGAGCACACGGAAGCCAGCATCTCCGAGATCGAATCGGTAGCGAGCTGCGGATCGGATCGATGATCTCCAGAAAACTTGCCATCCTCGGGGCGGCGGGGGTACTTCGCGTGTTCGAAGTCTCCCTGCCGGCGCAGACAGGCGCGCCCCTGCCGGAACCGTACCGTCTGATCGACAACTGGCCGACGCTGCCCGCGAACATGAATGGCGGCCGGTTTGGAGAGGTGATCAGGGTGTCGCTCGATCCGAAGGGCGACGTCTGGGTGTTCCATCGCTGCTTCGGCGTGGTTCCCGCCGGGTCGGCCACCTGCATCGGCCGCGACGACGACCCTCCGATCCTCAAGTTCGATCCGTCCGGAAAGCTTCTCGCGAGCTTTGGCCAGGGGATGTTTGCGTTTCCGCACGGGTTCACCGTCGATCAGGAGGGGAATGTCTGGGCCACCGACGCGAACGGCGCCGCCACGGTGCTCGGCATGCCGACTCGCGGCCGCGGCCAGCAGGTGTTCAAGTTCAGCCCCGACGGCAAGCTGCTGATGACGCTCGGCAAGGCCGGCGTGGCGGGCAACGGGCCCGACACCTTCGACCAACCGACCGGCGTCGTGGTGGCGCGAAACGGCGATATTTTCGTCACCGACGGCCACGGCAGGAACAACCGCGTCGTGAAGTTTTCGAAGGACGGCCGGTTCATCAAGACGTGGGGACGCACCGGATCGGGTCCCGGCGAGCTGAACCAGCCGCACGACATCGCCATCGACTCGCAGGGGCGTCTCTTCATCGCCGATCGATCGAACAACCGCCTGTCGATCTTCGATCAGGACGGTAATTTCATCGACGCCTGGACGCAGTTCGGCCGTCCGAGCGCCGTGTTCATTGCAAGCGACGACACCGTCTACGTCAGCGATTCGATGGCCAACGCGAAGCTGACGCCCGGACGGCAGCGCGGCATCTACGTCGGCAGCGCGCGCGACGGCCGCGTCACCGCCTTCATTCCGGACCCCGATCTCGCCAGGCAGGAGGAGCTCACCATTTCCGGTGCGTCCGGCATCGCCGCCGACGACAAGGGCACCGTGTATGCCGCGGACGTCGGGCCGCACCGCGTCAGGAAGTACATCAAGCGCTAGGTACGGACACGTCACGACGATCACCGCAGCCGCCTTCGCGCTTTTGGCGCTTCCGCCTTCGCGCGAAGCGCTTCGGCGACTCGCCGTAGCCTTGGCGGAGGCTGGTCGGCGAGCCTCGCCGTAGCTCGCGTAGCGTAACCAGGCCAGCACAGGCGGGAACCCGTTGAAGGCCACAGATTCGCTAACGATTGCTCTGCGTGTTCCGCGATTTCTGCGGTGTACGCCGTGAAGCGACAGTACTGTTTCGTTGAAGACAGGCGAAGTCCGGCTGAGGCTGGACACTACGTCCGGGACGAGTGACTCACCAGATTGGGGCAACGGAGGAAGGGCAGCCGGGTCCGTGGGGACCCGGCTGCAATGCCCGTGTACGGGCTCGATTAGAAACCGAACCGCGCGCCGACCTGATATTGCCGCGGGAAGCCGCCGCCGCGCAGCGAGTCGGGCACGAGGAAGCTGCCCGACCTCATGTCGCCCGTGGGGTTGGTGAAGTTGGGGGAGTTGGTGAGGTTGAACGCCTCGAGGAACAGGTCCATCGTCCGGCCCTGGCCGAGGCCGCGGACGCGGTAGCCGACGCGCATGTCGATGTTCATCTCGCCCGGGCCGTACGCGCCGTTGCGGCCGCCCTTGTTCTCCACCGAGATCGCATTCGGGCCGTTGCCGCTGTAAGAGCCCGCAGGCACCGGGTCGATGAGCACGCCGTTGCGATCCGCGTCGATGTTCGTGTTGTGAATCGTGAACGGCAATCCGCTCGCCGCCCGGAACACCGCGCTGCCGATCAGGCCGCGAATCCATGGCACTTCGACCTGGCCGCTGACGTTGAAGACGTGCCGCCGGTCCGAACTGGTCGGGCCCTCGTTCAGGTCGAGATTGCGCTCGCCGAGCACCTGGAAGTTGTTGACCGACGTCGGCTGGCCATCGGTGTTCCCACGCCCGTACCCGACGGTGTAGCTCGCGCGGCCACCCCAGTAGTTCGAGAAGCGCTTCTCGAGCTGGATCGCGACGCCGTCGTAGTCGGTCTCGCCGATGTACTCGCGCGTGTAGACGTTGCCGGAAAACGGCGTCAGACCCAGCTGGTTCGAGAGCCCGAGCAAGTCGGTGCGGTCGATGCGTCCGGTCCTGGTAGTGTTCACGCGGAGAGCGGGGTTCAGGTTGTAACGGATCGGCAGCTTGCGGTTCGCCATGTGCGTGTAGTCGGCCGAGACCGACAGGGACCCGCCCAGCATCCGCTCGAAGCCGAGCGACACCTGGTTCGCGTACGGCAGGAGGCGGTCCGGTTGATCGAGCCAGACCTCGCCCGTATTCCGCACCTTGGTTCCGGGCGGATAGATCTGGTTGATCGCGTCGCGGTTCAGCACGGGGCCGTTCACGAGCAGCGGATCGGTCGGGAACCTGCCGTTGCTCGGGCCCGGATCGGCCTGGGAAGACGGGAACAGGGCGTTGAAGGAGCTCGCGAAGACCGGGTTCTGCTGGTAGATGTTGAACCGATCCACGTACTGCTTCTCGAAGAACAGCCCGTAACCGCCGCGGATGACGGATCGGTTGCCGATGTTGTACGCGAACCCGATGCGGGGCGCGATGTTGTTCTTGTCAATCGGGTACGCGTCGGGATCGCTGAAAAACGGGTTGTCCTCCCACCTGAGGGGCGAGAAGTGGATGTCGTAGCGGAGTCCGAGATTCAGCGTAAAGCTCGGCGTCATCTGCCACTTGTCCTGCAGGAACAGGCCGAGCGAGTGTGTCTTGGACAGCCATTCGCCCTTGTTCGGCACGCGAATCTCGAGGCGCTCGGGATACGTGGACGGGTTGGCCGGGTTGAAGGGCGCGTCCGAAGCGAAGCGGAATGCGCCGTTCATGAAGCGCTGGAACTCCTCGAAGTGCTCGCCGTAGGTGTACTGCTCGCCGAACTTGAAGTCGTGGCTGCCACCGGCGCCGGAGATGAACCAGCTGAAAGTGTTGTCGAGCTGATACGAATCCATCAGGCGGAAGTCGGCCCGCTCGATGTCGGCCTGGGTGACGAAGCTCTGGAACACCAGGCTGGGCGGCGCGAGCGTCCAGTCGCCGGTTTCCTGATAGAGCTGTTGCCCGCGCACCGGCTTCTCGTGCACGACGGCCGCCCGAACCGTGTACAGCTTCGTCGCGCCGAACACGCGGTTGTAGGACCCCACGACCGTATAGTCGTTGTCCTTGTCCTGACTCAGCGTGTCGAGCGTGGCGTTGCCGAGCGGCTGGTTGGTCGTCGGCTGGTGATCCCACAGGAAGCGGACTGAATACTGGTTCGCGGAATTCAGCTGGTGATCGATGCGGCCCAGGATGTTCTGCATGCGCGTCACCTGGGCGGTCGAGAAGCTCAGTTCCGGCCTCGTCGGGTAGTTGTAGGAGCGGCCCTCGTCGCGGTCCTGCTTCTCGTAGCTGACGAAGTAATGGAGCTTGTCGCGGACGATGGGGCCGCCGAACGTGGCGCCGTACCGCATGTTCCGCGTGTCGGGCTTCGCCCGATCGGCCTGCTCGGCGAAGATGTCGCGCGACGTCATCGCCGCGTTGGTGAAGTAGCCGATCGCGCTGCCGTGGTACGAGTTGGTGCCCTGCTTCGTGACCGCGTTGATGACGCCCGACAGCGCGGCGCCGTACTCGGCGTCGAACTGATTGGTCACGACCTGGAATTCCTGAATCGATTCCATCGCGGGGCGCGTCTGCGCGCCGGCGCTGCCGCCACGAAGGTCATCGTTGTTGCTGCCGCCGTCCAGCTGGTACACAACGCCCGTGCCGGGCTGGCCGTTGATGGTGACGTTATCGGACTGGCCGTCGGACGCCCGGTTATAGACGACGCCCGGCAGAATCGCGATCAGTCCCGTGAAGTTGCCGTTGCCGTTCGGCAGGTTGGCGAGCTCGGTGTTCGAGACGTTGGCGCCGACCTGCGCCGACGTGAGGTCCACCTGCGGCGCTTCGGCAGTGACCGTGAGGGTTTCCTCGATCGCCCCGACGCGAAGCGTCAGATCGACCTGTAACGTGGTGCCGAGCCGCAGCACCAGATCTTCCTGCGACAGCCGGCTGAACCCCTGCAGCTCCGCGGTGACCTTGTACGGGCCGGGGCTGAGCCCCGGCACCAGGTAGGTGCCGTCCGCGCCGCTCACCGTCTCGCGGACCGTTCCCGATTCCGCGTGCGTGATGGTGATCGACACGCCTGGGAGAACGGCGTCGGCTTGATCAGTAACCCTCCCCCTGATGCCCGACGAACCTTGCTGCGCCTCCGCGACAGCAGTATTGAACGAGCTTAGCACCGCGACGAGAACCGCCAATATAACTGGCCGCATCTGAGCCCCCTTCTAGGTTGATGTGCCGACGCCGCCGGCGAATCCTGCTCCGAGCTGGAAGATGCCTCCTTGAATCGATGAACGGAATTGTGCGAAAGACGGCGCGATTATAGCGGTTTGACGGGGCCTGGCAACGGCATTCGTGCAGCCCGGAAACTTCGCGGGAAGGCGATTCAGGATTTTGGAGACGCGTCCGGCGGCGACACTCCGCTGAGCCGCGATGGCCGACGAGGCCCAAACCGGCCCGATCGGATGCGACGGCGCCATTGTCGAGCTATGTGAGTTCACGCATCGCCAGGCCATTCAAAGCCGGTCCGGGTCGCCAAAGGCCCGCGGGCCCATTTCCATCCCACGGACGTGGGGTGCGGCACCCCCCGCCTCGATTAACCGCCCTTCGCCGGACTTTCATCCAGCCGCGATTTTCAAACCGCGTCGACGGCGCCGGCGAAGAACTCGTCCGCCCACGTCCTATCTCACCAACGGTGGCGTCGGCGACCTCGCCATCAGCGGCGTCTCGCTCGGCGGCGTCAGCGCCGCCGACTTCGACCCAGCGTCACGTTGTTTTCGTCGGTAAACGTGCTCGGGACGCCGGTCCGCAGATCGATCGGACCGACGGCTCGCTGCGGCACGGTGGGATCCACGCCGCGGCCGATCAGCGACACCTGGTGGGGGGTGCACTGGCGTTGTTCGCGACGATCAGCCGGGCGCTGCGCTCCCCGTTCGCCTGCGGGGTGAATGTGAGCGTCACCGAGCAGAAGCCGCCCGGAGCAACGGTGGCGCAGTCGGACGCTTCGACGGCGAGGCAGCCTCGACAGAGCCGACGCGTGTCCGGGGGGGCGCGCGTCGGCTCATCTTCTTCCCGGATGCTGCGCCGGGATGTCACTCTTGACGAGTTGTGAAACCCGCTTTCGCACAGCCCGCTCAGCGCGGCGCCTCTTTGCGAGAAGTTCGTTGACAAAGGCGCCCCAGCTGGGAGTTTTCGTGGGCGACCATTTTGCAAACGCCGCCTGGATGAGGCAGTGTTCCGGGTTGTTCCTGGCGCTCCTGCTCACCGGCTGTGCGCCCGCCGCGACCTCTCCCTCCTCTGGAGATCGAACTGTGGACACGCTCGACTTCGTCGTCGGCGACGCCGCGACGTGGCCGCGTTTGGGGTCGCAGTGGCAGCATCAGGTGGTCGATTACGTTCGGCAGGAGGTGTGCTGGGTGAAGTACGGCAACGCCCGGATGTTCGAGTGCTGGCGGTGGGACGACGAGTGGATCTACCACCGGGTGGATCACGGCATCGACGGCAATACGGGCGAATCGTACGAGTTCACGACCGGCCACTGGCTGCCGCGGCGCCTCTCGGACATGTGGTCGCTCGACGTTCCCGACAACCGCATTCGCTGGTTCGACCCGCAGTGCCGGGTCGATCCGGCCAAGTCCCGCGACTTCCCGTACCGCCAGCGCGCGTGGCTCGAAGCGGAGCGCGACCTCGGCCCGGATCTCGGCGTCCGCGAGGTCCTCGTCCTCGAATACATGCCGGAGCCCGACACGCCCAACAACTATCGCGAGCGCTTTTACTTCGCCCGGGGCGCCGGCTGGTACCAGTGGGACAACCCGCGTGCGGCGGTCCGCTTCGATCGCTTCGGCGGACCGGCCCGTTCGCGATCGACCTCCTGCGGAGAATAAAGTCTCGGCCAGGGCAGAAGTCTCCGACCGCGACGTCTCATCGAGCGCCGCTCCCGCGCGCGTCCGGCGTCCCAGAACAGCACGGACGGCCGGTCCATTCGCGCCAATCTGCTTTATTCAGACACGTTTTGCCCTCCAAGCGCGACTGAGCGCAGCTTTTGCTAGACCTCGCTCCTGACGAACCGTTCAAAACACCTCCTCTCCTGAAAATCCGACGCACGTGGCGGTCGAGCCGCCCGCAGGAGAGTCGTGTGCGTCCACCTAATCCGGAGAAACCGTTGATGTCCCGTCGTCGTCGATTCAGTGTTGCCCGCCGAAACGTATTCGTGTTCGCCGCGGCCCTGTTGTATCTCGCCGCCGAGTTGCTGCTCGGGCGGCACATGAACACGCCGGTCGGTCTCGCGCAAAGCGGGCTGGTCGCCGCCTACAGCTTCGACGAGGGCAGCGGTTCGATGGTGACCGACGCTTCGGGGAATGGGAACCACGGGACCATATCGGGCGCGGTATGGACGAACACGGCGAAATTCGGCCGCGCGCTGGTGTTCGACGGAAACGACGACACCGTCACGGTGTCCGATCATCCGTCGCTGGACCTTACCACCGGCCTCACGCTCGAAGCGTGGGTGCGGCCCGTTTCAGGCAACAAGTGGGAGCCGGCGCTCGTCAAGGAAGGCATTTCGGTGCCGGCGTATTCGCTGTATTCGGCCAACGAAGTTACCGACCGGCCGTATGCGCGACTCCGAATCGGATCCGTTTCTCAGGGCGTGTTCGGAGGGTCGCGTCTCGCGCGCCTCAGCTGGTCCCACCTTGCGACGACGTACGACGGCGCGACGATTCGCCTCTACGTGAACGCGGCGCTGGTCGGCGGCCGACCGGCGCCCGGCAGCATTCAGATCTCGGGCAGTCCGCTGCACATCGGTGCGAGCACCCTCCTTCGCGAATTCTTCCGAGGCGAGATCGACGAGGTGCGCGTCTACAACCGTGCGCTGACTGCCGCGGAAATCGCCGTCGACAGGACGACGCCCATCGGCCTCACGCCGCCGGAGCAGGATGTCACGCCGCCGGTTGTGTCTCTGACGGCTCCGGCCGACAACTCGATCGTGACGGGTATCGTCGAAATTACCGGTACCGCGTCGGACGACGAGGCGGTCGAAGCCGTGCAATTTTTTGTCGACGGCGCGTTGCTCGGCGCAGCGGACACAGCGGCTCCGTATTCAGTGAGCTGGAACACGGTTTCGGCGGGCAACGGGCCGCATACGATCACCGCCAACGCTCGCGACGAAGCGGGGAACGTGTCAGTTCCTGCGGCGATTACAGTGACGGTCAACAACATTCCGCCGCGGCTCACAATCACGCAGCCCGCGGCTGGCGCGTCGATCGACGGCAGTGTTGTCGACGTCGCGTACGGCACGAGCGGCGATTTGATCGGCGTCGATCACGTGCACCTGAGTCTCGACGGTGCGCCCATTGTCGACGCGGCGCTCGGCGGAGCATTTCGGTACACGAACGTGACCGAGGGCGCGCACACGGTGAGCGGCGTCCTCGCAAGAGCGGACCACACGGCAATTGCGGGGTCGGACGCCGCACCGGTGAGCTTCACGACCGTGATCCCCGACGAGACCGCTCCGGCCGTACAGCTGTCGGCGCCCTCAGCGAACAGCGTCGTGAGCGGGGACGTCATCGTCAGCGCGATCGCGACCGACGACGAGGGTGTCGCGGGCGTACAGTTCTTCGTCGACGGCGCGCCGCTTGGCGCCGAAGACACGACGGCGCCCTATTCGGTGACATGGACCACGAAAAGCGCAATCAACGGATCGCACAGCCTGACGGCGCGCGCGCGCGACGGCGCCGGCAACACCGCGATGTCGGCCGCAACTGCCGTTTCCGTGAACAACGTGGCGCCGAGGCTGACGATCAGTGAGCCCGCCTCCGGCGCGACGATCGACGGCGATGCGCTGAACATCTCGTACGGCATCGCCGGAGATCCAGCCGGCGTGGACCACGTGCACTTCATCCTCGATGAGGGCGGTTCCGTCATGGAGGCCGGCCTCGGCGGAGCCTTCCAGTACGCAGATGTGTCCGAAGGCTCACACACGCTGTACGGACATCTCGCGCGCGCAGACCACACGCGCATCGAGGGCTCGGACGCCGCGGCGGTGAGCTTCAGCATTGCGGCCGTCGACGAGACCGCACCGTCGGTGGAGGTGTCCGCGCCAGCCGCGGACGCTGTCGTGAGCGGCGACGTGACGGTCAGCGCGGCCGCCAGCGACGAAGACGCTGTCGCCGGCGTTCAGTTCTTGATCGACGGGACCGAACTCGGCGCCGAGGATACGACGGAGCCGTATTCGGTCGCCTGGAACACCCGCGATGCGGGCAACGGGGCTCACCTGGTGACGGCCCGCGCCCGCGACGTCTCGGGCAACACCGCGGTGTCCGCCGCTGTCGCCGTGGTGGTGAACAACGTCGTGCCGCGGCTCACGATCCAAGCGCCGGCCGCCGGCTCGACGATCGACGGAAATACCGTGAACGTCGCCTACAGTACGACCGGGGATCTGACGGGCGTCGATCACGTGCACTTCGTCCTCGACGGCGGCACAGAGGTGATGGACCGCACGCTCGACGGCGTGTTCCAGTACGGCAACGTGGCGCCAGGGGCGCATACGCTCAACGGCTTCCTCGTGAGGGCGGATCACACAAAAATCGCGGGCACCGACGCGGACCCGGTGAGCTTCACGACGGTGCTGCCGGACACGACGTCGCCGACCGTGCAGATCTCCGCCCCCGCGCCGAACAGCACGGTTGGCGGCGAGGTGACGGTGAGCGCCGTCGCAGCCGACGACAAAGCGATTGCCGGCGTGCAGTTCCTGCTCGACGGATCGGCGCTCGGCGCCGAGGACGTCGCGGCGCCGTACTCCGTTCAGTGGAACACGACGCTCGCGGCCGGTGGCGCGCACACGCTCACTGCGCGGGCGCGCGACACATCAGGCAACTCCGCAACATCGCTTCCGGTTCCGGTGACCGTCGGCAACACCACGGGATCTGCTGCGGTGGGGGAATGGGCGGCGCCCTTCGAGACGCCGCTCGTGGCCGTGCACCTGGTGCTGATGCCCAACGGAAAGGTGATGATGTGGGACGCGGGCGACTTCACCGGGGAACCTGCCACCGTGTGGGATCCGCACACCGGCGCGATGTCGCCGGCTCCGCAGAACTTCACGGATCTGTTCTGCTCGGGCCATGTGATGCTCGCGGACGGCACGCTGCTCACGCTCGGCGGCGACACACGCAACACCGGCCTCGGCGTGCGCGACGTGAACCTGTTCAATCCGTTCACCGGCGGCTGGAAGTCGATGCCGCCCATGAGCTTCAAGCGGTGGTATCCGACCGGTGTCACGCTGAGCGACGGACGCGTCCTCGTCCACTCGGGATACGGTGAATGCTACGACGCGAGCTGCCGCATCGCGACGCCGGAGATCTTCAATCCCGCGACGAGCGTGTGGACGTCTCTGCCGTCGGCGAACTACCTGATTCCGACCTATCCGTTCCTCTTCGACATCGGCGGCAACCGCGTGCTGAGCGCCGGATCTTACGAAGGAACCGTCGACACGCGCGTGCTCGACCTGACGACCAATACCTGGAGCATCGTCGACCCGCAGCGGATCGACGCCGGAAGCGCGGTGATGTACGCGCCGGGCAAGATCATGAAGGCCGGCAAGTGGGCGAACTCCGACCCGCCGTTCGTCCCGGCGCACGCCAACACGTACGTGCTCGACATGACACAGCCCGCACCCGCGTGGCGCCAGACTGCGCCAATGAACTATCCGCGCGCGTACAACGTGCTCACGCTGCTGCCCGACGGAACAACGCTCGCGACGGGCGGCAGCCTCTCGACCGACCCCGGAAACATGTCGCAGGCGGTGCTCGACGCCGAGATCTGGTCGCCGGATACCGAGACGTGGACGGTGATGGCGAGGATGAAAAACCCGCGGCTCTACCACGGCTCCGCGATTCTGCTTCCCGATGGACGGGTGCTCGTCGCCGGCAGCGGCAGGTACGGCAGCGCCGAGCAGTTCAACGGCGAAGTCTTCTCGCCGCCCTACCTGTTCAAGGGCCCGCGGCCGGTCATCGCGGCCGCGCCGGCGCTCGTCAAGCCGGGGTCGCAGTTCTTCCTGGGCTCCGGCGACAACGACATCGCCTCGGTCACGATGTTGCGGACCGGCGCGATGACGCATTCCTTCAACAGCGACCAGCGATTCCTGAAGCTCTCGTACGCGGAGACACAGGGCGGTTTCCTCGTCGACGCGCCGACAGCCGCGGACGGGCTGCCTCCCGGCTACTATCTCGTGTTCCTGGTCAACAGCCGCGGCGTGCCGTCGGTCGGCGCGTTCGTACGAGTACCGGCGCCCTCCGAGGATCTCGAACCTCCGACAGCGCCATCGGGCCTCGCGGCGGCAGGGGCCCTCGCCAGCGCGTCGCTGTCGTGGAGCGCGGCCACCGACAACACGGCCGTTGCCGGCTATGAGGTGCATCGGTCGAGCGTCGAAGGGTTCGTGCCGGACTCCAGCACGCGGATCGGCCAGAGCGCGACAACCAGCTTCCTCGCGACCGGACTGTCGACGGGCGTCCATTACTTCCGGGTGATCGCCTACGACGCGACGGGTAACCTGAGCGGCCCGTCAGGAGAGGCGAAGGCCACGGTCACGGGCGATATCGAACCGCCGACGGTGGCCATGACCTCGCCGCTCAGCGCGGCACAGGTCTCCGGGTCGGTGACGGTGGCGGCCAATGCCGCGGACAACGTCGCAGTGGCGGGCGTGCAGTTCCTTCTCGACGGCGCTCCGCTCGGTGCCGAGGACACGACTGCGCCCTACACAATCGTCTGGAACAGCGCGACCGGCACGGCCGGCATCCATCAGTTGTCGGCGATCGCACGCGACCCGTCAGGGAACAAGGCGACCGCGTTACCGTTGACGGTCACGGTGAGCACCACGCAGCCGCCCGGCCTGGTTCTCGCGCTCGGGTTCAACGAGGGCGCCGGATCGCAGGTGGCCGACGAGTCGGGCAACAACAATCACGGCACCTTCATCAACGGCACGTGGGGATCGGGCAAGTACGGCGCAGCGCCGGTGTTCGACGGCGTGGAAAGCTGGGTAACTGTCGCCGATGCGGCTTCGCTGGATCTGTCGAGCCAGATGACGATCTCGGCGTGGGTGAACCCATCGAGCACGGCGGCCGACTGGTCCACGATCGTGCTGAAGGAGCGGGCGCCCGGGCTGGCGTACGCGCTGTATGCGACCGATGGCGGCGCGAGGCCGCCGGCCGGCTACGTGAACGTGGGCGGGAGCGATATGTCAGTCGTATCGCCGGCCGTCCTTCCGCTGAATACCTGGACGCACGTGGCGACCACCTACGGGGGCGGCGCCATGCGGATCTACGTGAACGGCGTCCTTCGCGCGACGCGCTCGCTCACGGGCACGATGCCCGCGTCTACCGGCTCGCTGCGAATCGGCGGGAACAGCGTGTGGGGCGAATACTTTGCCGGCGCGATCGACGAGGTGAGGGTGTACAACCGCGCGCTCACCGAAGCCGAGATCCAGACGGATATGACTACGCCGATCGAGTGAGGCGCGACACGGCGGTCCGGCTTCCGCCGTCGCGCGCGTCGGTGGGGCGCGCGTCGGCGGACTCGCCGGGCCTCGATGCTCAGCCGGATCGCCCTTTGTTTGCCATCTTCCGTCGCGCCGTCGCTGGCAGGGTATGGCTTTTCCGCTCCAGCCCGCCTGCCATGCCCTTGGGCTGCCTGGCTGTTTTCCGGCGTCCCTTGTCGCCGGCGCGGGCGCGCCGCGCGGATGACGCCAGGGTCTGCACCGACCGCTGGGCGCGGTGTCCAAGATCCGCGAGCAGACTCTGCGCATCGTCAACGACCGTGGACAACTGAGTGATCAGCTGCTGGCGCTCGCCGGTCCAGTTGTCCACGCGCGCGCGCATCGTACCGAGCATTCGGCCCAGATCTTCGGCGTACTTGCCAATACGGTCTTCCCCTCCTGCTGTCGCCCCTCGCGGCGACCGTGACGATGCCTGTCCGCTGGCGGACGTACGCTGCGAAGAGCCGCCGGGTGACTTGCGCTTTGCCATCTCGTTTTCGCCTCCGTCGCGCAGCTGGCGGAGATCGCGGAGCGTTCCGCCCGCGGCAGGTGATCGTGAGCTGGGCGGAGTGCGATTTCAGATGAGCGTGGCACCAGCGCGCTCCGGTTCAGTGTGCAAACAGAGGGCCTGATTCGGCTCCCATCCGACCCGGCGTCGGAGCAGCCGCGGTGCGACTGAGCCCTTCGTATCCCTTGGCCCGGCGGCGGACCGCGATCGCCGAGGCCGCGCCGACGAACAGACTCAGTCGGCGGCACTGCCCAGCGAGGGATCAGCACGTGCGCGCCGCCGCGCGCACGATATCCGCCGCACCCTGGCGAGCGCACGGCAGTGCAGGGGGCGGTCGCAGCACGAATGGGAGAACGTCTCGCGCTGCCCGGCGGCCTCACACGGCATTAAACGGATGCTTCCACGTGGTGAGGCGCTTGCATCGTGCTCGAGCATGTCGACTCCGGAGCCGCCGCAGGATTTTCGCGCCGCCCGAGAGGAAACCGACGAGAGCCTCAAAACGGAACGGCAGAAGACCGATGAGCTCGCCCATGCGGACGCCGCGTTGAGGGCGGCCAAAGAAGCAACCGAAGAACGGCTTCGTGAGGTGCGGGCCGACGTCGACGGAGAGCTCGGGAAACAGAAAGAGGCGCTGCCGCAGGTTTCGGAAACGCTGGAACAGGTCGCCGAAACGCTGAACGCCGCGGCGACAAGCCTGAGCGGCATCGCCGACGCAATCGAACATTCAGCAGCCGCGACGATGGAGGCGGCCACGGCCGCCGAACAGGTGGCCGATGCCGCCGAGATCCCGCGCGAACCGCCGGTGGACCGCGCAAACGACTCGGATCAGCAGCCGCCGGTGCAGCAGGTCGTGGAGCAGCTCGCCGCCGTGGCGAGCGGTATGGCCGACGTCACGGCGGCGCTCGTCGAGGAGCGCGACGAGGCCGATCAGCAGCTCGAACGGGAACGCGCAACCACCGATCGGATACTGGAAAATCACGCCGATCGGGCCCGGGCGATCGTTTCCGAGCAGCTGCCGGCAGAGGCCGACACCATCGCCGACGCGCGCCAGGCAACCGACGCACAGCTCGCCGAGGAACGCGAGATCACAGATCACGCGGTGGAGCACGTCCTCGACCTGCTTTCGCAGGAACGGCACGCCCGGGCGTCCGTGATGCGCAAATCGGCTACGCGGAACGAGTTCTTGGGCATCGTGAGCCACGATCTGCGCGCACCGCTGACGACGATCACCATCATCGCAAAGCTGATCGGCGAGTCGGCACCCGACGACGAGAGCGGACGGCGTGTGCGGAACTGGGTTCACCTGATCGGCCGATCGGTGAACACCATGGAGCGGTTGATTGGCGATTTGCTCGACTTCGCTTCGCTCGAGGACGGGCGGCTGAGGGTGGTCGCCACCTCGCACGATGTCTCGGATACGATCAGAAAATCGGTCGAGGCGTTTCAGCCGCAGGCGTCGAGCAAATCAATCTCTCTGGCGGCGGATCTGCGGGAGCCGATCACCGCCGTCTTCGACGAACAGCGAATCGAGCAGGTGCTGTCGAACCTGCTGGAGAACGCGGTGAAGTTCACACCCGAGGGCGGCACGATCCGGGTGCGCGCCGATGCGGCAGGCGGTGAAGCGCTCGTGACAGTCGCCGACACAGGCGTCGGCATCCCGAAGGGCGAGGAGACCGCAGTGTTCGAGCGTTTCCGCCGCGTCCACGAGAGCGACACCCCGGGCCTCGGTCTGGGCCTCTACACATCCAAATGGATTGTCGAAGCGCACCAGGGCCGCATCTGGTGCGAGAGCCCTCCGGACGGAGGCTCAGCGTTCCATTTCACGCTGCCGTTGGAATGACCATCGCTTTGGTCTACGACTCGAGATAGGCAGGAAGTCGGTGTAAAAGCCTGCGCGCGGCACAGGCTTTTCCATGGATCGAGGGCCCTTACGTCCGGTTTGTAGCGGACCGGCGCAGAAGCCGCATGAAGCGAGCTATCCCCGCACGTATTTATTGAAGTGATCGATCGTTCGCTGCCACGCGAGCTTGGCGGCGGCCTCGTCGTAACGTGGCGTCGTGTCGTTGTTGAAGCCGTGCTGCGTGCCCGGGTAGATGTAGCCCTGATACGGCACGTTGTTGGCCTTGAGCGCTGCCTCGTACGCGGGCCAGCCCGCGTTGATGCGCTCGTCCTGCTCGGCATACTGAATCAGCATGGCCGCCTTGATCTTCGGTACGTCCGCCAGCGGCGGCTGACTCCCGTAGAACGGCACGCCGGCGGCCAGGTCCGGCAGCCGCGTCGCGAGCATGTTCACGATGCCGCCGCCATAACAGAAGCCGACGGCGCCGATGCGACCCGTGCACTCAGGACGCGCCTTGAGGATGGTGGCCGCGGCGATGAAATCCTCGCGCGTCTTCGCCTGATCGAGCTTGGGAAAGAGCTCTCGTGCCTTGTCTTCGTCGCCCGGATAGCCGCCGAGCGGGAACAGCGCGTCGGGCGCGAACGCGACGAAATTGTCGACCGCCAGGCGGCGCGCGATGTCCTCGATGTGCGGGTTCAGCCCGCGGTTCTCGTGGACCACGAGAATGCCAGGCAGGCGGCGGTTCGCGTTCATCGGCCGTACGAAATAGCCGCGCATCTTGCCGTAGCCCTGCGGAGACGGGTACTCGACGTACTCGGCCTTCAGACGCTTGTCGTCTTTGGCCACCTGCTGCGCTTCGGCGAACTTGGGACTGAGCGCCTCGAGCAGCATCGCCGCCGAGGTGCCGCCGACGGCGAATTTCGCCGCACGGTCGAGGAAGCCTCGCCGATCGATGCCGCCGTGCACGTATTGATCGAAGAGATTCAGCAGTTCCTGATCGAACTCGCTCGCTTTCTTTCGCTCCATGCGCATGTCCTCCAGCCGGGGGGCAGCATACGTCGTCCCCCGGTCCCGGGGCAAAGGGAAATGGTTTCCGCGGCCTTGCTGAGGGCTCGGGGGGCTTCGCCGAGGGTTCGGGCTTCCCGGAGGCGTTCGGGTTCCAGTATCGAACGCGCAGCAGGGTACAGCGTGGTTCACGAGCAGACCATGCGTGGTGTAACCACCCGCGGGTGTGTAGGCCCGCAGAACTCAGCGGCGGCTCCATCGTGCGCGGGCTGCCTTCCGTGCAATCTCGCGGCGGCGCCTCGGAGTCAGCCGTTCGGCACGCAAGCGTCCGCCCTCGAGCCCGCCCATCCGGCCGAACGCCGCGGCCTGCGCGCGCAGCTCCGCGGCATCGAAGAGCCAATCCTCGCGTTCTACGCGTGTTGGCGCATGGCACCACGGGCATTCGGTCGGCGGCGGCCCCACCTCGACCGAGGCCCCTTTCCACTCGCAGATGACGCAGGAGCGGGCGACGAGACGGCGAGGAGCGGCGCGCATGCGTCCAGTATGACGAAGATGCTTGAGGGGGTCAAGCATCGACGGCACGTACTTTGGATTTAGTACCGCCATGGACTGGCGGGTGAAGCAGGCGATCGACACGATGACGCGGGATCTCGATGCCGCGCTCTCGATCGCCACGCTTTCGCACCGCGCCAACCTGTCGCCGTCGCGCTTCGCGCATCTCTTCCAGAGCGAAACCGGTTGCGCGCCGGCGCGATATCTCCGTCAGCTGCGCCTCGACGAGGCCAAGACGCTGCTCGCCGACACGTCGCTGTCGGTGAAGGAGATCATGAGCCGCGTCGGCTTCAACGATCCGAGCCACTTCGCACGCCACTTCAAACGGCGCCACGGGATGTCGCCCCGGGCGGTGCGGGTTCCCGCGCGCGCGCGCTCACCGGGAATGTGGGGCTCCGCCCGGCGGCGGCGCCGGCCGCTGATGAGCGGCGCGACGAAGATGAGCAGCATGATCGGCCAAGTAACAGCCGGAACAGCCAACAGTTGGCCGCCGGCGGTGCTTGCGCCGCAATCTATTCTCGAAACAGGCGTACGTAATCTTGCGTGCGAAGAAGGGAGTCTGATGTGTTGAGGCAGTTTCGGACAATGACTATCGCGGCGGTCGCCGTGCTTGCGCTTTCGGCGACCGACGCGTTCGCGCAGAACACCCGAGCGAACGCGAACGCGAATGCGAAATTGAAGAGAGGGGATACCTTCACGGTCCTGCCGACCGTGATTACCAGCGTCACGGTCGCGCGTGATGCCGCCGGCGTCCCGTTCGGCCTTGTGGCGAATGGATTGGTGGGAATGCAACCGTTCTCGGCGCCCCTGCTGGTGTCGGTGAGCGATGAAGTCTCCGCAGCCGCGGCCTGTCCCATTCTCAATCTGGAGTTGGCCCCGATTCACCTGGATGTCCTCGGCCTGGTGGTGGATACAAGTGCCATCTGCCTGGACGTCACGGCGAATTCCGGACAGGGTCTGCTCGGCGATCTGCTCTGCGGAATCGCGGGTCTGCTGAGCAGCGGCTCTTTGATCGGCGGGATCGACGGCATCCTGGCCGGCCTGACCGAATCGCAGATCGCCCGCCTTGATCGCGGTTTGACGCAGTTGTTCAATCAATCGGTCTTCATCCCTGCTTCGCAGACGGATGCGCTGCAGACCGCGTCGTGCGACATCCTGAATCTCGCGCTCGGGCCGCTGGATTTGAATCTCCTCGGCCTGCAGGTTGAACTGGATGATTGTGCGGATGGACCTGTGACGGTCGACATCAGTGCCCGGGCTGGCGCGCTCCTGGGCGACCTGCTCGGCGGTCTGCTCTGCAACCTCGGTGGTGCGTTCAACGGCAGCCTGACGCCGCCGGTGCTCGCGGTACTCAGAAACGTCGCCGACCTGATCAACTCGATTCTCGCGTTGGGCGCGGCGTAGCGTGCGGTCGGAGGGGTGCCCACTCGCGGCACCCTTCCGACTTACGTCGGGCGTGTCCGCCCGCTGACGTGATACAACGTCGGTGAGAGACGCCGTCGCCCATGCCCGAATTCCACGCCGAACCCTACATCTATCTCCCCACCGTCACCAGCCAGGCCGCGCTCGTCGCCTGGGGCGCCTTCTACTTCCGCGTCTCGTCCAAAGGGCACTGGAAGCTCGTGGACGACGAAGACCTGAAGTACGTCCACCCTCCACGGAAGGATTCCATCGGCGCGAAGTCGGCGCCCTACGGGCCGGCGCGGGTCGAGGCGTACGACAGCAACGGCGCGAGGGTGGCGACGGCGAAGACCGAAGCGTCCAACCACTGCTGGCTCACGGGACTGTCGCCTGATACCGAATACATCTACAAGGTGTTCGTGAAGGACGAAGAGTGGGCGGAAGGCGAGCGCTGGGACTGGTCGCCGGCCGACAAGGCGCTCGCGCAGATGGGCCACCGCTACGACAACCGGTTCCGCACGCATCCCGATTCGACGACCGCGGCGCCGCTGTCGTTTGCGGCGATCGGCGATTTCGGGGTCGGCGTCCGCAGGGAAAAACCCAACCGCCGCCAGCAGGCGATCGCCGACGCGCTGCACCTCGCCGTGGAGACCGAATCGGTGCGCCTCGTCCTGACGACCGGCGACAACATCTACGCCCGCCGGAAGCTGCTGGGCATCCTGATCGGCGACACCGGCGACGAAGACGACGACTGGTTCTTCACCTATTTCCAGCCTTACCGCTACATCATCAACCGGGTGCCCGTGTACCCCTCGATCGGCAATCACGACGCCGAGGAAACCGAGGAGTGCGACGACCGCGCGCAGGTGGAAGACAACTTCTACATCTGCGAGCGCATCTCGGGCGAAGAGGGGCGGGGGCGTGCGTCGTTTGGACCGGGACTGTTCTACCGGTTTCTCTACGGCTCGGACATCGAGTTCGTCTGCCTTGATACGTCGAAGGAAGGATTTTTCAGGGGACACCGGCTGTTCGAGTTTCCCAAGCACTGGGAGTTCGTCGAGGCGTCGTTTCCCGAGTCGGTGTCGCCGCCACGCTGGCGGATTCCCTTCGCGCACCATCCGCCCTACAGCGCCGGGCCGCAGCACTACAACACGAAATCGATGCGGCGGCTCCTGCCGCTGTTCGCGCGCGCCGGGGTGCGCGTGGTACTCGCGGGCCACGAGCACAACTTCCAGCACTCGCACGATGCCGGCATCGACTACTTCGTAACGGGCGCTGCCGGAAAGTTCCGCGGCGGCACGCCGACCCGGTTCGAGGAGGCGCGCACGCAGTCGTGGAGCGCGCAGTGCCATTTCCTGCTGGCGCGCATCGAGGGGGATCGCATGACGGTGCGAGCAATCGGCGAGCGGGCGAACGGCCGTCTGTTGGACATCCCGCGCTTGACGCCGGACGGGCGCGAGATCACGGGGCCGATCGAGATCGAACGAAACGATGGAGCGGCGGGAACGAAATTCTAAACACGGAGCAACGGAGTTACGGAGCCACACGGAGGAGAAGGCGTGCGACCGACGGCCGGCGAAGCCGGCCGCCCGCGTAGCGGGCGGTCGCACGCCCTTCGTGCGTCTCCGCCGCTCGGTGCCTCCGTGTTGCATTTTCACCGTGGTCTCCGTCGTCTCAGCGCTCTCCACGCGCACGTGATACGGTAGGTCGAAGCCGTGCCCACGACCACCGCGACGGCAACCCGTGACAGAGTCGATCGCGAGTACCGCGCCCACCGGCGCAGCGTATTCGCAGGCATTTTTGCCGGCTATGCGGCGTATTATCTCGTCCGCAACAACCTTGCGCTCGCCATCCCGGACATCCTCACGGCTTACCCCCAGCACTCGAAGGCGGAGCTCGGCACAGCGCTCACCGGCCTGTCCATCGCGTATGGCACCTCGAAGTTCCTCATGGGCTCGGTGTCCGACCGCAGCAACCCCAAATACTTCCTCCCCCTCGGGCTGCTGCTGTCGTGCGCCGTGATCTTTGCCTCCGGCTACTTCAAGGCAATCTACGGTTCGCTCGCCCTCATCGTGGTGCTGCAGACGGTCAACGGCTGGGTGCAGGGAATGGGCTGGCCTCCCTGCGGCAAGACGATGGTCCACTGGTTCAGCACGAACGAGCGCGGCCTGGTCGTGTCGGTCTGGAACGTGTCGCACAATATCGGCGGAGGTCTGATCGCGACCTTCGCGCTCGCGGGCGTGGCGCTCTTCGGCGACTGGGGCGCCAAGTTCTACTTCAACGCCGCAATCGCGGCGTGCGTCGCCGTAGTCGTCTTCTTCCTGATGCGCGACACGCCGCAGGCGCAGGGCCTTCCGCCGGTCGAGGAATACCGCAACGATTTTCCGCCCGACTACAGCGCGGCGAGCGAACGTACCCTGTCTTACAGGGAGATCTTGCTCGAGCACGTTCTCCGCAATCCCTATCTGTGGGCGATTGCCGTGGCCAACGCCTTCGTGTATTTCGTGCGTTACGGCGTCGTCAACTGGATTCCTACCTACCTGCAGACGGCGAAAGGCTTTTCGTTCAGCGAGTCGAGCATCGGGTGGGCGCTGTACGAGTACGCCGCCATTCCGGGCACGATTGCCTGCGGCTGGATGTCGGACCGCGTGTTCAAGGGGCGCCGCGCGCCCGCGACCATCCTGTTCATGGCGCTGACGCTCGTCGCCGTCATCGTCTACTGGCTGAACGGCTCGGGCCCCCTCTGGATCGACTACGCCGCACTGATCGCGATCGGGTTCCTCATCTACGGACCGATCATGATCATCGGCCTGCACGCGCTCGATCTCGTGCCGAAGAAGGCCGCCGGCACGGCGGCGGGGTTTACCGGGTTCTTCGGCTACGTCTTCGGATCCGCCATAGCCGGTACGGGCGTCGGCTGGATTGCCGACCACTGGGGGTGGAACGGCGTCTTCGTGACGATGATCGCCTGCTGCGTGCTGACGATTGCGTTCAGCGCGTTGACGCTCGGCCATCGAGTCCGCAGCGAAGCGAGGTGACAAGGCTCACCCTGCCGTCCCCGAGTCCGACGCCAGGCGTCAACGGCCGGGAATAGGGCATCGACCGGGCGCAGAGGGCCAAAACCGGGTAAAATTTCGGGGCCGTGAAAACATTCATCCGAACCCGGTTCATCCTCTTTGCCTGTACATTCGCGACGGCGGCAACGGCGCAGCCGTCGGCCGCCCAGCAGGGCGACCCCATCGACTACGAGACGGCGCATCTGGATCGCAAACTCGCCATCGTTCGTGTTGCCGGCGAGGTTCGCATCGACGGCGTGCTCGACGAGGAGGCGTGGCAGACCGCGCCCGTGGCGAGCAACTTCATCCAGAACGATCCCCGGGAAGGAGAGCCGGCCACCTTCGATACGCAGGTGCGGGTTCTCTACGACGATCAGGCCGTCTATTTCGGCGTCTTCGCGAAAGACGACGAGCCCGACGCGATCATCGTCAGCGACTTGAAGAAGGACTTCGATACCGGCCGCAGCGACGGCTTCCGCGTCATCATCGACACGTTCAGGGACGGCCGGAACGGCTATCAGTTCGCCACCAATCCGGCCGGCGCCAAGTGGGACGCGCAGATGTCCAACGAGGGGCGCGAGAACAACGCGAACTGGGACGGCATCTGGGAGGTCCGCACGCGCATCGCCGAGACCGGATGGTATGCGGAAATACGGATTCCTTTCCGCACGCTCAAGTTCAGGGAGGGAGACCCGCAGACCTGGGGGCTGAACTTCGAGCGCAAGCTGCGGCGCCTCAACGAGGACAGCTACTGGTCGCCGCTGCCGCGCATCTACAGCATCGAGCGGGTGTCGCTGGCCGGCTCGGTGGAAGGCATGCGCGGCGTCCGTCCCGGGAAAAACTTGCGCGTGAAACCGTACGTGCTCGGTAGCTCGAACGCGGTGACGGGCGCGCAGACGGCGAGAGACGCCGACGCCGGCTTCGATGTGAAGTATGGCGTGACGAGCGGGCTGACGTGGGACTTCACCGTCAACACCGACTTTTCGCAGGTCGAGGCGGACGAGCAGCAGGTGAATCTATCCCGGTTCAACTTGTTCTTCCCTGAGAAGAGGGACTTTTTCCTTGAGAATTCAGGCATCTTCTTCTTTGGCGGCAGTGGTGGAGGCCCGGGTGGTGGCGGCGGCGGCGGCGGCGGCGGCGGCGGCGGCCGCCAGAACGCGTCGCAGGACATGCGGCTGTTCTTCAGCCGGCAGATTGGATTGTCGGCGGATGGCGACGCCGTTCCCATCCTCGGCGGCTCGCGGCTCACGGGGCGTGTCGGCCGCTTCTCGGTCGGCGCCCTGAACATCCAGCAGCGCGAGCAGAGCGGCGTGCCGTCGACCAACTTCACCGCACTTCGCATGCGGCGCGACATCCTGAACAACTCGGACGTCGGCGTCGTGCTGCTGAACAAGGAGGAGCTCGGCGCCCACTACAACCGCGTCGCCGGCGTGGACGCGAACTTCCGCTTCGGCTTCCTGAACATCGACGGATACGCGGTGAAGACCTTCTCGCCGCAGTCGGCGGTGTCGGGCAGTGGCGAGGACTTCGCCGCGCGCGGGCACGTGAACTATCAGACGCGCACCTGGCAGTTCCGCACGCTCTACAGCGCTATCGGTCAGCGCTTCAACGACGAAATGGGCTTCGTTCCGCGCATCGGAGTGGACAACTCGCTGTTCTTCGTGGGGCGCGCGTTCCGTCCGGCGTGGCTGTCGAAGTTCGGCATCCGCGAGACGCGTCCGCACTGGCAGATGGACATCTTCACGCGCCGCGACGGACTGGGACTCGAGTCGCGGTACCAGGACTGGCACCTGCCGTTCAATTTCCACGACGGCGCCTTTGTCGAAATCGGCGTGAACCCGAACGTTGAGGAAATCCGGGAGCCCTTCTCCATCAACAGTGCGCGCGGCGTGCAGGTGGAACCCGGCCGCTACGAGTTCAACGAGTGGTTCGTCCTCTGGCGGAGCAACAATGCCGCCACCTTTTCGTGGGACGCGCGCTATTCGGTCGGCGAGTTCTACGACGGATACCGCCGCGGGTATCAGTTCGGCCCGGCGTTCCGGCTGAGCGAGCATTTCAACGCATCGGTCAACCTGCAGTTCAACGATATCGATCTCGACGGAGGCGAGTTCGTGTCCAAGCTGGTGACGAGCCGCCTCAACTACAACTTCAACACGACCATGTTCGTGAACGCGCTGGTGCAGTACAACACCGACTCGCGACAGGTGAGCTCGAACCTGCGGTTCAACCTGATTCACCGGCCGCTGAGCGACTTCTTCCTCGTGTACAACGAGCGGCACGACGAACGGATCGACCGAGTCGATCGCGCGGTGATTGCGAAGATGACCTATCTCATGGCGTTTTAGTGTCAAAGACGCGGCGACGAAAACACTTCGTGCTTTCGTGGCTACGCCTGTTCGCCCGCTTCAGAAAGAGGCTTTCTATGAGTAGCAAGACGATCATCGCGTTCGCGACAGCATCGATCGGGCTGGCGGCTGTCCTCGTGCTCGCGCCGCCAACCATCACCGCACAGCAGCCGGCGGCGTCGGGCGTGCAAGTGGACGCCGACGACCTCGGCGGTCTCGTGCGCAGCGCCAAAGGTCCCGAGGCCGGCGTCTGGGTGATCGCCGAAACAACCGATTTGCCCACCAAACTCGCAAAGATCGCCGTCACCGACGATCGCGGCCGCTATCTGGTGCCGGATCTGCCGAAGGCGAGCTACAACGTGTGGGTGCGCGGGTATGGTCTCGTGGACTCGCAGAAGGTGAGGGCATCGCCGGGAAAGGTGCTGGATCTGACGGCGGTGATTGCGCCCAACGCGCGCGCCGCCGCCCAGTACTACCCGGCCGGGTACTGGTTCTCGCTGCTGCAGGTGCCGGCTGCGACCGAATTTCCCGGTACCGGTCCGAGCGGCAACGGCATCTCACCGACGATGCGCAACCAGGCCGAGTGGCTGCGGAGCCTCAAATCGGGCGGATGCTGGGCGTGCCACCAGTTGGGGAACAAGGCGACCCGGGAGATCCCGGCGGCATTCGGGCAGTTCAAGTCCTCCCACGAAGCCTGGGCCCGCCGCGTGCAGTCAGGGCAGGCGGGCGGCGGAATGTTCGGCGCACTGAACAATTTCGGCCGCGATCGTATCCTGTCGGCGTTTGCGGACTGGACCGACCGCATCGCCGGCGGCGAGGTACCGCCGGCGCCGCCGCGGCCCCAAGGGGTCGAGCGGAATGTCGTCGTCACCGTGTGGGACTGGGCGGACCCCAAGTCGTACCTGCACGACGTGGCGTCGACCGACCGGCGCAATCCGACGGTGAACGCGAACGGGCCGGTGTACGGTGCGCTCGAGCTCAGCGCCGATTACCTGCCGGTGCTCGATCCTGTGAAGCACGCGGCGAGCCGCGTGAATCTCACGGTGCGCGACCCGAACACGCCGCGCACCTCGGCGGAGATGCCGCAGCCCTCGCCCTACTGGGGCGACGAGGTGATCTGGACGAGCAGGAACAACGTGCACAACCCGATGTTCGACGAGCAGGGCCGGGTGTGGATCACATCCGCCGTGCGCCCGCCCGACAACCCGGCGTTCTGCAAGGCGGGATCGAGCCATCCGTCTGCGAAGCTCTTCCCGATCGAGCGCGCCGGACGGCATCTGGCGATGTACGACCCGAAAACCCAGAAGATCACGCACGTCAGCACCTGCTTCGGCACTCACCACCTGATGTTCGCGGAGGACGCGAACCACACGCTCTGGACGAGCGGCGGCGGACAGGTCGTCGGATGGTTGAACAGGAAGATGTTCGAGGAAACGGGCGACGAGGAGCGATCGCAGGGCTGGACCGCGCTCGTCATGGACACCAACGGCAACGGCCGGCGCGACGCGTACGTCGAGCCGAACGACCCGGTCGATCCGGCCAAAGACAAGCGCTTCGGCGGCGCGTTCTATTCGGTGTCGCCGGCGCCCGACGGGTCGGTCTGGGGTTCGTACCTCGGTTTCCCCGGCGCGGTGATCCGGCTGGTTCCGGGCTCGAATCCCCCCGAGACGGCGATCGCGGAAGTGTACGAGCCGCCGATGAAATCGCCCGCGCAGCCGGCCCAGGGATTTTCGCCTCGCGGCATGGACGTCGACCGCAACGGGGTCGCCTGGATCGCGCTCGCAAGCGGGCACATGGCGAGCTTCGATCGCCGCAAGTGCAAAGGCGCGCTGAATGGCCCGAAGGCGACGGGACAGCACTGCCCGGAGGGTTGGGCGTTTTACACCGAGCCGCTCCCGCAGATGAAGGGCGTCACGGGGCCGGGCAGCGCCGAAGGCAGCTACTACACGTGGGTCGATCAGTTCGACACGCTCGGACTGGGGCGGAACGTTCCCATCAACACCGGCAACGCCTCTGAAGGACTCCTGGTGCTGAAGGACGGCAAGTGGGTCGTGCTGCGCGTGCCGTACCCGCTCGGCTTCTACACCAAGTGGATGGACGGACGCATCGACAATCCGAACGGCGGCTGGAAGGGAAGAGGGCTGTGGGCGACCTACTCGAGCCGCGCGCCGTTCCACATGGAAGGCGGAAAGGGCACGCCCGGCAAGGTGATGCACTTCCAGCTGCGTCCCGATCCGCTGGCCCGGTAAGGTCGCTCGATATCTCGTCTGCGTTTCGCAGCCGTCGTCGCCCGCGTTGCTGGCGACGGCGGCCCACCCGGCCCACGAGACCCACCCGGCCCCGGTGATCGTATGATCACGCCTTCGGGAGAAAGGCCGGGATCATGGGCTGGCCGCGTCGCGCACTCACGCTAATCGTCGCGCTTCTCGCGCTCGCGAGTGATGTGCGGGCCCAGAGCGGCGACGATCCGGTTATCTCCGGTCCGGCGGCGCCAGTGCCGTCTGGGACCGGCAGGCGGGCAGGTTTGAGGGCGGGTGGACCGCAGAGATCGCGATCCCCTTCAAGTCGCTGCGCTACAGGCCGGGACGCAGCCAGGTCTGGGGCGTCAATATCCGCCGGACCGTCCGCTGGAAAAACGAGGAATCGTTCGTCGTGCCGTTGCCGGCCACCTCGGCAGCGCCATCTTTCAGATTTCGCGCGGCGGCACGCTGGTGGGACTCGAGGTCCCGTCCGGCAGCCGCAACCTCGAGATCAAGCCGTACGCGATTTCCAGCGTCACCACCGATCGGTTGTCCACCCCCCAGCGGTCGGCCGACGGTGACGGCGACGTGGGCTTCGATGTGAAGTACGGCGTGACGCAGAACCTCACCGCCGACTTCACCTGCAACACTGATTTCGCGCAGGTGGAGGTCGACGAGCAGCAGGTGAACCTCACGCGCTTCAACCTCTTTTTTCCGGAAAAGCGCGAGTTCTTCCTCGAAGGCCAGGGCATCTTCGAGTTCGGCGGCTCCGGGGGCGGCGGAGGCGGCGCGGGCCTGGCGCCGACGCTGTTCTACAGCCGCCGAATTGGCCTGAATGCCGGGCGCGCCGTGCCGATCGACGCCGGGGGGCGGCTCACCGGGAAGATCGGCAAGTTCACGCTCGGCGTGCTGAACGTGCACACCGACGACCAGGCGGCGGCCCCGGCGACCGATTTCTCCGTTCTGCGCGTGCGCCGCGACGTGCTTCGGCGAAGCAGTGTCGGGGCGTTATTCACTCGGCGGTCGATCGCGGCGCTCGGCGGAGGATCGAACGAGACGTACGGTGTGGACGCCGCGCTCGGGTTCTTCGATTACCTGAACATAACGGGCTACCTGGCCAAGACAGAGACGCCCGATGTGGACCGCGACGATTCGAGCTACCGGGGGCAGCTCAATTACAACGGCGATCGCTACGGCGTGCAGCTCGAGCGCCTGGTGGTCGGCGACAATTTCAACCCCGAAGTGGGGTTTCTGCGGCGCGACGACTTCAGGCGCAGCTTCGGGTCGTTTCGCTTCAGCCCGCGGCCAAGGGCCAGCCGCCGCGTACGGAAGTATTCGTGGCAGACGAATTTCGACTATCTCACGAACACGCGGAACCGTCTCGAGACCCGCGAGGCGTCGACGAGTCTCGGCATCGAGCTTCAGAACAGCGATTCGTTCTCGGCGCTGTTCACGCGCAGCTACGA